>Ga0210402_10001466_pt1 | contig 24307 bp, 27 predicted proteins | sample IncBWC7MmetaG_FD_161055 | JGI IMG/M metagenome (GOLD analysis project Ga0210402, IMG submission 161055) | Forest soil microbial communities from Barre Woods Harvard Forest LTER site, Petersham, Massachusetts, United States - Inc-BW-C-7-M | ecosystem: Environmental > Terrestrial > Soil >... | reverse complement strand
AGACTTCAGCCGCTAGCGGAGCGTTCCTTCCTCGTAAAGGAAGTGTCAGCAAGGTCGCAGGACCTCTCGACGCTGGGAGCTATAGGGCTCGCGGCACTGGATTTCATCGCGAAGGGTCAGCGAGCGCCGGATGATTGGAGGGCGCAGCAACTTGCCGCCCTTCAGCAAATACAACAGCCTAAAGGACAGCTCTTATTGATGCCTGCGCCCACCGTTCAGAAACTGGTGGAGGCCACGTCTACGGGCGGAGCTTGTTCCGCATCGAACTGAACACGAACGATTCCTTGCGAAGAAGAACCTAACTTGTGGGGGCGGAGCGATGAGGGCACTCGCCGGAGCCTGAGTCCGTGAACGTCTTGCCCTCTTCCGGGATGAATTCCCAGGTGTAATGGCCAGGCGTGAGCGTCAGTTTGAGGACGCCATAGGTATCCGTGTTGCGAAGTTCACTGTTGGCAAGCGCAAAGCCCAGAGGGTCGTGACTGCGGCCGCCCGTGCCGACGACAATCTCGCGAATTCCATTGGCTGCATCAGCGTGGCCGTCAGGGTCTTGAGGCGCAAATCGTTCGTAAGAATGTTCATGCCCCGCCAGGACCACCGAGGCGTGAGCCACGTAGAGATCCCGCCAGAATTCCCTCAACTCTGGATGAATGGCATGACTTTTGAACACGCCGCTGCTGAAGAGCGCGTGATGCCCGTAGGCGAGGATGCAAGCATCGGGATGGGCTGCCAGGTCCTTACGCAACCACTCCTCTTGAAGAGAGGAGTGGCCGCAACCGCCCAAGCCTTGTGCGCCGCAATTCGTGTTCAACGCCACGATGTGCCATGAGCCGAGGTCGTAGCTGTAATATCCCCCACCCGGTAGTCCCGCCTGCGCTCCCCAATACTGAAAATATGCAGCGGCCTTGGGCTCGGCGTACTCGTGATTGCCCAATGTAGGTCTCGTACGAGATTTAAACTCTCCCCAAGTCGCTCCATAACAATTCTTAAATTCAGCGGCGCTGCCTCGCTCATACGCGAGGTCCCCCGCTGCGAAGACAGTGCCTGGTATCCGCTCAATCAGCTTGGCGGTGGCGCGAGCCCCTTCCGGGTCCTTGCAGCTTGCTATGTCACCTGCGCCGACGAGGACGAAAGCTTTCCCGTCCGGTGAGGCAGGAGAAGGCGACGGGTCTTGGCGATGCTCGATGGCCGAAGGTCGTGCGGGTTGGGAGCAGCTGGTAGCCCCGAGCCAACCAACGAGGAAGGAGAGATAAGCGGTCCATCTGACCGCTGCACGTCTCGCGCGAGGTGCTTTCTTATACATTTTTGGTATTTTCCATCGGTCAGCCTACCATGTGGCGCTCAACAAGCACCAATTTTGCCGTTCAGGGCTTGGAAGTGGCTCTTCACTGCAAAATGCGACCCTTCGCTGTAATTCTCTGGCATCTAAGACTAAATCGGTCTTATTATAAATCATACGAAATAAAGGGGTTGGCTACTGTCAACAAATTCGTCGGTTTGACTTGGAGTGCGAAACAGAGTATCCTCTCCAGTGCGACTGATTCAGTCGCATATCCTGCGGGGGCAGGAACCAGAGTGAGCAATGTTTAAGCTATCGAAGAAAGCCGATTACGGCCTTATCGCCGTCAAGCATTTGGCAATGCATCGCGAGGAACACGCGTGCAGTGCAAACGAGATCGCCGAAGAGTATGGCATTTCCGTCACGCTCATGGCCAAGGTGCTGCAGCGCTTGGCGCGCGAGGGTGTAGTCGTCGCGAAACACGGTTCCACCGGGGGCTACCAGCTGGCGAAGGACCCTGGACAAGTTAGTGCGCTGGACGTGATCTCGGCCATTGATGGCCCCGTGCTTATCACCTCTTGTGTGACGAGCCACGGAAATTGCGAAACTACGGAGAGATGTTCGGTACGCGAGCCGCTCCGCCGGGTCAACGAGAGTATTTTGGGAGTTTTGAGCACGGTTACGATAGCGCAGATGAGCGAGGATCCCAATGAGCCTGCGCTCGTGGCCTTGTCGGGCTCGATGCGCTCGGGTTCGCACATGAGTTCGAGTTAGGAGACAAAGGAAATGGCTGTCAAGCTGCCGATTTACATGGATAATCACGCGACCACGCCGGTAGACCCGCGCGTTGTCGACGCGATGCTGCCTTATTTCACGGAAAAATTTGGGAATGCCGCCAGCCGCAATCACAGTTTTGGCTGGGCCGGGGAGGAAGCCGTCGAAACGGCCCGTCAACAGATTGCCTCGCTGATCGGCGCCACGCCGAAAGAGATTATTTTCACTAGCGGCGCGACCGAATCCGACAACCTGATGATCAAGGGCATCGCCGAGATGTTCCGCGAGAAGGGCAATCACATCATCACCCAGGCTATCGAGCACAAAGCCGTTCTGGACACCTGCAAGCGCCTGGAAAAAGACGGATTTGAGGTCACTTATTTGCCGGTGCAGAAGGACGGGCGGGTCAACCTGGATGATTTGAAAGCTGCCATCCGACCGACCACCATTCTGATCACGATTATGTACGCCAACAATGAGATTGGCGTCATTAACCCGATCGCCGAAATCGGCAAACTCGCCAAGGAACACGGCATTTTCTTCGCCGTCGACGGCGTGCAAGCCGTGGGCAAGATTCCTGTCGACGTCCAGAAGGACAACATTGACCTGCTGGCCATCAGCGGCCACAAAATCTACGGACCCAAGGGCGTTGGCGCGTTGTACGTCCGCCGCCGGAACCCGCGCGTTCAGCTCTCGGCCATCATTGATGGCGGCGGCCATGAGCGCGGTATGCGCTCCGGTACCCTGAACGTGCCGGGCATCGTTGGCCTTGGCAAAGCCTGTGAGCTGTGTCACCAGGAGATGAAAGAAGAAGCCCTGCGGCTGGGGGCCCTCCGGGATCGCCTGAAAAAGGGTTTGGAGGCCAAGCTCGACGAGGTTTACATCAACGGCTCGCTGGAGCATCGCCTGCCGAACAACTTGAACATGAGCTTTGCTTACGTCGAGGGCGAATCACTCCTAATGGGCATCAACGACATTGCAGTATCGAGCGGTTCGGCGTGCACTTCGGCGACGCTGGAACCCAGCTACGTGCTTAAGGCATTGGGGGTCGGCGAGGACTTGGCGCACACCTCGATCCGCTTCGGCCTCGGCCGCTTCAATACGCAGGAGGAAGTCGACTACGTCATCGATAAGATGGTCCAAGTCGTCACCAAGCTGCGTGAGCTTTCGCCACTTTACGAGATGGCCAAGGAAGGAATCGACATCTCCAAGATGAAGTGGCAAACCGCCTAAACCCTGCATCTAAAGGATTAGGCAGGACCAGATCTCAAGAACAGAAGGAATAGCGATGGCAAACGAAGGAACAATCCGAATTCACCGCTCGATCGGCGGCACAGGAGCCGCATTTCGAGTAACGTTTGTACCTTATGAAGAAGGCGAAGAGGCCCCCGCCGCGGGGGAGCGCTCTTTCCACGAGCTGCAACAAGTTCGCGCCTTTTTGAAAATGCTTGGCGTGGGCACTGAGTTCATCAAGGACGCGCTTCGCCAGCTGACTGCGGGCCGCTCGGCATCCGTGCCGAACGTCTCGCTTTCCGAGAAGGCCGTTAAGAGCGCAGGCTTTGGAAATCTCGTAAATTTGGCAAGGAGCAACAGCTAATGGCATACAGCGAAAAGGTGGTTGAGCACTACAACAATCCTCGCAACGTCGGAAGCTTGCCGAAGGAAGACCCCAATGTTGGAACGGGTCTTGTTGGCGCGCCCGAGTGCGGCGACGTGATGAAGCTGCAAATGAAAATCAATCCCGATACGCAGGTCATTGAAGAAGCCAAGTTCAAGACCTTCGGCTGCGGCTCGGCGATTGCCAGCTCCTCGCTTGCCACCGAGTGGGTCAAAGGCAAGACGGTCGAGGAAGCGCTCTCGATCAAGAACACGGACATCGTGCGCGAGCTTTCGCTCCCGCCGGTGAAAATTCACTGTTCCGTGCTTGCCGAAGACGCCATCAAGGCGGCCATCGGCGACTGGAAGAAGAAGCACGGCATCGAAGCGCCCGTAGCGGAGAAGACCGCGCACTAATTTTGCACGTGCTGCCCGCCGGCCAAGGGCTTGGGGCGGGACTTGCGCCGGCCGTTCGTGTCTAGGGCAATTCGTAAACGCCTTTGGAGTATTTGAAAATGGCAACAGAAGTCGCCAATCCGACAATCGCAAAAATCTCTCTTAGCGAGAAAGCCGCGAAGAAAATCCGCGAACTCCTCGAAAAGGAAGGCGTCTCGGCCGAAAAGGGTGGCCTGCGCGTCGGCGTGCAGGGCGGTGGTTGCTCCGGCCTTTCCTATGCCATGCGCTTGGACACACAAGCCCGCGACCGCGACAAGGTCTTCGAGGAATTCGGCGCGCGCCTCTTCGTGGACCCAAAGAGTTTCCTGTACCTGAACGGTACGACGCTCGAATACGAAGAAACGCTGATGCGCCAAGGATTTGTTTTCCAAAACCCCAACGCCGCCAGAAATTGCGGCTGCGGCAGCTCGTTTACGGCGTAGGTAGGACAGACTTCAGTCTGTCGCTTTTGTTTTTTTGTTTGGATCCGGCGGGAGAATCCAAGGCGAGTCAGACAAGTGGTTGGCAGCCGCACTCGCCAGCCACTTTTTTTGTGCCCAGGTAGTATGAGCGATTCACAGATGAGCACACTAGCAACATCCAAAACAAACGCCCCGGCGTCGGACTATTTCGCCATTTTCGGCCTGCCGCGCAAGCTGTGGATCGAAATGAACGCTCTCGAACAAAAATTCCTTCAACTAAGTTGGAAACTGCATCCTGACAATTTTGTGAATGCCACCGGGGCAGAACGCGAACTTTCTTTGAAGCGCAGTTCCGAGCTGAACGACGCGTACCGCGCATTGCGCGATCCAGTAGCGCGCGTTGAGTATCTGCTCGGCATCGAAAACATGCGCAAAGAAGGCGAACACAAGCAGCAAGCTCCTCCCGAATTGCTCGAAGAGGTCTTCGAGCTGAACGAATCGCTCGACGAACTCCGCGAAGCAAAGTCTTCCGGCAGCGATCTAACCGTGTTGAAGCCGCGCCTAGAACTAGCCGAGAAAAATTTCAGCCAAAAACTAGCCGAAGTCGATGCCCAGCTTCAAGCAACGGCCCGCGATTGGGACGTCTCGGTTGATGCAAACGCTGACGACGCAGCGCGCAAGAAAATCATGAGCAGTCTGAACGAATTGCTCAATCGCCGCTCGTACATCCGGAATTTGGTTGTCAACGTCGCAAGAGAATTGGGAGAGGCATAGAGAAGCAGAATGGGACGGATCGTTGGCATCGACCTTGGGACGACGAACAGCCTTGTCGCGTACACAGATCCGCAGACGGGCCAGCCGAGGTGTATCCTCGGCCCCTACGGCAGCACGTTGTGCCCCTCGGTGGTGAGCCTCGATCCTGATGGCAGCGTGATAGTTGGGGAAGCTGCGCGCAACCGGCTGCTAACACAGCCTGAACGTACTATCTACTCCGTCAAGCGTTTGATGGGGCGCGGTCCTGCAGATGTTCAGGGCGAGCTGAAACTTTTTCCGTTCCGCATCGATCCCTCAAGCAAGAACGTCATTCGCGTGATGCTGGGTGACAAAGTCTTCACTCCGCCAGAGATTTCCGCGTTCATCCTGCGCGAGCTTAAAAGCTGGGCCGAAGCCTTCTTCGGTGAAACGGTCGACCGTGCCGTCATCACCGTCCCCGCCTATTTCAATGACGCCCAGCGTCAGGCAACCAAGGACGCCGGCAAAATCGCGGGCCTCGAAGTTCTGCGCCTTGTCAACGAGCCCACCGCCGCGGCGCTTGCGTATGGCCTCCACGAGAAGCAGCGCGGCCGAGTCGCAGTCTACGATCTCGGCGGCGGCACGTTTGATATTTCCGTTCTAAAGCTCATATCCACCGCCGAAGGTGACATCTATCAAGTGCTTTCGACTAACGGCGACACGCACCTCGGCGGCGACGATATCGACAACCTGCTCCAGGCCTTCGTCCACGAGCAGATTCTTCAGGAAGACGAGATCGACTTCTCGCCTCATGGTGAACTCGCGCAGGAACTGCGCAAAGCTTTGATCGCCATCAAACATCAACTCTCAGAAACCGAGTCTGCGACATTGCGTTTCCCCCTTCCCAATAGATCCGTCTTCGTTCATGAATTCACGCGTGGCGCTTTTGAGGTGCTAATTCGCCCGGTTGTGGACCGCACGATGGGTCCGGTGAAGCAAGCGCTTGCCGACGCGCAGCTCAAGCCGACAGATATCGAAGAAGTGGTCCTTGTCGGCGGAGCCACGCGCACGCCACTCATCCGCCGCACCGTGCAGGAATTTTTCGACCGTAAGCCGCACACCGAGCTGAACCCCGACGAAGTCGTTGCGCTCGGCGCGGCCGTCCAAGCAAATATTCTCGACCGCGGCGTCACCAACATGCTCCTGCTCGACGTCACCCCGCTTTCGCTCGGCATTGAAACCTATGGCGGCGCCGTCGCGAAAACCATCCCGCGCAACTCCACGATCCCCGCAAGCGCGCAAGAGCTTTATACGACCGGGGTCGACAACCAGACCGGCATCGATATTCACGTCCTGCAAGGCGAACGCGAACTTGCGAAGGACTGCCGCTCGCTAGCTCGCTTTACTCTAAAAGTTCCTCCCGCGCCCGCCGGCTTGCCGCGCATCGAAGTAAAATTCCTGATTGACGCCAACGGCATCCTGCAAGTCGCCGCAAAAGATCTTCGGACTGGCGAGCAGCGCACCGTTGAAGTTCAACCCAGCTACGGCATCAGCGACAACGAAATCGAACGCATGCTCGAAGAATCCATCGAGTACGCCGAGCAGGATTTTGCTGAGCGCCAGCTCATCGAAGCGCGAACCGAGTCCGAATCGATCCTGGCAGCCACAGCAAAAGCATTAGCCAACGAGGAATCAAGTAATTTGCCGGCCGAAGAACGTGCACGAATTGATGCGGCAATCGGTTCGCTGAAAGAAGCGGCTGCCAACACGGATTACAAATTAATCCGCAAACGTATCGACGACCTGAATCACGCAACGGAACACCTAGCGGAAGTATTGATGAACAGCGCAGTCACAACAGCGCTGCAAGGCAAAAACCTGGCCGAGGTCTAACTTCTTGCAGGGGCACGATACATCGTGCCCCTGCTTGGCCAGATTCAAACTATTGGCAATCGTAACGGGGGTAAGCGAAACATGGGCGGAAGCAATCCATACATCGACGAAGTCAAATACACGCCCGCAACGAAGAAATACAAAGTCACATTTCTTCCCAGCGGCAAAACCATCGAAGTCGACCCGACAAAAATTCCCTACGGCCATAACGGCCTTCCCGGAAGCATTCTCGATATCTCCGAGGGCATCAAAGCCGGCCTCGACCACGCGTGCGGTGGTGTCTGCGCCTGCTCCACGTGCCACGTCATCGTCAAGCAGGGCCTCGAGACCTGCAACGAAGCAACCGACGCCGAACTCGATGAGTTGGACATGGCTCCCGGCATCACGCCGAAATCCCGCCTCGGCTGCCAAACCGTTCCCGACGGCACTACCGATATCGTCGTGGAGATTCCCGAGTGGAACAAGAACTACGCAAAAGAAGCCGACCACTGAAATTCCGCGGCCCCTTTCGGTCTTCGAATTTCGCATTTCTAATTCCGAGTTTCGCATTTCTCCCGAGGAGCCAAGCATGCCGCCAACGTTCGGTTGGGACCACATCGAAGACATCGCCATCGCGCTGACCGACAAGTATCCCGATACCGATCCGCTCACCGTCCGCTTCACCGACATGCACAAATGGATCACCGAACTCCCCGGTTTCTCCGGCGATCCCGCGGCTTCCAACGAAAGCAAGCTCGAAGCCATCCAAATGGCCTGGCACGAAGAATTTCAAGACCGCCAGAATTAGTTCTCAGCGGAAGATTTCTCTTGACCTGTTCGATAGACGTCTTGTTAAGAATTGATTTCGCCCGCGAGTCGCGCACGCGCCCATCCCCTCAGCCGCTTGTTCATTCAGCGAATTTCTCTTATCCTAGATAGGTTCCACACTCCGCAAAATGTGGCGCTATGGTGCAACGGTTAGCACGCGGCCCTTTCAAGGCCGAAATACGGGTTCGATTCCCGTTAGCGCTACCAAATAATCTGTCGATCATGATTCTTCGAGCTTGTGTTGTTCGCGTGAACTCTTCCGGTCTTAGGCAGCGTCAGCGGTATCGGTAGCGGAGGTCGATGCACGGTTTCGAGGAGCCGCTTTGAGCTACGTAGACAAACACCTCATCCCCGGTGAAACGGTCCAATATCAAACCAATCTGCACTGGATCGTCATGCTCGGCCACGTTTTGGCCGCTGCAGTGCTTGAGTTCCTAGCCATAATCTTTCTCATCGCGTCGTTCTCAAGTTGGAAAGGGGTCGAAGTTGCTCCTCCGCGCAGCGTTATGTATTTAGGGGCCTTTCTCTGTTTCGCAGTCGGAGCGATTCTTCTCACCATCGGTCTGGTGAAGCGCAACTCCACCGAAATGGGTCTCACGAACAAGAGAGTGATCGTAAAAACCGGCCTGGCGAGCCGTCGGACGATCGAGCTCCTCCTGTCGAGAATTGAAAGTGTTGTTGTGGAAGAGCCGGCGATGGGCCGCATGCTCGGCTACGGAACCGTCATTATCCGCGGCACTGGCGGAACTCCCGAAGTATTCGAGAAAATTGCCCACCCTCTGGAATTCAGAGAGCAAGTGCAAAGCCAGATCTCCGCCGGCCAAAAACAAGCTTGATCAAAATTTTCGAATTGTTTGCGGCGCCTGAGCAATTCTTTTTGCGTTAGCAGGAAGCGCCAAGAGGCATCCGAGGTTGCTCGCAAGCCGCGCACAAAGTTACAACTCCCCGCCTTCCTCTCCCGCTTGCCGACTTCGGTGTGTTTCGGCAAAATACGTGTTGCCTGCTGAGAGACCCTTCCACTATGCCGCCGCCGCCCTCGAACAGTTCTCTCTTTACCGTTGGGCATTCGAGTCTCGAGCTCGCCGAATTCCTGAAGACTGTCGTTACTCATAAAGTAAAAACCATCTGCGATGTCCGCAGCCGTCCCGCCAGTTTCCGGTTTCCGCAATTCAACCGCGAGCCGCTCGAAGCCTGCCTTGCCTCGGCAGGAATCCAATACGAATTCTTGGGCGAGACTCTCGGCGGCCGGCCTTCCGATCCTCGCGTTTACCACGAAGACGGCATCGTGGACTACGAAGCGCGACGCAAAGCCTCGGATTTTTGCGAGGGGATTGATAGGGCGCTGAAGTTGTGCCGCGCGTCGAGCATCGCGTTAATGTGCGCCGAAGAGGATCCCTTGCAGTGCCACCGCTTTCTTATGATTGGCCCTGCGCTTCTCCAGCGTGGCGTTACCCCATCACATATTCGCCGCGCCGGTGAGCTGGAATCGCAGCGCGAAGCCGAGGATCGCCTGCTCAAATTGCACGACCTTGCCGCCTTTGACAGCGGCTCGCTCTTTGTTTCCGAACGTGACGCGGCCCTCCAAGATGCGCTTCGGCGCCAAGCCAGGGAGTTCGCATACCGCGCTTCTCCCGAAACCATCGAGTACTTTTAATTTTATGGACATTCTTCTTTGCACGATCGGTTTCGCGGGAAAGACGGCAGAGCAGTTTTTCCGGCTTCTCGGCGAAGTGCGAGTGGAAAAAGTCATCGATATCCGCCAGCATCGTGGAGGCCAGCTCTCCGGGTTCGCCAAGCATCCGGATCTAGTTTATTTCCTGGAGAAGGTGGCCCACATCGGCTACTCCCACGAACCGCAGCTCGCGCCCACCCCCGAGTTGCTCAAAACCTATCGCCGCACCAAGGACTGGCCTGCTTACGAAGCGGGTTTCTTGACCTTGATGCATGAGCGCGGAATCCCGCAAACGCTAGATGCAAGCGCGTGGCCTCCAAGAGCCGCGCTACTGTGTTCCGAACCTGGGCCGGAGAAATGTCACCGCCGCCTCGTCGCCGATCTGCTTGCCGCGCACTGGCGGGCGCAAGGTCACAACGTTGATATTCAACATCTTGTCGCAGCGCGCGCAAAATCTTTGAAGCCGCGCCGCAAGAAGCCGCACTCCGTGCCATGACCAAACTGCTCATCACGGAAATCACCCGCATGGGGCCGGCTTTCTGCGTTATAGGCCTGCAGCGGGAAAAGAACAAGATTCGTTCGGTTCGTCCCGTTTCCGCGACTGCCAACAGTTGGCTGCATTTCCCCTATCATCGCGGAGATGTGCTGCAATGCGATTGCGCTCCTTTTTCCGGTTCCAAGCCACACATTGAAGACCGCGTCTTGACGGGCGCCTTTCAAAAAGAATCCACTGTACCCGAACCGGAGATCGTCACCTACCTGCGCAAGGCAGAAATCGCGGACTCTCTATCGGAACTATTCGGCTGCGTTCTCCATGAAAACAAGAATGGAAGTGGACTCTTCGCGAAGCCACCTGAAGCAAAGCGCTCGGTCTGTGGAACGCAGACGCAGAATCTCCGCCTCGAGCTTTACGCAAACGAACTTCGCGTCACGCTTGCTCTTTCCTCGGGCGAAGTCTTGCGCGATCTTCCCGTAGTAGACCGCGATTGGCGCGATTTCATCGAAGCAGCGCTGGCCATCCCCAGAGGAGCGAATCGCCTCGCGCGTCTTGAACGATTCTTGAACTCACAATTCCATTACAAAGTTTTGTCTTGTCCGCATCACTTCATTCGGCTTGGACTTACGCGCCCCTATCATGATGTTTGCTGGCTGATGCTCGATACGCTGATCCCTCTTCCAAAACATGAATGGCTCGAGGAGTTTTGATGGTCTCGATCAAGGACGAAGATCGCTGGCGACGCATTGTCGAGGACTGTTTCCGGAGGGAAGCCGGCTTGCAAGCGCCCATCCCTGATCCCGTGCAGGATCTCATTGAAACAGGGGTGCTTGACTCCATGGCATGGGTCAGTTTTCTTCGGGCGTTGGAATCAGCGAGCGGCTTCAGCGATTTGGGTTCACTGCTTAGGGAGCGCACTCCGTCTCTCGAGAGCATTTACCAGTCCTTCAGAGAGGGGCGTGACGAAGGCCACTCTCTTGAGGCTGATTTTTCCCAAGCGACGCAAGCCGCAACCAAAACTTCGGTCATCATCGCAAGTTCGTGCGCTGTCGTCGGCTCGCGCACGATTCTTTCGGAGGAGGTCGACCGGGCCTTCGGCATGTCGCCAGGAAAGCTTCGCCTTCGTGCTGGAATTGAATCGCTTGCTTATGCCGCCGCCGACGAAAACGAACCTACGCTAGGCGTGCGCGCCGCGCAGCAAGCGCTCCATTCAGCGGCGTGCGGCGCTCAAGAACTCGATTGGATCATCGCCACCAGCGAAACGCATCGCGGTTATCCTTCTCTTGCCGCGCAGCTTCACTCCCAACTCCTCGCTCGCGAAACCTGCGGCGCGCTCGATGTCGGCGGCGCTTGTCTTGGCTTGCTAAATGGATTTGCCATCGCTCAGGGACTCATTGCTTCAGGGCGAGCCCGCACCATCGCGATGATCACCTCCGACGTTCATAGCCGCATCTTCGCCCCGGGGCGCGTCGCCGGAGAATTCGGCGGTTTGTTCGGTGACGGCGCCACAGCGTTTCTCCTGCGAGCCGCCACAGAGCCCAACCCGCAATACTCTTACGGCCTCGGAGAATTTTTCTTCGGCTGCGCCGGTCAGTATGCTGGAGCGATTCGCGTGTCTCAGGCACTCGACGGAAATCTCGACGTGCACTTTGACGGCGAGGCTCTCTCACGCGCGGCCATCACGAGGCTGGAGAGAGTAGTCGCGGACGTTGAACTCCGCAGCGGTATCGCTCGGACATCCGTGCAAGGTCTGGCGACGCATCAACCCAACCCCCGTCTGATCACTCTCCTTGCCAAGCAGTTGGGTTTGCCCCATCATAAATTTCCGGCCGTGGCCCAATCCTTCGGGAATCTCGGCTCTTCCACGTGCGGCGTGGCACTTGATGCGATTCTGCAGCGAACGCGCACTCGCAAACCAGAAGAGTGCGGCCCTATATTTATGGCGTCCCTCGGGCCTGGTCTGCTTTACGGCGGCGGGTGGCTCATTCCCGTCTAGTCCTCGCCGCGTTTCGAAAGCAGCCATGGCAATGTGCCACTGAGCAGAACGGAAGTCCTCGGTGAAGTGCCGTTTCCTCCGACGGCGATTTAATTTCCCGGACGCGTGCGCGATGTGAAACCGGTGCTCAGCGTAGGTACGGCGCATCCTTGCAAGGGAGGCCATCCGGCGTCCGTCATTGGATTGCGGCAGAGCGTAGCCGTGGCGGGGCTTACCAGCGAGGGATAGACGGTACCGTTCAGCGGCTCCACATATACCTGGTAGCTGTGGCCAACCGGCAAGTGGCTGATTTCGTAGGTTCCATCGAATCGGGTGGGACCGGGCGCGACGCAGCTCCATCCTCCGAGCGTCGCTCCAATCACCGCACCGCTCGCCGCATCCACGGCCACCACATGCGCTCCGAAAATCCCTGTTACCCCAGGTGGCGATGCCGGTAGTGAGAGTGAATTGGCTGGGAGGATGCGTCCGCTGAGCGAACCCACATTGATGGCGTCCGCCGGATCTGGATACAAAACGCGCAGCCCTGTGCGATCGTCGTCCCCTAGAGGGGCGCTTGGTTGCTGAGCGGTTGGGCGGCTTCCGGAAAACGTTCCTGGGGCGGGCGCAAACGGATACATCATCGCGGCCCACACCGCGGAATGGCTGAAGCCGAGAGTGTGCCCTAATTCGTGGATGAGCAATGACTCAAAGTCATAAGCTGCTGGCGCCGTTACAAGCGCCGCAGGCGTGGCAAACGTGGTTGTAGAACTGCTTGGAGCAAAGTATATGTCCGCATCAAGAATCTGCCCAATATGCGTCGACGACCGCCCCGTTCCCACCTGCACGCCGACGATGTCCGCCGTGATCACCCGCGTGAATGCCAAAATTCCCGGAGTAAACGCTCCGTCCGCTTGGTCGAGGCAGATGGAATTTACTCCGTCCGAGCCGCAAGCGTTTTGCATCGCCGTGCGAATCACTGGTGCGAAGGTTCCCGGCACAAGCGTCGTGCCGCTCACTCCTGTCCAGACCGCCATCGATTGCGTAATGACTTGCTCGATCTCATTCAAACGCCCAGCGGCCGTCTGGTTTTGGGTCAGAATCGTCACGGGATTCGTTCCCAGCACCGTGCTCCATTGCTCCGCGATCGACCCAGGCGCGACGAGATCGTGCGACGGCACCGGGCATGCAGAACTTCCGGAAACGCTTGCAGGCTGGCGCACATCCGGAACGATTTCGTTGAAAGCATATCCGTCCGCCCCTGGTACGCCGCAGACGCCGTAGAAAGCCGTAAACACTGCTGCGATTATTCGGTGAATGATCGGTGGTCTTGATCGCTTCGTCACTGGTCTGCCCCTGCGTTTCACTATTTTTCCTGTTTCAGCGCCTTGTGCAGTTTTTCCCTGAAAATAGCTAACGGCAGATTGCGAATCCCTCCCCGCCGGAAGGCGCGGGTCTGCGGGTCGAAAATTGCCGCCGATGCGGAATCTTGCGTGACCACCTCCAGGCCGGACTGCGGATTGCGTGCAATGCGAAAAGATCCCTGTGACCACCCCAGAACTTGATACGGCTCTCCTTCACGCCCCCACAGAAAGAGATAGACTTCTTCGCCTGGATAAAACACTGGAACCTCTTCCACATGCGAAAGAAGATGTCCGACGCTTCCTCCGAGCAGTCGCACCGTGACGATTCCAGGAAGAGACCCCTTTTCGCGCTGAACGACTTCGAACTTTGTCTCCGTCCAAATCTCTCCCTGCTCCCACCGGCTCGCTGCACTGAGGCAGCGAAGCCGTGCCACCGCCGTGGATTCCTGTGCCAAGTCTTCGAGCTTCAACCGCGAAAGAGTTGTCGCGCTCGCGGCCAGCGCGAGCAGCGCAATTCCACATAGGAAAAGAATCCACAAAAATCGCCGCCGTTGTGCGTAGCTCATCTTCGAATACCTCGCGATCTTCACTGGATCACCAACGCTCCGCTCGCCGCCGCCTTATCCAGATTTGTGTTTTGTATGGAGAGGGTGCGCGCGCCAGCCAATGCGCTCGCCGGAATCTGCAGCGTCAGGTGGATAATCCCGAGTCCGGCCGGCTGTTTCGCGATCACCGTGACGTCGCCGGGTCCCGAGACCGCATACGTCATGCTGGTGTCCAATCCGCCTTCGGAGAACACGCAAACGTCGAAGGTCACGCTGCTGCTTGCTGGCCGCTGCAGCGCCAACGGATTGCCGGAGAGCGAGCAGGAGTTGTTCGTGAGTGAAAACATGCCAAGCGCGGCTACGTTCAAATCCACGTCGTTACCTTGAGCGCTCACGCCTGCGGTTGTAGGATCGACCACGACAATATCCTTGCCGGTTGCCGTTGGAGTAGCGCTGCTCAGGGCGATCATGTCGTCAGACGAGTTCGGGGGAGCCACCACGAGTGAGACGGCATTGGATTTTGTTCCGCTCGGATTCTCAATCTGCACTGAAACATTTCCGGTTATGGAAACATCAAAGGCCGCAACAGGCGCTGTGCACTGCATCGACGATATGCAAGTCGTCGTCCGGGCGGTGCCGGCGACAAGCAAAATCGATCCTGGCCCCGGGCTCGACGCCGTGAAACCGCTCCCTCCCACCAGCAGGGTGAAGCCGTCGGCCACGCCCGCATAGACGCTCGCCGGGTGCAGCGAAAGAATGCTGGCTCCCGTGGAAATCGTGACGTTGGCCGCGCCAGACTGCGTGGTGTCATCCGAGCTGATGGCTACCACTTGCAGAGCATCCGGCGTTGGCGCCGCCCCCGGCGCTGTGTAATTGCCGTTCGCGTCGATCGAGCCGCAGACCCCACTGTTCGCGCATGCCGTTCCCTGAATTTGCCAGACCACGCTCTGGTTGCTTGTTCCAAGCACTGCCGCTGTAAAACTCTGCACGCCAAGAGGCGCTAGAGTGATGCTCTGCGGCTGCACTGATACGAGTACGTGATTGATCACCGTGATCTGTGCTGAAGCGCTTTTTGTGGTGTCTGCCGCGCTTGTTGCCATCACGCTCACGGGGTTCGGCTGAGGAATCGCCCCGGGAGCGAGATAATCCACTTGCAGAGCGCTCGCGCTCGAAACGTTTTGGCAGGGGTTTGACGCCACAGCGCAGATTTGTCCGACAGTTGTGTTTCCACCGGAAACCCCGTTCACGTTCCAGTTCACCGTCGTGTTCGCTGTTCCAAATACCTGCGCAGTCAGCGTCACGCGATGATTCGCTGCAAGCGTGGCTGTTGCCGGGGAAAGGCTGACGTTTATTCCGGCCTGAATAGTTATCGTGGCCTGTGCTTTTTTCGTGGAATCGGCTTGTGGGGTTACGGTGACAGACACGGTGTCAGGATTCGGCGGCGTACTTGGCGCGGTATAGGTCGCCGTATCTGCAATTACGCTTCCTCCTGATCCTTGTGTGGTCACAACAGTCAGAGTTCCGCATGTCGTCGAGCTACACCCTGGTCCCGAGAGCGACCAGGAAAGGATCGTGCTGGGACTTGAGCCTGCGACAGGTGTCATCGTCGCGACTATCGTCACTGCGCTTCCAGCGGGCACGCTTTGCGGCGCGGTTACTTGAAGTGTGAAGTTGCTGGTGATGTTGATGACCACGGAGGACTGCTTCGAGGGATCGGCGACGCTCTGCGCGGTTAATGTCGCGCTGGACGGAGAAGGTAGAATCCCTGGGGCGGTGTAGTTGCCGCTCAGGCCCACGCTGCCGCATGCAGAGGGGCACGCCGTCCCGCTGAGGCTCCAGCGCACCGCAGTATCCGGATGCCCGCCACTCGTGAGCGCGGCATGAAAACTTTGCGTTGCGCCGAGTTCGACGCTGGCATTCGGTGGTGCAAGCGCAATCGTGATGTCGCTTGTGATTGTAAGTTGCGCAGTCGCTGATTTCGTCGAGTCTGCATGGCTCGTCGCCGTGACGTTTACTGTCGTTGACGAAGGGAGATCGGCGGGGGCTGTGTACACTCCGTTCGTTGCGATCGTACCGGTGGATGGATTTCCTCCGGGAATGCCGTTCACGCTCCAGCTCACGTTTGTGTCGGAAGTGTTCGTCACCGTTGCCGAAAACGACTGTGAGCTTCCCAACAAGACTGACCCGCTCATCGGTGCCACCGTCACGCTTATGGCCGGCGGAGGTGGAGGCGGCGGGGACGTAGCCGGGCCTGTGTCCCCGCTGCCACAGCCCATTAGCCATGTACCTACCGCAATAACCATGAGGAGCTGCAAGGCCCCCTGCGTTGTCCGCTCGCGGGTCTTTCGCCCTTCAATGCATTTCGCTCTTGCCCCGTTCTGCGTGAGAGGCCGCATGCAGGGCGGATTGCAGGCGAAGGGCCAGCGAAAGCCCTAAGCGGGAGGTATACGAGAGAGCGTGAATAGTTCTTTCAGCGCTCCTGCATAAATTATTGAAAATAGAGCACTTATCTAATCGCCTAAGGAAGCTATTGACGCGGAACATGGCCTTCAGGGATTCTCGGCAGTTCCGATGGCTGTCACGCTAGTCCCGATATGGAACTGGGCCCCTGAACCCCTGTTCCAATACGGGATTCGGATTCTCGACGCCTGCTAGCTTCGGCGATACTTGCGTATTTAACTGACAGGTTAAATACGACGGCCAAACCAAACTTTCGTGAACCAAATGACTTGCCGCGCCGTCTGGCAGGTGTACGGGGAGGGCGAGCGTTTTCGGCTCGCATAAGTGACCCAATGCAGGAGCTGGTTCTGATCCAGCCAAGCCGTACCGCCGAGAAGGAATTCGCGCAGGAAGAGGCCCGAACCGCTCTCCGCCGCGAATTCGAGGAGCGTCTTGCGGAATGCGGACCGCTGGCGTATCGCGTTGCGCGCGGCGTGCTGCGCAACAGCGCGGATGCGGAAGACGTGGCGCAGGAAGCGCTGCTGCGCGCGTACCGCCGGTTTGAGCGACTGCGTGACCGGGGGCGGTTTCGCGCCTGGCTCGTGCGCATCGCGTTCCGGCTCGCGATAGATCGAACTCGTTCTTCAAAGCGCCGTGAAGTGCGCGAGACGCTATGGTCGCAAGCGGCTCCGCGAGCTTCGACGGAGGACATTGCCGCCACCAGTGAATTTCAGGCGCATCTCGATCGCGCGATGGATGAGCTTCCCGAAAAACAGCGGCTCGTTCTTTTGCTTGCGGCGATGCAGGGGCATTCGCTCGAAGAAGTGGCGGAGATGCTGGGTTTGCCGATTGGAACCGTGAAATCGAGATTATTTTTTGCCAGAAAGCAGCTAGCGGAGAAATTGCGATGCCATCGAAAATGAAAACCTGCGAAGACTATCGAGCGGCGATGACGGATGCCGCAGCGGCGAAAGTCGAACCTTCGCCCGATCTTCGTGCGCACATGGACGCTTGTGCGTCTTGCCGCACCGCCTTCACTGAAGAGCAGCAGCTCTTCACCGCCATCGATTTGGGGCTGCGATCTGCCGCCAACGCAGAGGTGCCTACTTCGCTTCTTCCTCGTGTTCGAGTTCAGCTGAACGAGCGGCCTGTTCCTCAGCGATCGTGGATCCCGGTTGGCGCCGCACTTGCTGCCGTTGCGGCTCTCGTTGTTGCAATCGTATTTGTTCGTGGCTCTGGACGCGGCGTCGCTGAGACAAATCCGCAGATGATTGCGGCTACGCACAATGAATCGCCCGCCGTGATTCAGCCATCCACACAGACTGCCGCGGCAAGCGATACGACGAGTCCGCTTGCCAACAGTAGTTCGAGGCGACCTATCAAAACTGCAACTATTGCCAAGATCGAGCAGGTTGTAGTGTTAATTCCCGCGGGACAGAAGCAGGTCATTGATGCTTTGCTCGCCAATGTTCAGCAGGGCAAGGTCGAAGCAGACGTCTTGTTTGCCGAGAAGCCAACGGTAGCTTTGGAGGAGCTGCGGGTTTCACCGCTCGAAATCTCCCCAATCGAAGTGAAGCCGCTCGCGGATATAAGTCCAGAGTCGACACCACCGAATGAGAAAACAAGACGTTAGGTCGTCTGAGAAAAGTGAAAAGGAGCGTTCCATGAAGAGAGCCGCTTTGGCAGGATTGCTTGTATGCATGGTACTTGGAGCTTCACTGCTGTTCGGGCAAGATAAAGAGAAAAACGCCGAGGCTAGCAAAAGTCCCGAAACGCAGAAGGCAGGTACGCCCCTACGTGTTCAAGTTGTATTCAACGAATACGATGGAGACAAAAAAATCAGTAGCCTGCCATACACTCTGCTTGTGAACGCGGACGGCCGCTATCGAACGTCCATGCGAATGGGTTTGCGCGTTCCCATCGAAACATCGAGCGGCACTGGCGTCAAACAAATCCAGTACCAAGACGTCGGCACGAATCTGGATGGTACAGCCCAAAAGGCCGATACGGATAAGTTCATTCTGAACCTCCAAGTGGAAAAGTCCTCGGTCTATGTGCCGGGATCCGCTCAGAAGTCAGCTTCCATTGGAGGCAACGAGATATCCAACAGCCAGCCAATCATCCAACAGTTTCGTATTCAAGGGGACCTGCTGGTGCGCGACGGTCAAACCGTGCAGTCGACTGCGGCGACAGACCCCGTCACGGGCCATGTTCTGAAATTGGACGTCACGGTAAACGTGGTCAAGTAACTGGGCCGAGATGTCTACGTTGAGCGGAGGATTGCAGCGAGCGCGTCGTTCAAATCCGGGTGTGCAAACGAGTAGCCAAGCTCTTGCAGCTTCTGCGGCAAGACGCGCTGGCTGGATAGCAGCAGCGCGTCTGCCATTTCGCCGAGGGCGAGGCGTAGCGCAAATGCCGGAGCAGGGAAGAGTGCGGGGCGCTGCAGGGCGGTCGCTAGAGTTTTCGTGAATTCTACGTTTTGGACCGGCTGTGGTGAGATGACGTTGATCGGGCCGCGGATCTCGCCGTGTTGCAATGCAAAACGCAAAATTTCAACTACATCTTTGAGCAAAATCCACGACATCCATTGCTTGCCTGAACCAATTTTTCCGCCAGCGAAGAACCGAAACGGAAGGACTATTTTGGGCAACGCGCCTCCATCGCGGGCGAGAATAATTCCGAAACGCGCTAGCACTACGCGAACGCCGATGGCTTCGGCTTTCAACGCTTCGGCTTCCCAATCCTTGGCGAGGCCCGACAGGAATTCGTTCCCGGGCTGGCTTTCTTCCGTCAGCAGTTCATCGCCGCGATTGCCGTAGAAGCCGGTCGCCGAAGCGGAAACCAGCACTCGCGGCCGCGCGTTCATCTTCGCCAGTGCGTCGACCAGCGCGCGCGTCGTATCGATGCGGCTCGACCGTAAGACGGCTTTGCGCGCGGGGCTCCAACGGCCATCGGCAATCGACGCCCCAGCGAGATTCACGACGGCGTCCGCGCCGACCGCCGCGCCGCCAAGTTCTCCCGTCGTTGGGTTCCACGCCACTTGAAACCCGTCATTCATTTCATTCTTAACAATTGTTCCTGGCCTCACGAGCCTGCAGACCGTGTGCCCATCCTTTACCAGTGCGCGCACCAGCGCGGTCCCCACCAGGCCGCTCGATCCTGTGACGAGAATTTTCATGGTGATTTCGCCCGACCCTTTTGGACAATCGCTGAAATATGTTCTATCAAGACGCTACGCAACGCTCGTTCCTCGGTCAAGCAATAGAATTGTTCAAAAGTGTTTTCCCGAATGAAAACGCCAAGAATTCGTAAGCCGTCCGGCTGTTGGCGCTAACCGCGCAGGCTATAGCCCCGCGCACATCCGCAGGTTACAATTCTCTTGTGCCGCTCTCCTCACAAACAGCGCGTGTAAAGGTCCTTTTCTTCGGACGGCTCAAAGAAGTCGTCGGCCAGGCCGAAGATACCGTCGAGCTCCCCGATGGCGCGCCGATAGAGGCGCTTTTCTCCCACTATGGAGTGAATCACCCGGAACTCGCTCGTTTCCGCGCTTCGCTCGTTGCTTCGCGGAACCAGGAATTTGCTGCGTGGACCACTCCGCTCCATTCCGGGGATGAAGTCGCCTTTCTCCCTCCCGTGAGTGGCGGCTAGCGCAGATGTCCATGACAAAATCCATACACGCCGATCTTCTTCTTCTTGTGCGCGACCCAATCGATCAGGACGCACTTATCCAGCACGTTCGCGCCGATGAAGACGGAGCCGTCGTCACCTTCGACGGTTGCGTGCGCAATCATTCTCATGGACGGCGCACGCTCTATTTGGACTATGAGGCTTACGAATCCATGGCGCTTGCGAAGATCCGAGAAATCTCTGTCCAACTCCGCGAAAAATTTCCCATCCACCTCGTCGCCATTGCGCATCGGCTCGGCCGGCTCGAAATTGGCGAGACTAGCGTTTTTATCGCGGTCAGTTCGGCACACAGGCCGGCCGCCTTCGAAGCTTGCCGCTTCGCTATCGACACCCTCAAGCGCACTGTTCCGATTTGGAAGAAAGAATACTTCGAGGACGGCGCCGTCTGGGCTGATGGCGAGATGCCTCCAGCCCCCGTGGAGACACGCGCGGCGAAACCTGCATCTTAGTGAATCAATGATCACTACACCCCCTCGCGCTCGCGCCGCGACCATTGTCATTCTCTCTACCCTTTTTGTGGCGGGGATCGCTGTTTCACAAGACAAGCCAGACCGCCCGCCGTGGGCGCAAAAGCCTAAGCCCCCTTCCAACTCCGCTTCCGCGGATTCCACGGCTCCCAAGCCGGCGATAGTGCCGACGCCTACTCAGCCGATCAGCCTTCCCGAAGACGCCGACCCTCAACGCGACAAGATTAAGGTAAAGGTGGATCTGGTCAGCATTTTGGCGAGCGTGCTGGACGACCACAACCGTCCAGCGCCGGATTTGCCGATCGAAGCTTTCCAACTCTACGAGGAGGGCGTGCTTCAGAAGATCGAGGTATTTGAATCTGAGACAAAGCAACCACTGGACCTGGCATTAATGATCGATTCGAGCTTGAGCGCGCACAAGGAAATAAGCTTTGAGCAAGAGGCCGCCGCGCATTTCATCCGCCAGGTTTTGCGTCCCGGCGACCGTTTGTCGGTTTTTGCCTTCGATGAGAACGTTACGCAACTTCCGCCGTACTTTTCGGACAACGTCGGCGCTTTGCAGGCCGCGGTGCGCAGAATTCCGCCGGGTGCCGGCACATCGATCTACGACGCAGTGCTTCTCGGCGCAAACGCGCTGGAGCGCCGCGGAGAGGACCGCCGCCGCGTCATCATATTGGTTACAGACGCGGGCGAAACCACCAGCCGGAGTGAGTTTGACGCCGCTCGCAAGGAGGCCGTGCGCTCAGGCGCGCTGCTCTACACTATCGTGATCCGTCCTGTGAAAAATGAGAGCGGCCGAAACACCGCCGGCGAGCATGCCCTCGAAACCATCACCGAGACCACCGGCGGCGCCATGTTCTATCCCGATGCACCTCAGGAGCTTGACGTGATTTTTGATGTCATCGACCGCGAGCTACGCACGCAATATCGCCTCGGCTATTACCCCACCCCTCGAGGCCCCGCCAATACCTATCGAAACGTCGAGGTCAAGGTCCTGAACGGCGAATACCACGTCCGCCACCGAAAGACCTACCTCACCGGCCCGCAGTAACCTTGATGAGTCTTAAGTAGTGAGCGCGCTCTTGCATTCGACCGTAGCCCGAGGCCGTCACGTTCTCGAGGCGGATTTCCTATTGCTGCTTTTTGATTTCCACGCCGGCCTGCTCGATGCTGCCTTTGACTAGTTCCGTTTTCACTTCGGACTTTTGTCCCGCCAGGATGTCGACCTCGGTTTCAAAAGTGCGATAGCCGGGCAGCTCGATCTTGATTCGGTGCTTTCCCGGGCTGACCAGCAGAGAGTGGAATCTTCCGCCTAGCTCGCTGGCGTGGCCAACGTACTTGTCATCAAGAAAAACAGCGGCGCGTTTTGGCTGTACCGAAAGCTTTAGCTCAGAAGTGACATCTGGAGTCTTTGCGCCGGGGAGCAACTGCATGGCTACTTGGACTTCTTGTACCTGGCCGGGCTCGATGACCAACTCTCGCGTGAAGTCGACGTACCCTGCTTGCCGCACAGCGATCTGATGTTTCCCCGGCAACAATAGCACTTTCTTGTCGCCCTTGAGTTCCTTTACGTAGCCAACATAGGTGCCGTCGATCCATACGCCGGAATCCCGATCCAACTGTGTATCGCCCTCAAAACGAACTTCGCCCATAACTTTGCTGCTTTGTGCGCAGAGCTGCACTGTGCCAAACGAAAGCAAAAACAGCCCCAGCAAGCTCATCGTGAACCGGAAGTTACGCATTTTGACCATGATTCTCCTCGTATTTAGGGCGGGATATTATTTTAACGCCGATGCCAATGAGATGCCCGCAAAAAACAGCCGCTTTCAATCAGATGCTCCCGGTCCTAAGACTTGTTTGCCGGGGGCGAAGCTTTTTCTTCGGCGCCGGTGGTAAAGTGGAGAACGTGTTGGCGAGTTCCGCTGGCCGAAGAGGCACTCCGCAACGCGTTCTCTCCATGAGAAAAGACTATCTCGAAGCAGCTATGGAAACCGCTCAGGAAGCGGGCAAGATCTTGCGCGAAGAATTTGATCGGCCGGCGCAGATCACTTACAAGGGCGACGTCGATCTGGTCACACAAGCGGATAAGCGCTCCGAGGAAGCCATTGTCACACGTCTTACAAGATATTTTCCGGAACACTCGATTGCGGCGGAAGAGGGAACGGGCCACGAAGGCGGCTCGGAATTCCGCTGGCATGTAGACCCCCTGGACGGCACAACCAATTTCGCTCACGGCTATCCCTGTTTTTCGGTTTCTATAGCCCTTGCGCAACGCGGCGCCCTCCTCGCCGCTGTGGTTTACAACCCGTTCTACGACGAACTGTTCGCCGCTGCCCGCGGCGGCGGCGCCACCATGAACGGCAAGAGAATTTTCGTCTCAAAAGTGGATACGCTGGCTACCAGTCTTCTGTGCACTGGGTTTCCGGTGCACAAGCGCCTGGCAAACCCCAACATTCATTACTACTGGGATTTCACTTTGCGCTCCCATGGAGTGCGGCGTGATGGCTCCGCCGCGCTTGATTTGGCCAGCGTCGCAGCGGGCCGGTTCGATGGTTTTTGGGAATTTGGGCTGAAGCCGTGGGACACCGCTGCCGGGGTTCTGCTGATTGAGGAAGCAGGCGGCAAGATCAGCGACTTCGCCGGTCAACCCTACCAACTGGGGGGGCCTGTGATCCTCGCCACGAATGGCTTGATTCACGAGGAGGCCCGAGAAGTGGCGCTCGATATTTCCAAACGCGATCCCGCCGCGCCACTCCGCCGCTAACTCGCTTCCCGGACTGCAATTTCTTCTTACAAAAAACTACCAACCCTCTTACGACTTTCTAATACAGTCCAAGCTACCCTTTTTTGGCAACGAGACCCCAATCTTTATTGGGGAACGATTCAGAGCTCTCTTCCTCTCGAAGGCGCTCGACATCCGACACCAACAATTCCGTTGCCAGTCAATACTCATGGGAGAGAGATATGCACGCGATCGTACAGAAGAAAGGGTTGGGGCGGCTGGTGTTGGCTGGATTGCTGTATTTCAGCGTGGTTCCCACCCGCGTATTTGCGGACGATAAGGAGAACGGTGCTCGGCCGCCGAAGCGTGAGACGGCCCCTGCATCGCAGTCAGGTGTGGTTGTGCCTGTGACAGCGACGTCTGGCGTCGCATTATCTACCGGCAGCAGCGCAGGGACGAATGCCGAGCCGTTCGCGTTCGCCGACTTTCCTACCTGGCTGAGTGACATCCTGGCCACAGACCAATCGCGGATGGATTCGAAAACGTCCGCGCTCGACGGTGAGGCGGCAGAAGCGCCATCGTCTATCCTGGGGAACCGAGATCCCCAAAACTCTGCAGACCCTGCTACCAAAGAGGGCGCGGGCACGAATACCAATAGCGTGCTGACGGGCAACTTCTTCCATCGTCTTGTGCAGTTCTATAAGCAGGACTGGGCAGGCACAAACCCGGTCCGAACCTCCCCGGCCAAACGGGGCCTTCCGGCCCCCCTAGATTCACCTCCGTTCCCCTTCTCGGACTGGGGTTACGGTGGCTCACCCAACATCGGCGCCCCCGATGGCAACACCTATCCTTTAATGTCCGCGCTCAACCTCGAGAACAGCCGTACGAAAATCTACGGATGGGTTGCGACCAGCATTAATTTCAGTACCTCAGCCAAGAACAACTTTCCAGTCTCCTACGACATCTTTACGAACAAGATCGAACTTAATCAAGCGGTCATATACGTGG
>Ga0210402_10001465_pt1 | contig 24310 bp, 38 predicted proteins | sample IncBWC7MmetaG_FD_161055 | JGI IMG/M metagenome (GOLD analysis project Ga0210402, IMG submission 161055) | Forest soil microbial communities from Barre Woods Harvard Forest LTER site, Petersham, Massachusetts, United States - Inc-BW-C-7-M | ecosystem: Environmental > Terrestrial > Soil >... | reverse complement strand
CGCGTTCAATGTCTGGAGTCCGATGCCCGCGTCGATCGACGTGGGGAAGGAGATCGCGCCGGCGATTCGGACGGTTCAATTCGAACCGGTGGGGGTGACGCTCGACATCCTCACTCGAGCCATCGACGCGGTGATCCTCTGTTACGGAGACCACCCGACGCACCTCCTCGTCGGCTGGCAGACGTACCTCGAGCTGAAGCACTATCACTCGTGGGCGCTCGAGAAAGAGAATGGGTCGGGGGAAGAGGGCACGGTCCGCTTTCGTGACGTGCCGCTGCGCATCGACCCGACGCGCGAGCAGGTCGTCGTCGCGGTTCCGCCGGTGGAGTACTTCATCGGCAACCCGCTTCCGAATGGGGCCGTATGGGAGCCGAAGCGATGAGCCGCGCTTCGACCACCATCAAGGTCTGCTGGGTCTCCTCCGGGTGCTGCCAAGCAACGATACTGATTTCGCAGCGCGCGGCGGGGCACTACGCGGAGGCGCGCTGGAGTTTCTTCTTCGTTCTCCTGGCTTGCTTTGGATTCTGGAGGGAGATGAAACAGCCGACGCGGCGGCTCGGCGCAGTCGGCGCGATCTTCGTCGGCGGACAGATCTTCGTCCTGCTCGCGGGCGTACTCCTGCACTTCCTGAGGGCGTCGTGAGCGATCGCCGTCTCATCCTCGGTGACGTCTGCGATTGGTGGACGGTGATGCAGGCCCGACAGATGCCGCGTGCTCGATGGCGCAAAGCCACGGGGACCTTCCTTAGTCTCCACTTGAGCGGAGACGGTGGTGGCCGAACAGAGGTGGTGCTCGCGTACCACTTGCGGCCGCGACTCGTCGTCGACGGCGGGCAAGAGGTCATGCTCGGGATCACGGGACTCCCGTGCAACGCGCGAATCGAAGAGGCGACGGTCAGCTACAGGCGGTGGGTCCCGATGCATGAGATCGTGACGTTCACGCAGGAGGATGGCTTCGACACGGTCGTCTTCGACGACGAGACTTCGGGATGGGACGTCCGCGAGTTCGGTCGCATTGAGCATTAGAATAGCCACAACGTCCAAACCTTGCGCGCGTGTGGGGCGGCGTCGTAGATTGCGCTTCATGGACGAAGAGGCACTGACCGCGCTCACGAATGAGATCGCCACCGCGTTGGCGCCGATGGTTCGGAAGGAGATGGACCGCCGCATCCGGGAGGGGCTCGCGCGCCTCTTTGAACGTCGGAGCGTGCCGAGGGCGAAGCCTGCGGCCGCGGCCGTACGAACGGAGATCGAGCGCGGACTCGTAGCGGCGCGAAGCCAAACGCGCGCGATGGTCGGGAAGACTGGCAAGTCCAAGGGGGGCGAGCTCTCGCTCGAAGCAGTGAAGGCGGCGCTTCAGGACGCGGCGGCGCAGGGAAACACGAAGGGGCTCCGGACGGAGCGATTGCGGATGGCGATGGGGCTTCCCGACAGCGCGCGGCGGCGGCTCGCGCTCGTCCTGCGCAAGGCGGTGTCCAATGGTGAGATCGCCCGCAAGGGACAGAAGCGAGCGACGACGTACGCGCTGAAGAAGTAGACGATCTCCGACACGTCTGCGCCCCTGCCGGCCTTTGCGCCTGCGGGGGCGTTCGCATTTCTTAGGCTGCAACTACCGATCGCGCGCTAGGTGAGAAGTCGTGAAGCGCGCCGCTCGTCCGCTCGCGATGACGTCGGAGTCCGACCTCAAGGCGTCGTGTCTCAAAGCGCTGGGGCGGCTCGGCGTGTTCGCGATGGGGAACGCGCTCCGCGGACGCGTGGCGAAAGCGGGTCTCGGGCCAGGTTCGCCGGACATTGTGGTGTCTTGCAGCCGATCGGCGTCTTCGTGGCGATCGAGCTGAAGAAGGCGACGAAGCAGCGGGACGCGCAGGCGAAGTGGCAGGCGCGCTTCGAGCGGGAAGGCGGACAGTACTTCATCTGTCGAACGATGCAGGAGGTCGTGGACGCCATCGCGACCGCGCGCGCGAAGATCCAGGCGATGACGCGCGTGGTTGCTCGAGTGCCGGAGTCGTGTCCTCGCATTCAAGAGGACGCGGTGGAGGGTGACTTTTGAAACGGCTCGACTGGAATCCGCGCTCGCTCCCGGCGGAGATCGCGCACGACATGCGGGACGCGGCGATCCGCAAGGGCGCGCCGCTGCCGCCGTCGGCGCCGCGCATCGCGCTCACGCGCAAGCACACGGAGAGCGACGTGCTGCGGCCCCCCCCGAAACCTCGTCGCCGAGTCGTGGTGATTCGGCGCGGCACCGAATGAAGAAGGAGACGAGCATGAGCCACGGACACGACAAGGCCCACATCCCGCCGCACGACCCGCCCGTCACGAACGCGGAGCCGCCGCTCCACTTCCGTCCGCTCCACGACCGCGTGCTCGTCAAGCGGGAGGTCCCCGAGAAGGTCTCGAAGGGCGGGATCATCATTCCCGAAGCCGCCCAGGAGAAAGGCGGCGTCGCGACGGTGATGGCCGTCGGTACCGGGAAGGTGCTCGCGAACGGCGCGGTCGTTCCCCCGAGCGTGAAGAAGGGGGACGTCGTCTACCTGAGCAAGCACTCCCTGCAGGACGTGCCGGTCGACGGGGAGAAGTTCGGCATCGTGCGCGAGGAAGACATCCTCGCGGTGCGGGAGTCCTGACGTGAGCGCCACGACGAGCGAAGCCGGCGTCGCGCCGGCGATGGACGGGGCGCCGCAGGTCGAGCGCCTCACGCTCCCCGCGGAAGCCGGGCCGATGGTCGAGCCCGCGGACGTGATCGTCACGGTCGGCCAGGAGGACGGGAAGGACGTCTTCACGGCGCACATCGACGGTATCCCGGCGGCGGGCACCGACGTCACGGCAGACCTCGCGGTGCGGCGGCTCGCAGCGCTTCTCGGGTCGTTCGTGCGGGGCCACGCCTATACGATCGGCAAGCAGGTCGAGCAGATCGAGACGCTGCGCGAGAGCCTCGCGCTCGAGGGTACGGACGGCCTTGCGAATCCGGAAGCGAAGCCGCTCACCTTCGGGTTCGCCGTCGCGATCGACGGACTCCGGGCGGGACGTCGCCTCCGTCGGTCGAGCTGGCCCACGGGGTCCTACGTGGCCCAGCAACCCGGTTATCCGGATGGCGTCCCGATCAACGCGAACACCGCGAAGGCCACGGGCCTGCCCGTGGGGACGGTGTGCAAGTTCGGGCCGTACCTGATGGCGTTCGACTCGATCGACGGCGACTTCAAGCCGTGGAGCCCCAGCTCGTCCTCTGTGCTCGCGACGGACTGGGAAGAAGTCCCGTGAAGCTCCCGCTCCGCAAGTAACGAACGCGGCGACGCCCGCAGAAGTAGAACGCATGACTCCCTGGATCCCGCTCGGCATCACGGTCCTCCTCTTCGGCGCGCTCTTCTTCCGCGACATCGTGGAGATCCGGCGCGCGACGCGGAGGCTCGAGGAGGAGACCGACGAGCGCGGGGAGCGGGAGAGTCCCGCGACATATCTGGTCGGCGACGCGGACGTCGAGCCCGAGGACGTCGTGCGGGCTGCCGGCGATCAAGGACACCGTGCGGTTCACGCTGCCGATCGGTCTGTCGGGTCGGGTGGTGCGGACGAGGGGGGAGATCCCGGTGGGGTGCACGATCATCGCGAGAGGGTGGGCAGCGTGAGCGACGAGCGAGCCGAAGAGGAAGCGGCACGTCTCCGGTACCTCTGCTACTTGGAGGCGTATACGGAAGCGCGGTGCGGCGGCGTTGTGAACGGGCGCAAGGTCATCGAACGGGTGACGCACGCCATCGCCTTGGAGGACTTCGAGCTAAGCGGGAAGGTCGGCCTCGCGCGCGCGGTCGCCTACGGCGCGAGCGACGGGTCGCACGGCTGCCCAAAGCCGCTCGGGCCGCTGTCCTTCGAGCGGTTCGTCCGGGATCACGACGAGCGAGACGCAGTGGAAGCGACAGGAGAACGGGTTCGATGAGCGACGGCATTTTTATCGGCGCCCCCATCTACAACCGGCCGTTCCTGGCGCCGGGCGTCTCCGAGCTCGAGACGCTCAAGCAGACGGTGAGGTATCTCGACGACCGGGTGCGGCAGCTGTCGAAGAGCAGCGGCCCCACGCAGGCGGCGATGGTCTATCGGGTCGAGGAGAAGGAGGTCACCCTCCAGCTCCCGAACGGGCAGATGATCCTCGCCGACCATCCGCGCACTTCGTTGAAGCCGGGGCAGATCGTGCGGGTGATCGCGCAGAATGGGGCGATCGTCGGCGACATCGACATCGACTGGATCGGCCCCGTGGCGGAGGTGCAGCAGGTCATCAGCAAGGGGCTGGTGGAGATCGAGCACGGCGGCCAGCGGCGGGTGACCCGGCTCATCGGGATCAACGCGGAGCGCGGCGATCGGATCGTGCTCAACCCGGACACGTCGTTCGGGTTCCGGAACATCGGGCGGGCGAAGGACGACGCGACGGGGCCGATCGCCACCGTGCGGCAGCTGGCCGGACGATCGCTCGAGGTCGAGGTCCAACAAGGGCGCTGCGTCGTTCGGCGCGGGAAGGACTTGCCCGACGAAGTGAAGGCGGGAGATCGCGTCGTGCTCGATAAGGCGATGGCCGTCGCCGTCGAGCTCTTGCCGCGGCAGGAGGACGGGCTCGTCTTCACGGGCGAGACCGGCGTGACGTGGAAGGACGTGAAGGCGCAGGCCGACGCCGTGCGCGCGCTGCGCGAGGCGATCGAAGAGCCGATCCGCCACAAGGATCTGTACGCGATCTTCGACAAGAAGCGGACGAAGGGGGCCGCACTCATCGGTCCTCCGGGGTGTGGGAAGACCCTCCTCGGGAAGGCGGCGGCGACGGCGATCGCCGATCTCTATGGGAAGGGGCCGAGCGCGACCGGGTTCGCGTACGTGAGCGGGCCATCGCTCATCGACAAGTGGATCGGGTCCTCGGAGGGGAACGTCCGACGACTCGTCTCGAATGCCCGCGAGCACTTCCGCGTGCATCAGTACCCGCAGCTCGTCTTCATCGACGAGTGCGAGAGTCTCTTCATGGCGCGCACGCGGCGCGAGTCGCACGGCGGGAACGCCGACGTCGCGGTCGTTCAAACGTTCCTCGCAGAAATGGACGGGCTCGAGGACAGCGGCGCGTTCTTCCTGCTCGCGACGAACCGGGCGAAGGACATGGACCCCGCGGTGCTGCGCGAGGGGCGAATCGACGTGGTCGTGAAGGTCTCGCGGCCGGACAAGCGAGGGGCGATCGAGATCGTCGAGCATCACCTGGGGGCGAAGCGCCCGCTCGAATTGCCGCGGGCGGAGGTCGCGGAGCGGGTGGCGGAGATGGTCTATGCCGACCGTCACGTGCTCGGGATGATCGAGATGCCGGGAGAGCGGCGGCGCTTCACGCTCGCGGATGCGACGAGCGGCGCGATGCTGGAAGGCATCGTACAGAAGGCGACGCAGCACGCGCTCCGGCGCTGCATCGCTTCGAAGAAAGAGAAGCGCGTCGTGCTGCTCAACGACTTCGAGTGGGCTGTCGACCAGACCATCGAGGAGACGAAGCACAAGGGGGTGAAGGAGGCGGTCGACGAGATCGTGGCGAGCCTTCCCGAGGGAGAGAAAGCGGTGTGGAGGGCGGCGGGGGCGAAGCAGGCCTCGCCGATTGTTTTGGCAGGGAGGTAGATCGTGATCGGTCGAGAGAAGGCTGACCAGGCGTGGATCTCGGAGCGCACGACCTTGGAGCGCAAGGTCCGCGAGGTCATGAAGGCGAAGGGCGTCCCGCCCCGCGATGCCGCCCGCGTAGCCGAGCGCGTCCGCGCGGAGCAGCTTGGCGTCTCGAAGGACGACGTCTCCCGGCTCGAGGCCGCCGCGCTCAAGCGCGCGAGGAAGGCCGGGCGCGTGCTGCCGCAGGGGCACTCGGGCGTTCCCGCGGACGAGACGACGACGTCGCGCCGCCTCTTCATCAACGGCATGGAGGTCGGCGTCGACCCCGCCATGCCCGACGGATCTTCGACGGGAGTAGTGGCTAATCCGGTAGGCGGCGAGAGTGTCGGTTGGGAGCCGGAACCGGAACTGGATCCCGGGAGCGCCGAGTCATGAACGGCGCGTCGATGGACCGGGACAAGCTGCAGGAGGGGTGTGCGCTCCTTAGCCGCGCGCTCGACGGCTACCTCGATCGGGAGAAGCGCGAGATCTTCGAGGACATGCTCCGCCGGCTGACCGACCCCGGGGTGAAGGACAAGAAGTTCACGCCGAAAATGGAGCAGTTCGTGCGCGGCGCGCTCGCGTATCAGGCGGCCCATCCCGAGCAGAAGCCGGCGCCGCCGGAGACGCCCGCGGTTCTCCGCAACCTCCCATTGAAGCCCCCCGGAAGGAAATGACGATGATGGCGAATCCGAACCGCAGCGCGCTCGGCATCCTCCTGGACGCGATGGAGCTCATGGTCGCGCGCGACGTGAGCGAAGGCCGCGCGCGCGAATCGATGCAGCGCGCGCTCGAGACCGCGCACGCCACGCTCACGCACGTTGCGGGCGCGATTGGACTCACGGCGCCGACCGACCAGGAGAAGCTCAAGACGGCCGTGTCGGATTTCGTGGCGCGCGCCGCCGTCGCGAAGGCGGGCGACGGGGTGAGCACGCCGCGGGATCAGGTGAATCTGTTCGCGGTCGCGCGCGAGTGGTTCGGGGAGCACCCGTACGAGGACGACGCGCTGAACGACGAGGCGGTCTCGTACTTCGAATCGTTCCAGAAGATGGCGCCGCCGGTGGTGGGATCCGCGAACGCGGTCGATGCGGAGCTCGCGACGATGCTGCGCAATCTCCTCGCGGACCAGGGGCTTTCGGAGACCGACCTCCTGACCAAGGGGCCGGAGAAGATCCGGGCGGTCCTCTACCAGCTCCGCAACGACGCCGCCGCCCGCCGCGCGAAGCTGGGCGATTCGATGGAGGTGGCGACGCTGAAGCGGAAGCTCATTGAGGCGGAGAACACGATCGGAGAGCTCCGCTCGGGGGTCGTCTTCCTCCCCGTGAAGCCGCGAGCGAAGAAGGGGCGACGGCGATGAGCGTAGTCCTTCGAGGGTTCACGACGCCGTGGGCCGTCTGGGCGCGCCGCTGGTTTGACCAACGAATGCAGCCCACGAAGTCACCGCTCTGGCTGGCAGATTGCGGCCGAGACGGAGATCTCGTTGGGCCCTTCGTCGATCCGCAGGGGCGTGTGCGAGACGAGATCGTCCACTACCCCACCCACGAGGACGCCGAGCGAGAGCTCAATATCCGACCCACGGACTGGGCGCCTTGGAGGCCGTGGCTGAAAGCGAGCCTCGATGCCGCCGCGGGGCCGAACGACCTCGCTTCGAAGTACGAGCACGAACTCGGCGAGCGCATCGAGGCAGCGCTCGCTCACCTGCGGGTGAAGGGCGGCGCCAAGGCGTACATCCGGGAGATCATCCCGGCGGGCATCGACCTCGTCACGGCGATCGCCAAGCTGCGCGCCGGGCCCGCGGATCTACCCCCGGAATTCCAGGCGAAGCTGGCCGAGCGGGACCGGCGCGTGGACGCCGAGGCACGCGAGCGCCTCACCGGGCGTGCGCGAGGGGAGAGCTGATGTACCGCGAGACCGTGGAGTGCGCCGCGTGCAATGCGCGAAAGGCGTCGGATGCGATGGCGCGCCGGAAGCATTGGGGCGTCGTCGTCGGGGTCGTCACCTTCGGAGCGGTGATCTACGGGATGAGCGCGTTCGTGTGGGCAAGGCCCGATGCCGTGCCCGTGCCGGACGCGGGTCGAAAGCTTGGGACGTTCATGCCCACGCCGGCGCCGATGGACCCGGACCCGCTTCATTGGTCGGCGCGCGACCCGAGGTTCGCGTGCAGTCCGCAGTACAGTCAGTCGAGCCAGCGGACCGAGGCGCTCTGCTGGCTCAGCGGCGAGCCGGTCGATTCGTTCGCGATGACGTACGGGCTCCTTCAGCGCTGCGAAGTCGCCATGGACCCCGAGGTCCACGGGCACTTCACGTGGTGGGAGCGGAAAGAGATCGGGGATTGTCCAAAGACTCCGCCGCCGAGAATCCTCTGGGCGCTCGGCGCCTTGGGACATCCCGACGCAACCGTGGAGAACCGATAAACGTGGCCAAGGTCAAGCACTGCGCCACCGGCACGCACCGCTTCGCGAAGACCCCGCGGGGCAAACGCTACTGCACGGCGTGTCCCCTCGTCCCGTGCGATCTCGGGGAATGCGACTTGTCGCTTCACCCCGTCCCACTGAAGCACTTCCCTCCAACGTATGCGGCTGTTTGTCGGAAATGTGGGGAGCGAACGGAGTGGAGCCCGATGAAGGGGGCGAAGCTGTCTGATCCACACGTGATGGCCCACGACCACGACGAGCACGCAAAGAAACACGGACATCCGGTTCGCGATCTAGACAAGGAAAACGCTGCGCTTGTAGCCGATCTCCTATCGCAAGCAGCCCGCGCTGCGAACGCGAAGCCAACGCCAAAGGCTCCACCCGTCCCGCCTTTGCCGAAGGTCAAACGATGAGGACGCTCGCGGAAAGATTCGAAGCGAAGGTGGACCGCAACGGCCCGGTCCCAACGCATCGTCCAGAGCTGGGGCCCTGCCATGTTTGGACAGGCTCGACGACAGGCGTTCGGGGGGAGGACGGCGCTTACGGAACGATCTGGGTCGAGATACGAATGGAGAAGGCGCCACGCGTCGCCTTCTTTCTGAAACGAGGGTACTGGCCCGAGCCGTGCGCGCTTCATCATTGCGACAACACGCTCTGCGTTCGAGACGAGCATCTATTCGAGGGTGACCAGGGCGACAACGCGCGGGACCGCGCGAGCAAAGGACGGAATGGATCGGTTAGTCGTCCAGATCGCGTGGCGCGCGGAGACCGCCATAGTAGTCGAACACATCCGGAACGAATCGCGCGCGGCGAGAGGCATAGCAGTCGGACTCATCCCGAGTCCGTCCCGAGGGGCGACGCGCATTACGCCAGGCGAAGCCCGGAGAAGGTGACGCGTGGTGAGGCAAAGGGCACGGCGAAGCTCACGACGCTGGCGGTGCTGGAGATCCGGCGAGCCGTTCGCGCCGGCGAGATGGCGAAGGACGTGGCTAAGCGATTCGGTGTGAGCGCCGCGACAGTGTCTCGCATCGTGAAGGGGACTGGTTGGGCTCACGTTGCCAACGAGGAGAGCGCGTGAAGAAGAAGGCCCGCGCGAAGCCGCTCGTCCGGTGGGAGGCGTACGCCCCCGCCAACGCGCCGCACGTGCGTGGGCGCGTGAGCGTCGCGACGTTCGACGAGGACAACCTGCCGGAGGAGCGCCGCGTCGAGGCGCGCTGTATGGGCTGCGACGCACCGTTCAAGCGGACGTGCTCGTCGCGGAGACCGGAGGACCACATCGATCGCTTCGCGCAGGTGCACGCGGACTGCGCCAAGCCCACGGAGCCGCGCGCGCGCGTCGAGGCGGAGGCGCAGACCGAAACGGAGAAGCAGGCGATCATTATCCTGCAGGGGCTCTTTCAGCACGGGACGAAGCACTTCCGCCAGTTCGCGAAGGTGGACGCGCCGGAGCAGGGAGCCGACGTGCTCACGCCCCAGCGGTGCCGCGAACTCCTGGCGATCATCACCGGGAAGCTCGCCCCCCTTCACGGCATCAGCGTCGAGCGACTCACGTGGCTCGCGGGGCAACGGCTCTCGCTCGTGAGCGCGCCGCCCGAGCGCCGCTACATCCCGGTCGCAGACTTCCTCGAAGGGAAATGGTGAAGCATGGGCTCGATCGAGAAGTGCGTGTGGGGCAAAGCGATCGAAGAGGCCTACGCGATTCGACCGGCGCGGATGCTGCCGAAGGGATGGGTCGCTGTCTTCGAGGCTCATCTCGATTGCGCGCCGGGCGTCTCCTACTACCTCGGGAAGCCGGAGCCGTTCGGGTCGATCTTCTGCGCTCACGGGAACGGGGTGGAGGTCGAGGGGCGAGTCCCCGCGATCCAGGTTGAGGAGTTCCGCCAGATCACCGCATGCGCGATGTCGGACTCGAAGTGGCTCGCCGAATGGGAGGGGCGCCACGTCCACATCTGCCAGCCGCTCATCGAATTGCTCGAAAAAGCGGTCGTCGAGTTTCCGAAGGACGAGCGAGCACGAGCCGTGCTCGCGGCGGCGCGCACGTCGACGATCCGGAGCGAGTGGAAGACGCTTCTTCGGTCCTACTTGCCGCCGGCGCCGGTACGCCAATCGGAGGCGTTCCACGACGCGATGAACGGAATTCGCTACTGCCTCGAAGGGGACGGCTGATGCAGGACGGACAGTGGCGTGCGCGCGCGGCCGCGGCGGAGACGGCGTGCGCGAGAGGCATCGACGCCTTTACGAAGCTCCTCACCATGATCGAGAGCGGGCAGGAGCTCACCGACCTGACCCCCCTCATGGACGACGCGTCCGCGGCGCTCGCCGCCATGCGCGCAGCCGCCGCGGCGAAGGGGGAAGCGCGCGCGAAGGACAGCCGCCGGATGCGCCGGAGCGACGCGCTCGTCCTCGCGCAGCTCGCGGCCGGTCTGCTCGCCTCGGGTCACCGTGGCTCGGCCAGTACGATCGCGCGCATCGCTCACCGGATGGCCAAGCTCACGGGAGCGGCGACGGCGCTCGCGATCGCCGATGCGATCCCGCAGTCGAGCGAGGAACCGACGCTACCGCCTCGGGGGGACGGATGAAGGTCCCCAGAGTCGAAGCCAAATGGGACCCGGCGACGAACCGGATCTCCTGCGAGATCCCCACAACGTGGGACGTCATCGCGCAGATGGTCGCGACGAGCTACGCCGACGGCAAGTCGCACGAGCAGGTGACCGCGTGGCTTGATCGCGAGATCGCGCAGGGATGGCGGGATGTGCTCGTTGAGGTCGTGCTCCAGGATGGGTCGAAGCCGAAGCGATGGGCGTTGCCTGTCGAGGAGCGGACCTCCGTTTGATTCGCCGACTCCCGATCTACACCGAGCCGCCGCCAGCGGAGGAACCAGACGTCTCCGAGTGGAGCGCGGAGCGTCTCGAGGCGTTCGCCCAGGACAACGCAAGGCGAGCGGCCGCGGAGCGCCGGTCCGCGATCTCGAGGCGTGCGGCGTCGACATTGGCGGAGGAGCGGAACCGCGAGGCGACGCTCGACCCACTCGAGCGCGTCCGAAGGAAGATCGATCGGCTCGAGGAACGGCTCGCGCGGACCGCTCCCGTCGAGCGACCGTCGATCGCCAAGCAGGTGGCGGAGATGCCGGACCCGGTGCCTGGGCCGCCGGTGGAGAAGAAGAACCCGAGGGAGCTGACCGAGAAGCAGGCGCGGATCCTGAAGCTTTACGAGGAGGGCATGCGGACGGTCGACGTGGCGGCAGCGGTGGGGGCGACGCCTGCGGCGGTGAGCGCGTGTCTTTGGGTGCTGCGCACGCGCGGGCTCGTGAAGCGCGAGAAGTCGAAACGCGGCTCCTACCAGAGACGGGTGCCGGCACCGCCCGTGACTCTCAGCGGAGCGAGGCTCGACGCGGCGATCGCGGGCGCTCGGGCGAGGGTGGCGGGCGGCGCCGAGGCGACCGTCTACGAGCACGACGCGGATCGCGATGCGCCGGTCCCTCGCGTCCGTCGCCCGGAGCGTCGAGAGGACTGCCTGCCCGGAGGCCATAACGAGGCGCGCCCGTGCCCCTTCGCGAGCTGCCGCCATCACCTCGGCCTCGACGTCTTGCCGACGGGCGGCATCCAGCTGAACTTCCCAGACAAGGAACCGTGGGACTTGCCGCATACCTGCTCGCTCGACCTGGCCGACCAGGGGGGGATGACGCTCGACCAAGTGAGCAAGCAACTCGACGTCACGCGCGAGCGGATCCGCCAGATCGAGTACAAGACGCTGGCGCGGCTCAAGGCGAGCCCGCGGGCGAAGCGACGGCTCGAGGCCTTCGCCGAAGCCGAGCGTGGCACGTATGAGGGGCTCGGGATCGGGGGGGCCGGCGGCGAGGCCGACGAGGCGCCGCCGGCGCCCGCGCCGAGGTCGGCGGAGGATGCCGACGAGCTCGACGACGTGCGCGCCGGCCGGCCGCTCTACAGCGCCGGGCGCCTGCCACGCTTCGGGGAAGGCGAGGAGACGGAAGGCTACGCGGACGCAGAGTCCGAGTGGGTCTGGGCGCAACTGCAGAAGCTGGAACTCGAGAAGCGGGGGCGCGCGCACGACGGGTCCGCGCTCGAGATCCTCTACGGCGTTCCGCTGAGCCCGCGCGCGGCGCAGGCGGTCCACTTCATCCGGGAGTCGTGGGAGGAGCGCGGCTCCGGTCCTTCGATGCTGGAGATCGCGGATCTTTGCGGCGTCGAAGGGTCGACCGACAAGTCGCGCCGCGCGGGCGTGAGCGTGCTCCTTCAAGGTCTGCGCGAGGCGAAGGTGCTCGTCTTCAGTCGGACGCAGGGGGCGCAGATCGTGGAACCGAAGGCAAAGGAGGCGAAGAGCGATGGAGCCGATTCGAGTGGCGGTCGCGCTGACCGCGTCGCAGAGCCGAACGCGGGACGGCGAGTTCGTGACGTTTCACATGCAGTCGTTGGTCTTCGCGGAAGAGGGGAACCACGAGGTCGTGCAGCCGCGGGTCGAGAGCAAGCTCCTGGTGAGGAAATCCGATCTGAGGAGATTGCTGGGAGGTCAGAGCGCGGAAGTCAGCGCGCTCATGAGCGTGGAGTAGCCGCACCGGCGCGCGTCTTCCTATGCCCGGAGGAGGGGGCGGCGGAGGTCGTCGAACTACCCGAAGAACCAACGAACGATCCACAACCGACGGAGGAAGCCATGGCAGACGAGGTAATGCTCACGGAGAAACAGCAGGCGATCTTGGACGCGTACGAGGCGGGAGGGACGGCGAAGGAGATTGCCGAGAAGCTCGGTACGACCGCATCGGCGGTCGACACGACCATCTATCTGTTGCGCAAGCGCGGACTCGTGAAGCGCGCGAAGTTGACTGGCGGTCGAAGGCCCGCTCTTGGCGGAGAGGCGCCGCCTGCCCCGCCCGCCCGAGCGCCAAAGGTGCGTGTTGCAAGGAAGCGTCGCGTCCAAACACCGGCGGACGTCCGGGCCAACAAGGTGCTCTCGCGCAAAGAAGAGCGAGCGGCGTTTGCGGGTCTTTCGGGCACGACGAAGGCGATCGTCTTGAATGCGAAGGAGCGCATCGCGGAGATCGACGAGAAGATTGGACCGCTTGTCGCGGAGAAAGAGCGCCTAACGAGCGTCGTTGAGATGCTGAAGGGGTAAACGAGACTGGACGGATCGGTCCGGGTTTTCTAGGGTTCATGACTGCGACGGTCCGAGCAGGTCTCGGGCGAAAGGGCCTCGATGGTTGTCGAAGACCGGAGTCTCCTCGATGGGGAGACCGAAGAGACCGAAGAGACGCCGCGGATGAATCCGCTCCGCTTCAAAGCGGCAGAGGAGTCGCTCGCGTGGGTCTTCGGCTCGTCCGCGTCGGCGATCGGCTTCGCGGCGCAGAACATCGCGGGCGGGGGAGGGGGGCTCGTGTGGGACGCGGCGCGGATCGCGGCGCTCCACATGAAGATGCGGAGCCCGGCGCGGATGCGGGCGGCGGCGGAGATTCGCCGGCTCGAATGGGCGACGGCGGAGATGACGCGCGAGGACTTCGAGGTCGCGCACCTGGCGTTCACGCCGCGCGGGCTCTCCCCCAAGATGCGTTACGCCTTCAAGAAGGGAGACGGTCACCGCTGTTTGGCTGCGGTCGGCGCAGCGAAGTGCCCCTATGCGGCCGAGCTCCGGGACCGCAAGAAGCGCACGGGAGAGAGCGTCTTCGAGTTCCTGCAGTGGGAGTGCGCGAGCCTGAACGAGGACGGGAAGGGAATTCCGCCGCGCCTCCTGCGCATCCGCGACTGGGCGGACGATCTGGTCGACGAGGTGGTCGAGCGATTCGTCCCCATCTTGGATGAGCGCGACGCGTTCGACTACAAGGTCCGCGTCGCGAAGAAGGAGCAGCTCGAGAAGCGGAACGTGGAGATCGCGGCGTCGCTGCAGCCGAAGAGGCCCGAGACGGTCGAGGAGCGCATGCGCGCGATCGACGACTTCGTGGAGCAGCGACGCCGCGCGGACGAGATCGCGGAGCGGATGATGAACGGCGGTGGTCGCCGATGAACGACGACGGAAAGAGAGAGGCGCCGCCGTCCCTTCGCGACCTGCCGCAGGACCAACCGATCTTCATCGCGGACCTGGCGCGCGCGTTTCGATGGCGCACCGAGCGCATGCGGAGGAAGCTCTTCTCGATCCACACGAAGCACGACGACCCGGTGGTGATCAAGATCGGTGGACGTTGGGCGCTGACGTCGATCAACCGCCTGCGGCAGGCGTGGCACGGAGTCGGAGAGCGCGGGCTGACGGTCGAAGAGTTGAGCGAGATGCTCGAGCAGACGCGCACCCAGCTACGCGATTCGCTCGAGCGGAACCGGGAGCTGCGGACGGAGATCACCCGGCTGCGCGCGAGGCAGCGCGCGACGGAGGAGCGCGTGGTGCAGGTCGAGGAGAGCTTCGTCAAGGCGACGCAGTCGCTGATGACGCCGACCCGCCTGGAGCGACCGATACCCTCCTTCGCGGAGGAGACCGAAAGCGGCACGCACCTCGTCGAGGGCGCCAGCGCGCCGGCGGCGAAGCGGAGCGGTTGAATGCACTTCCATGCCGGCATCGTCGAAGCGACGGACGGCCTCGTCGGGCCGGGCCGATGGTGCACGATTGCGATCGGCGCATCGCACACGGCCGTCCTGAACGGGGCACACGTGTCGCTCCTCTTCCTCGAAGCGTGGAAGCGCTGGCTCTCACCCGCGCGATTCGTGGCGGAGGCGAGGCGCGATGTGATCTATCGACGACGAAAGTAGCCAATGCTTCGGAATCAATCACCTAAGTCGCTGTTGGCATCGCCACTTTGGGCGACCAGTCGCGCGCGCGAAGACGCAGAGGCACGCGGGCGAACGCACCTGCGGGATATGGGAGCAGGGCGGGCGCGCGGCAACGTGAGCACGTCCAGAGCCGAGAAGGCTGGCCCTTCTCGAGACGGCAACCCGAGGTCGCGACCTCGCTCCCGTCGAGGCCGACCACGCAGCGCAGCTGGCGGGGGCGCTTAGTCGCCCCGTAAGAGCGTCCCAGACCGTGGCTTTATTTATATGAACATCATTCAATCCGCCCGACTGACGCGCGCCGAACGGAAGCGGCTCTCCCGCGAGAGCCGTCGCGCGCACTACGTCGCGCTCGCGTGGCGCCGCTTCGCCGCGATGCAGGCGGTGTGGGTGACAACGGTCGAGCAGGTGACGCGGCCGCCGAGGCTCGTCGCCTGATGGGAGGCGCGCGGCGAAGGCGACGAGCGCGACGGGGCGTGCGCGGCATCGGCTTCCCGCCGTGGCTCTGCGCGACGATGGCATGGTTCGAAGCGACGATGGCCGAGCTCGTGGAGCACCCGCACGAGCGGCAGATGCACTGGGTGAGACACGAGCGGTGGTTCCGGAGGATTCCGTGAGGACGTGGATGGGAGAGACGATAGTCGTCGCGCTGATCCTCGCGGCGACGATACTCGTCACGCACGGCCGCGCGATCGAGTGGGTCGGGTCCGCGGCCGTCCTCTGCGGCTTTGGACATGCGAGCGTGAGCGAGAGGCTCGCCGAGCAGGAAGCCATGCGCGCGCGACCGTCGGTGCCCTGCCACCGGAAGCTCATCCACTACTTCGTCGCGAAGGAGATTCTCTGGTGCGTGTACTTCGTAGCGCTCGGCGCGTGGAGCGCCCTCGCGGGGGTGGCGGTCTTCCTCGCGTACCCGGTTTGGCGACGATGGTGGCGGCGGCGACGCTCGCTGGAGAGGATCCCATGTTGAAGAAGTGGAAAGCGTTCTGGCAGAGCCTCTTTTGCCTCGAGTGCTTCGGTACCGGGCACGCGCGCTGCGCGGCGTGCCGGCCGCCGGCGAAGGAACCGCGATGAACGAACGACCCCACCCCACCGCGGAGGACTTCCTCGCGTTCTGCGATCGGGAGATCGCGAAGGTCCTTCTCCTCCCCGCGTCGATGGCATCGGGCAAGGCTGGGATGTCCTACGCCGCAGCCAAGGTGCACTTCGACATCATGAGCGCGCGCATGGACGCGGCTCGGGTGCGCCGATGAGCCGACTCCCGCTCACCCGCGACCAGCTCTCCCGACTTGACGCCGCGATCGCGCGCGCGCAGGCGGAGGCCAATCGAAACCCGCTCCCGCACCCGGACGACGCGCGGCCAAATCTAACGCGGTGGCCGACGCCCCGCGAGATCGAGACGGCGGTACTGCGCGAGCGCGCGCGGCTCGCTCGGCAGTACCCGCACGCGAACGGGGAAGCGATGCCGCCCCCGGGCTTGGTCGCGAGCGCGCGGCTCCCCTAGTCGCTCGTCACCGAGGCGCCACAACTTTTTTCAACAATCGACGGCGCGCACCTTGCACACGCGGTCCAAAGCGGTCACCTTTGGCGCGTGGGGCAAGTGATCGACATGATGACTGAGCGTGCACGGCGACGTCCAAAGACGCCCGAGGCGGCGACCTGCGTTTGCGAGGAAGCTACGGTCGGGACCGTGACCTGCCGGAACTGCGGCTGCGAAACGTTGTCGGCGGCGCCGCCGGGGTGCACCGCCCGCTGTCCGGTGTGCGGCGCCGAGGGCGCGCGGTTCGAAGCCTTCGAGCGCGCGCTCGAGTGGTTCCCGGTTCCGATGTTTCGTACGCGCTGACCGCCGAGCGTTCGGCGGGGGAGTCCCCATGCCGAGACGTCTCACGCTCGAAGAAAGCTTCGAGGTCGCCTACGAGAACGAGCGCGAGGCGTCGCGCTGGGCGCTGCAGTCGCTCGCGCGCCACCTCTTCCTCGTGGAGGAGGAGCTCTTTCGGGAGCGGCACGCGCGGCAGCTGGCCGAGTCGCGCGCGGCGAATCTCGAGCGGCGACTGTTCGATCGCGGCCCCGCGCCGCCGCCGGCGAGCGGCGTGCAGAGGAAGGCGGAGGATGTGGCCGAGGACCTGGCGGCCGCGCAGGAGCCGGGGAAGGTGGTCGTCCTGTGGAAGGACGGCACTCTTCAGAAACTCTAGGCGGATTCGAGCGGCGCGGCCGAGCGCGGGAATTCGCGGACTCGAAGGTCGTGCGGCCACTCGCTCGGATCCTCCGCGGCACGCGACGCGAACTTCGATGGGAGCGCGAGACCGGGAGGTGGCACGCTATCGAAGGGACGGGCGCCGAGCTGCTTGCAGAAATACGACGTCCCAAGGATGCCGCAGACGGAGCGCAGTCGCCGCGCCCAAGCGACGTCAAAGCCGCGGGCCTTCCCGCCGCTCTCGCCGCCGACGATGATCTGGTCGAGCGCAGGCCAGCGCGTTCCTCCCAGCGATGGCACGCGCGGGTCGTCCCCCCCGAGCCAGAGCCCGTCGTTCGTCTCGAGCGGGCGCATCCCGAGGTAGGGCAGCACCGCTTCGCTGATGTCCTCGAGCAGCGGCTCGGCGGAGACGAACGTGATGGCCGCGCGCGTCCGGAGCAAGTGCTGAATGCGCGGGATGTAGACGGCGCTCTCCACGGTCGTGCCGAGCCAGAGATTGACTGGCATCGCGCGCCGCCAATGCGCCGGGATCATCGGGAGGATGTTCTCGGGCCGCTTCGTGAGAAGCTGCCAGTCGAGCCACGGCGTCGCCTCGATGAGCGGCCAGAGGCGCTCGCGGGCCTCGTCCATTCGCTCCCCGACGGGCCCCGCGACCCGCTCGAAGACGTCCGCCATCGAGGCGCAGAAGACGCAGCGGCGCTCCCGCGCGCGCGCGGCGGACCGGTTCCACTTGAGCGGCTCGAGCCAGTGCTTGTCGGAGAAGAAGCGCCGCTCCGCGTGCGGGCCCCAGATGAGCGGAAGACGCTTGCCGTGCCCCACGCGGGTGCTGAACGCGTCGGCGTAGCAATGCGTGCAGGCAGGGCTGATCTTCGTGCACCCCCACCAGGGGGAGAACGTGAATCCGGGGATGAGAGAGCCGTCAGCGCGCGGGCGGCGCGTCCAGGCGATCGAGGTCTCAGACATCGTTCACGACCGGAGCGATGCCGCGAGCGGCGAGGTCCTGGGCGACAGCGAGCGCTTCGTCCTTCGAGAGGCCCCGCTTCACGAGCTGCATCACGTCTCCCGCATCGTTCTCGAAGTCGTCCTTGACGAAGGCGTCGACGACCCAAGAAAGCCCGTCCGGCGTCTGTCGAGCAACGGCGCCGCGCGTCCCGTCCGGCCTCCGGAAGACTATCCGGGTGGCACCGTCGACCAGGGGCCGCATCTGTTCGGCCTCGCGCTCGGCGTCGCTGGCCCGAGCGCCCACGAGCAGAAGCTCCGACGCCAAGCGGATTTGCTCCTCCTCGAGTTGCGCCACGCGCTTCCGCAGGAAGCGACCGGACTCGACGGCATTGACTCCCCATGAGTCCGTCGGCTGTTGGATAGCCAGCCATTCGTCGATCTGCTCGAGCGTCGTCTTCTTCGACGCGAGAGCTTCCGAAGAATCCGTGGGGGCGACGGCTGGAGGCTCGTCGGACACGACCACGACGCGCTCCGCCTCGAACTTCTTGGCGAAGCGCTCCCTTTGCGAGGGCGGTGGGGCGGCGTCCCCGCCCTTCTCGACAGCCTCGAATAGCTCGTCAGGAATGCCCGCGGGCGAGAGCAGAGCGCCCGCCTTCTTACTGGCTGAGACAAGGGCCGACCCGAGCCGCTCTGCATCCGTGAAGCCGAGAACGAACGTCCTCTCGCCGCGGTTGAACGAGAGCATCACGTAGTAGCCTTCCGGCTTGATCCAGACCGAGACGTCCTTTCCGTCGATGTCGGTGGTGCTGCTCGGGTCCTGCTCGGCCAACTCCTGGTCATCCAGAAAGGCGAGGTCGACGCAGATGTCTCCGATGACCGTGCCGAGGAGCTCGATCGGGATCGCGTAGTGGACCCCGCCGCCTTCGCCGGGCTCGTTGTGGTCGGGGTCGTCGATGACGTACCAGATGCCGTCGTCGTTCTCGAGGCGGGTGATGCTCGCGGGCTTCGTCATGTCGTCGGTCCTTTCGCTCGTTGTGCACTCCGGAGCCTGCGCCACCATCGGTCGCGGCAGAGGTGACAGCCGCAGTCGACGAGGAGTACCGCCCAAAGCAGGCCGAGTAGCCCGAGCGCTACGAAGACGATGGCGGCTACAGCAGGGGCGCTCAATCTGGCACCCGTATCCCGCGCTTGCGTAGGATGCGCTTGATGTCCTCGTCGCTTTGCTCGGCGACGGGCTCCGGTTTCTGCGGTCGGAAGGACGTAGACTTGAAGAGCTTCTCCGCGTCCTCGATCCGGACGGTGTACCGACGCCCGACCTTCACGGCCGGGAGGCGACCGCTGGAGATGAGTCGGCGCACGACCCGCAACGTTGTCGCGTACCGCGTCGCGAATTGGTCGAGCGTCATCGCTGCCGGCTCGACGGCGACGGGTTCAGCGTAGGTGACCTCGAGTCGTTGTCCGGGCTGCAGGACGATGCGAATGACGTTGTTCATGGGCGCCTTTCAGGCGGCCTCGTCGCCAGGAGCGCAAAGCGTCGCGCATCCGGACTGACGGCCGCCCATTCGTCCTCAGCCATACGGAGAGCTTCCAGCTTGGCGCAAGCGTCCCTGAGCTCGGGGTCGCCCAGTCGTGCGCGCCGCTCCTTCGCGGCATCTCGGACCTTGACGAACACGATAGCCGCCAACACGGCGCCCATAACCGACAGGAACAAGACGATGAGGACCACGGCGCTCATCGCGTCCTCCCGGGCACGCGCCGTGCCCCGACCCGCGCGAGCGCCTTGTCCTGCGGGCTCATCTCGGACGGCTTCTTGGTGGCGCGCTCGTAGGCAGCGTCCTCTGCGTCCCACGTGCTCGGGTCGCCCAGTTCCTTGGTGACGGTGGACATCGGGACCCGCGTCGGCGCGTACTTCTGTCGCTTGCCGGCATTCGTCGGGTGCGATTCGATCCAGGCTACGACGTCGGCCGTCTTCGCGAGAACGAGCCGGCGGACCTTGCACGACGGGAAGTCCCCGCGGCGTGCAGCTTCGAGGAAGTCCTCCTTGGGCACCCCGCAGACCGCGGTGCAGGTCCGCTGGGAGACGTGCGTCGGATGCGCGGTGACTTGAGTTGCCACCCTGCGGATGTACCGGTCGAGTTCCGCGTTCGCCTCGGCGGACAGGAACGAGAGGGGTAACGGAAGCTTCATCGCGGACTCGGCGAGACACGGCGTGCGCCGACGCGCGCGAGCGCGGCGTCCTCGGACGAACGGGTGCCTGAGGCTCGGCGCGGAGCTCGGCGGCCGTCCAGCCACCGCGCGACGTCTTCCGTCCGAGCGATGACGACGCGGCGGACCTTGGTACAAGGGAAGGCACCCGCTCGGGCCGCTTCGAGGAACTCGCGCCGGGGGAGGCCGACAACCGCCTCCACGTTCCTTTGGGTCACGTTTAGCGGATGCGCGCGCTCCTCCCGCGCGACCTCGCGCACGATCTCGAGGACGGCGCCGAGCGCCAGAAGCGCGGCATCGGAGAGGCCATCCGTCCGTGGCGAGGCTCGCGACGACGGTGCCGAGCCACGCGAGTCGTCCCACCACCGTTCGCCCGCCCCGCCGTTCGTTCGCCTCACCTGTTCCAGGGACGCCGCGAACCGTTCCAGCGCGTCGTTTACGACCGGGAGACGGTCGTCTGGAACGGTTACATGAAGGGCAAGACAGTCCCGGACGTCTTGCGCCACGCCAGCGAATGCCTCCAGAGCACGCAGCCGAGGACCCGCGAACGCAACCCATTCGTCCGAGATGCGCAGGCGAGCCTCGGCGGCGACAGCGCGGTCTTCCAAGGTAGCGAAGTCTTCGCTCATCGCATTGGGCTTTCGTTCGGCCGGCCCATCTTCGCAGTTCTTTTAGTCGCCCGCCGACACATAGCCACAATCCAAGAGTCGTTGTATCTGCCAGCAAGGATCGCGGCCCGTACGCCAGACACTGAGCAACCGACAAATACGGCAACATCCCGTCGAGTGACCATGCTACCGAATAGGTCTACGAACCTCGGTGAGAAGTACTCATACTTCACACCAAGCCTTTGGGCACATTCTGTTACCGAAGCAGCACTTTTGCCTAGATGTTTGGCGATTTGCTTGGCGCCTACGGTAGCGTAATTGTGCCGGACGTACTCGACGTCATGCGACGTCCATTTACGGTTTGTAGTGTAAGCTGACCGGAGGCCCATCTTGTTGGCGTGCGATCTTACAGCGGCCACATCTCGACCGAGACGTGAAGCTATCCACGCCGACTGGCGTTTGCTGTAGAACTTTCTTAGGAAGATGTCTTCACGAGAAGACCATTGAATAGTTCCGGTTTCGATCGCGCGCTTAGCGTATTCGTCGGACCATTTGCCGGACCTAATGGCATGCCGAACCAGCGAGGCGGTGCGGCCGATTTTTGCGGCGGCTTCGGCGGTGCTAACCAGTCGGCCGAATAGCATTACACGATGCTGCCGAGAGGTGCAGTCGGCGGCCTCGGTTTCGTAGGCAGGCCCAGCATGTTGAACGGGCGACGTCATAACCGCATCGGCTTCTTGGCGGCATCGGCCAGTACGTCAAGCGCGTTCTCGATGGTGACAATCCTGATGCGCCCGACCTCTGTAACGGTCTCGCAACGAGGCACAAGCCACGTGAGGAAGTCACGCGACGGGATGCCCAAGATGGCGAGCGAGTTCATTTGACTGACCATCGCGGGAACAGCCCACACTGGTTTTCGTGCGACAACTGTAGGGAGCGGTTGGCACTCCGCTGCGATATCGTTGATGTCCAATTCGCCGGATCGAATCTTGTCGGATATCGCGGCGGCTTTGGCCCGCGCGCCTTCCTCGCTGAGATTCTCGCTCGCAGGAATGCGGACCCGTTTTCGTCGGGCGACTCGTTCACCGGGAGCGCGTGGAAGCGAGACTTGGGCCCACCAAAACTTGCCGCGCCGCTCGACCGTTCCAGCCCCATTGGGCTGCTTTGATGCGTTTTCTGGCAGTGCGCGCTTACGCGACTCGTCGTCGGCAAATTGCTGGGCGGCCTCCTGGTTGGGGAACCGAGGACCGGCCCAGCATCGTCTCCCGGATGGCAGCGTGATGCGGGCACGCCAGTATGAGGCTCCGTCAGCATCTTGAAACGACTGGGCCGTGCCGAGTGTGCGCACTATCACAACCTCAATCCGGCATCCACGGCTCGCTCGGCGAAGGCTCGCGGCATGTCTCGGCGAAGCCGCTGCTTCGCAAGCGCGAGTATCTTCTGGACAAGTTCTTCGCGCTGTTCCGTGGTCAGTGGCAGTTCTGCTGCTCTAAGGGAGAGTCCGTGCTGCTCTTCGACCTCCCGTACGGACTCCGGTCGCCTATCGCCACATACCGAGCACGTGGTCCATCCGAGCGCATTGACTGCCCCACATTCGAGCCCGTCGACGCAGGATTCGCAGATCCAATACGTCGGAGGCATCCTGTTCCCGCGCGCCTTCCCATCGTCGTCCAACGAGATGGCGCGGTCGGCCCATGGTACGTCGTGCCGCCGAACGTTCCCCGCGAAGTCGAGGATGACTGGCACCGTTTGCAGAATGTCGCCTTTCTTCACCCATGTCCGCAGTGCTCTAGCGACCATCTGTAGGTAGAGACCTGGGGAATCCGTAGGCCGAGCCATCGCGACGCACTTCACGCTCGGGAGGTCCCATCCCTCCGTGAGGACTTCGCAGTTCACGACGATCATGACTTCGCCGGTGTCGAGCAGTCCATCCGGCTTCAACAGCTGCTCGCGATACGCCAGCGGCGTGCTCGCGTCGAGATATGCGACGCGATGCTCACCAGCCGCCTTGATCGCATCGACGTACTTTCGGGCGTTCTTCAGGGTGGGAACGTAGAGGATGGCCCGAAGCCCCTTCGTGGTCGCGCGCCGAAGTAGATGCTCCACGACATTGGCGACGATGGCCTTCTTTCCCATCCGGACGCCGAGCTGCGCCGGATACCAGTCCCTCCCGTTGACCTGACTGCGGCGGAGGCCCTTCAGGTTCACACCATCTTTTGCGGGAACGAAGAGGTTGGGGGACGTGAGAGGGTACTCCGGATGCTTGAAGAGCTCCTCCATGCTCGGGCCCTGGACGATGGTGTCGAAAGCGACCGAGAGCGGTAGTCGATCGAACCGGAATGGCGTTGCGGTGAGGCCGAGGCGCTTGGCTTCAGGGTACCAGCAGAGCACCTCCTGCCATTTCGTGGCGGCGGCGTGATGCGCTTCGTCGAGCACAAGCAGATCGGCAGCCGGCATCCAGCCCGGACGCTTCATCCGCTTCCTGGTCAGAAGCGTATCGATGCTGGCGATCTGGATCGGCGCGTCGGGGTTTTTTCGAGGTTTCTTGTCCTGTCCCCAGATGACGCCAACCGAAGCCTCATCGAGGCCGATGTCATCGACGAGAGCGTTCCACATCTGCTCGAGCAATTCCCGATGATGGACCAGGATTAGGACACGCTTCCCTGCGCGCCGGTACTGCTCGATGACTTCGGCCGCGACGCGGGTCTTCCCTCCGCCGCCGGAGAGGACGTAGAGGGGTCGCTTCCCCTCCGCGAGGGCGGCGAGGAGCTGGTGGAAGCCAGCGTCTTGGTAGTCTCGAAGTTCTCTGGCCTTGTTCCTCATGGCATTCCTCCAGGCTCCAGGCACCGGCTATTTCGTTAGCCACTTTGGGCGAGCGAAAGGTTGCTGTCAAGGCCCGCCGCGCGTTCGAGACGGTGCGGGCATCCCCCGTGTAGGTCTTCGGCGACGTGGCAGTTCGCGCAGAGGACGACGATGCCGCGGTCCTGCGGGCACCCGGCGGCGACGAGCTTCCGGTAAAACTTCGCGCCCCCGACCCGGTGGTGTTTCCCGACGAGTTCCCGCCGATGCGCGGCGCCATCCCCGTTCGAGTGCTGCAGCGTGAGAAACTGCCACCGCGTCTCCCCGCAGCAGGTGCAGCGCCCTCCGTACGCCGCGAGCGCGGTCATGCGGTTCCGCCGATGGCGCTCCCGGGCGCCATCGCGCAGGTGCTTCCGGCAGCGCTCCGGGTCGTTCTTCCACCGAGCCGCCTGTCGCGCCGCCGCCTTCGCCTTCACCTCGGGCAGGTTCCGGTTGTTTTCGTACCACCGGCGGCTCGCGGTGAGGTGCATCGCGGTCCGGCAGACTGGATGGCGCCGCTGCTGCGGAGCCCCCGTGAGGACGCGACCGCACCCGCATACGCAGAGGCGCTCTCCCGCCGCGTTCGTCTCCGGGCGCGCGTTCACTTGCGCCGAGCCAAAAGAAGCTTCTCCGCCTCCCGCGCGTAGGCGTGGAGCTGAGAGGCGAGCGCCTTCGCCTGGTCGGCCGTGAAGCGAAGCTCGTAAGGCGCCGG
>Ga0210402_10001464_pt1 | contig 24315 bp, 23 predicted proteins | sample IncBWC7MmetaG_FD_161055 | JGI IMG/M metagenome (GOLD analysis project Ga0210402, IMG submission 161055) | Forest soil microbial communities from Barre Woods Harvard Forest LTER site, Petersham, Massachusetts, United States - Inc-BW-C-7-M | ecosystem: Environmental > Terrestrial > Soil >... | reverse complement strand
GTGCGGCAACCCAGCTACTGCCTGCTAGTGGCGCATTATCAATTAGGTCCGCAACGTTGCGTTCTTGCGACTAGCTCCGTCGAGACAGAAGTCCGGCCGCTGGAAAAAGGCCGGGAGGGCGGAGAAGCGGCTGGTGAGCTGATCGAGCGAAGGCGCTCGCAGCGTGACATGGCCCAATTTGCGGCCTGGGCGGGGCTCCTTGCCATAGAGATGCAGATGCGCGGACGGAATGGCGAGAACTTGGGAGGACACGGGCAGTTCCCCGATGAGATTGATCATCGCCGAAGCACCAATCGGCGTCGTTGACCCTAACGGGAAACCATTAATGGCCCGGAGATGGTTTTCGAACTGGCTGGTCACCGCTCCTTCAATTGTCCAATGTCCGGAGTTATGAACCCGTGGCGCCATTTCATTGGCGAGGAGTTTGCCATCGCATTCGAAGAATTCGATGGCCAGAACACCGACATAGTGCAGGGATTCCAGGACTTTGCGTGCCGCGTCTTCTGCAGCCTTCTGTATCTCTGGACTGACGCCTGGCGCGGGAGCCAGGGAGAGGCGCAGGATGCCGTTACGATGATGATTCTCAACCAGCGGATAGAAGGCGGTTTCACCTGCCTTGCCGCGCACGGCGAGCACGGAGAGCTCCCTTGTGAATGGGACCAAGCGCTCCGCGATGAAGGGCAGCCTGGGCAATCCATCCTTTGCCATCCTGACATCTTCCTGTGTCCTCAGGAGCCATTGGCCCTTCCCGTCATATCCCATCCGTCGAGTCTTGAGCACCGCGGGGAGGCCGACCTTTTTCAGCGCCAGGTCGAGATCCGAGGACGCGGGGACGGAAGCAAATTCCGTTGTCGCAATGCTCAGTTTCTCGAACAATTGCTTTTCACGAAGGCGATCCTGGGCCGCCTCGAGTGCGCCGGGCGGTGGAAAAACGGAGACCTTCTTGGCGAGAAAATGCACTGCATCCACGGGAACGTTTTCGAATTCGTAAGTGACGACCTCGAGCCCGTGCGCAAATTTTTCCAGCGCAGCGCGATCGGAAAAATCCCCGGTGACACGCGGAGCGATCCGTCCCACGGGCGCTTCCGGAGAGGGGTCAAGAAAGCGGAAACGCAGCCCAAGCGGATAGCCTGCGAGGGCGAGCATGTAGCCAAGTTGTCCGCCGCCGAGGATGCCGATGCTCACGCGGACTTCCTCTTGCGCTGCGGCCGCTTTTTCTGAAGAAAAGTCCCGGCTGCCGGATCAGGATTGGCGAGAACGCGCCCGGTTTGCGCGGCGCGGAATTTGCGCAGCGCTTCGCGGATGCGCGGGTACTTGCCGCCAAGGATGGCCGCAGCGAGGAGCGCAGCATTGATCGCCCCGGCCTTGCCAATCGCGAGCGTGCCAACCGGAATCCCTCCAGGCATTTGTGCGATCGAGAGCAGCGAATCAAGACCCTTGAGAGCTTTCGATTCCACGGGAACGCCGAGCACAGGCAAGACGGTCTTCGAAGCTGTCATGCCCGGCAAATGGGCTGCCCCGCCCGCGCCCGCAATGATTACTTCGATGCCGCGCTTCTCCGCGCTCGCTGCATATTCAAAAAGAAGGTCCGGAGTGCGGTGAGCCGAAACAACGCGCTTCTCGTGCGGCACGCCAATTTCTTCGAGCGTTTTTGCCGCGTGCTCCATCGTCTCCCAGTCGGAAGACGAGCCCATGATAATGCCCACTAGCGGATGCGTTTGTGAATGCAGTTCGCCGTGGCTTCGTTTTTTCGTGCGCTTTTGTGCCTTTGAACTTTTGTTCCGCATCGCCATCCATTGAGCCGAGGAGCAAAGGTGGACCTAGACGCCTGCGCTCCAGCACTCTATCGGAATCCGCGCCGGATATTGTACGGCGTTTTTCAGAGCGCGGCGACTCGGGCGCGGTTTTTCCAATAGTGGCGCAGTTGGCCGACGAGATAGAGCGACCCGGCGACAAAGATGGCGTCCTGCGGCGCGGCCCGGTCGAGCGCATATTCAAGCGCGACTTCGGGCTCTGGAATGACCGCGAAGTGCGCGGCATGGTGAGACGTGATTTCCGCAAGCTGGGCGACGGAAATGGCGCGTGTTGTGCGCGGCTGCGTGAATATCACTTCGGCGGCATGCGGAAAAAGAACGCCGGCAATTTCGTCGACGGCTTTGTCACGAAGTGCGCCGAATAGCAGCCAGACCTTGCGCCCGCCAAGATTTTGTTCCCAGAAATTGGCGAGTTCTCTCGCCGCCGAGGGGTTATGTGCGCCGTCGAGATACAAGTCTGGATTCGACTGGAGCTTTTCTAGACGACCGGGCCAGACGGCTTCGGCGATTCCCTGGGCAATCGCGTCGTCAGAAATACGATAGCCTCGTTCCTGCAGGCACCGCGCGGCGGCGACGGCGTTGAGGCAGTTTTGTATTTGGAACCTTCCGGGTAGCCGCGGAGCAAGCTCGACCGCCCAGCCAGAAGCATTCTCAGTGACGCGAGCGCGGCTGCAGCCATTCTCCATCCATTCGCTCTCGATACGGAATGTGGTTCCCGTTTCGATAAGCGGACAGCCGAGTTCGCTGGCACGCCTGCGAATAACCTCAAGAGCTTCTGGACGCTGCTCAGCCAGGATGAGCGGGACGCCCCTCTTAAGAATGCCCGCTTTTTCGGCGGCGATTTCCGCAAGCGAATGCCCGAGAAAATTTTCGTGATCGAAGTCGACGCGCGTGATAACGGAGACGACGGGAGTCAGGATGTTTGTTGCGTCCAGGCGGCCGCCGAGTCCCACTTCGAAAACGCCGAAGTCCACCCGCTCGCGCGCAAAGTATTCGAAAGCCATCGCCGTGACACATTCGAAGTAGGTCGGATGAGCGCGAAGTCTGCCTGCGGCGAGAAGCTCTTCGTTCAGGGCTTGAATGCGGGTAAACGATTCGGCAAACGCTTTGTCGCTGATCTCTTCGCCATTCACACGAATGCGCTCGTTGATTTTTTCAAGATGCGGGGATGTATAAAGGCCGGTCCGGAAGCCCGCACGGCGAAGAATCGATTCGAGAAACGCGGCGGTCGAACCCTTGCCGTTGGTTCCGGCGATATGCGTGCTCGGATAGGCCCGGTCAGGCCGCCCAAGCCGCTCGGCAAGGATGGTAATGTTTTCTAAGTCGAATTTTGCTGCAGCCGCCTGCGTCGGCGCGGCCAATTCCCTTCCGAGAGAAAGTAAATAGCGGACCGCGGCCTCGTAATTCATTTCAGTTCAGAAGAAGATCGAAGGAGTTAGCGATGAATGTTTTCAAGTCTTTGCGGTGCACGACCGCATCGAGAAAGCCATGTTCCAAAAGAAATTCCGAACGCTGGAAACCTTCGGGAAGTTTTTGCCGGATGGTCTGCTCGATGACGCGAGGGCCTGCAAACCCAATGAGCGCGCCAGGCTCGGCGATATTGATGTCGCCTAGCATGGCGAAGCTGGCAGTGACGCCCCCGGTGGTGGGATCGGTCAGCAGCGAAATATAAGGCAGCCTGGATTCGTCCAGCTTGGCGAGCGCCGCGGAGACTTTCGCGAGCTGCATCAGGCTGATCGTGCCCTCCATCATGCGGGCGCCGCCGGAGCATGAGACGACGACGAGCGGCTGGCGCGACTCGATGGCCAGTTCAATCGCGCGCGTGACCTTCTCCCCCACGACTGCGCCCATCGAGCCGCCGATAAATCCGAATTCCATGGCGCAACAGACGGTGGCCCGGCCATTGAGCTTGCCTTCCGCCGTAATGACGGCATCATTCATGCCCAGCTTTTTGCGAGCTTCCTTGAGCCGCGCGGCGTATGGCTTTGTGTCCACGAATTTGAGCGGATCCGTGGAAGTCATGCCCGCGTCGTGTTCCGTCCAGCGCGAATCGAGCAGCATCTCCAGACGATGCTTCGCGCTCATCTTGAAATGGAATTGGCACTTCGGGCAGACGTACAGATTGGCTTCCAGGTCTTTGCGAAAAACAATCGTGCGGCAAGACTCGCACTTGACCCACAGCCCCTCCGTGCGCACGCGGCGCTCTTCAGGGGGAGTGGCTCCATCGATCGATTTTTTGTCCCGCTTGAACCAGGCCATAGGAAAAAGTAGAAAGACTTCCGTTCGTAATCGTTAGTAAGTACAGCCAGCAAGCACACGCGGGGCCACCTCCCCGCGTTGTAGCTAGTAGTCGATACCCCGCTGCGCCAGTATACCCTTGGTGTAAGGGTGTTTCACCTCGCGCATTTCCGTCACCAGGTCGGCCAGCTCGACAAGCTGCGGATGGGCGTTGCGGCCTGTGCAAATCACATGGACGCGCTCAGGGCGGTTTCTCAGGGCCTCCACGACTTCGCCCGCGTCCAACATTTTGTAGCTGATGGTGTAGTTGATTTCGTCCAGCACGACGAGGTCGTACTTCCCGCCGTAAATCGCGTCGCGCCCGGCTTCCCAGCATTCCTTCGCCAGTTTGATGTCTTCAGGATCGGTTTCGGCGCCTCCAATTTTTACGAATCCCCGGCCCATGGGGCGAATCTCAAACTTATCGTCACCCAACATCTTGGCGGCGTCGAGTTCTCCGTAATGCCAGGAACCTTTGATGAACTGGACCATCAGAACGCGCAGCCCCTGCCCCACCGCGCGAAAAGCCGTGCCCAGGGCGCAGGTCGTCTTGCCCTTGCCCGGCCCGGTATAAACGATCAGCAATCCTTTTTCTTCCGGCATGAATTCCTTCCCCTCAAGACAATGCAAAGCAAAGGGAAAGGTCTAGAGTTTGGAGGGTGCGAAAAGAAAGGTCAAGACGACGCAAGGCAGAGGCAGCGACACCGCTGCCCCGAGTCGTTAGTCCCAGGTAAAGGCTCAGAAGCCCGTTGCGCCAAACGCCTGCTTGACGTGCGGCTTGAACAGATAGACCAGGATCCAGATTTGGAGAGCAAGCACGATGAACCGGATCATCAACGCGAATACCATTACATGCGCCAGCAGACTGAACATGCCGAGAACCCCGAAAAGTACGCCGATCCCGGTAAACACGATGGCAACCACGCGAGCCCAGTTCTGCAGCTTGATGAACCCAATCCCGATGGCCAGCTCCAACAGCGCGAGTACGAGGAAGATGGCTCCCACGACGGCGCCTCGCCGCAAGAAGTGCGCTTCCGGGCCCTCCGGACTGTGCCAGGCCAGAAAGCATGGATCCGCCAACAATAAAGAGAATTCCGCAAAGCCCAAGAAAGGCAGTGCCTATGAAATACAGCACTGCGAGGATCGTTACCCCAGTAGGACGTTCCATGGACGCTCCTAAGTTGAGAGATTTTCGTGACGATTGGGTCTGCGCAAACAGATCCCAGGGACACTTCCAGATGGCAGACCACCGAGTATGACTAAGGCTATGACGGGCAATTCACGCGGTCAAGAACGGAAAACGCATTGGTGCCGCCTAAGTAAGCCCGAGGCGCCTGGCAAACTCGGCGGCAATGGTGCCAATGCGTTCCTGGGTTGCGGAAGGAAGAGTCGTCTTAGGCTTGGCGTGCGTATCGCGGAGGACGATCCACAGGCCGGGGCGGTATACCTCGTCGTCACCGGGGCAGATGGCGCCGGTAAGCTGCGTGAGTTCGAGTGCGAGTGGAGCGGAGTGAGTGAAATCGAGATTCGCGTGCTCCGGAGAGTTAGCCTGGAATGGAGGATGAGCGAGGAGATCCATCAGCACCCCGCGGGCGTCATCCACAAGATCGCGAAAGCCCTGAGAAACGAGAACGGCGTCAACGTCTCGAGGCGTGGGCTGGTCGAGTTGGAGCAAATCGTAATCGGGCAGCGGTTTTTCGAGAGAAATTTCAATCGCCGCAGAAGGCTGGTCTTCATCGGGAATTATGCGGATCGACATGGCCCTAAGGTTTTACACCACCATGGCTATTTCGGGTAGGGGCTGCCGGAGAGGATGGCGAAGGCGCGATAGAGCTGCTCGGCAAGCATGGCGCGTGCGAGTTCGTGCGAGAACGTCATAGCGCTGAGAGAGATTTTTTTCGAAACGCGTTCGCGCAATGCAGCGGGAAAACCGTCGGCGTCGCCGCAAACGAAAATAAGTTCGCGCGTTCCGCGGTCGCGAAGTTCGCCGAGCCATTTCGCAAAGGCGTTCGATTCGAGATTTTTCCCGAGCGCATCAAGCAGAACTGCGGTAGCGGCGCGGTCGGCATCAAGCTTCTTGAGAGCTGCTTCGCCGTCGCGAACTTCTGTGACCTCGATGGCCGAGTGGCGGCCGATGCGTTTCACGTAATCGTCGATCACCGCACGCAATTCCGCGCGGCGCGTTTTGCCGAGCATGAGCAAGCGGATTTTCACCTCAAACCGTATTTTTTCCGTTTTTCGAGCAGGGTTTTGCGGCTGATGCCGAGGGCTTCGGCGGCGCGGCTGATGCGGTAGTGGGTCGCTTCGAGAGTAGCGGCTATGACTTCGCGCTCGACCTCTTCGAGGGAACGCAGTCCGGCGGTGGAACCGGCGGCTCCGGAAGCGGCGGCGCGAATATTGTCGGGAAAATCCCCGGGTTCGAGCGTGTCGCTCCGCGAGAAAACGACCGCGCGTTCGAGGGCGTTGCGAAGTTCGCGAACGTTGCCTGGCCACGCGTAGGTTGCGAGCATGCGGCGCGAAGCCTCGCTCAAGCGCGAGCCAGGGTGGCCGTGGATGGAGCGCAAGCCTGCCAGTAAATGATCGGCGAGAGGGAGTATGTCCGCGCGGCGCTCGCGTAGTGGGGGAACGGTAAGAGCGAGAACGTTCAACCGGAAATAAAGATCCTCGCGAAAGTGGCCATTGGCGACGGCAGCATTCAGATCGACGTTGGTCAGGGCCACGATTCGCGCCTCAATGCGAATCGTCTCCGTGCCGCCGAGCCGCTCGAAGATGCGCTCCTGCAAAACGCGAAGCAATTTGCCCTGCGCGCCCGGCGTGAGGGCCGCGACTTCGTCAAGGACGATGGAGCCTGTTCCGCCCAGCTCCAGGCGGCCCAGTTTGCGCTCGACGGCGCCTGTGAACGCGCCCAGTTCGTGGCCAAAGAGTTCGCTTTCCACCAAATTTGGCGGGAGACTTGCGCAATCAATTTTCAAAAAAGGCGCGTCGCGGCGAGGACCAAGTTCATGGATGAGGCGGGCGAGATGATCCTTGCCGGTGCCGCTTTCGCCGCTGATAAGAAGCGTGGTCGCGGCGGTGGCGACTTTCTGCGCGAGTTCGAGAAGCCGCAGCGATGCGGGATCTTCCCCGATCCACGGCAATCGCTCCGTGCTCATTTGGAATAAGCTTCGCCAGCGGCTTGCGGCTCACCGAGGGTATGGTTGCGAGCGGCTACACCAGGCTCATCGGGAATCTCGAGCTTTGGCGAAGAGCGCCAGAGGCGTTCGAGATCGTAATAGCGCCGGGCTTGCTCGCTGAAGACATGCACGATGAAACCGCCAAAATCGATCAGAGCCCATTCCGCGGAGCTATAGCCTTCGCGGTGTTTCGGCGAGCGCTGGAGTTCCTTTTCGAGGCGGTCTTCGATTTCGCTGCAAATGGCCTGCACCTGCGGCGTGCTGAACCCCGTGCAGATCACGAAATAGTCCGTGAAGGCCCCGACGCCACTGAGGTCAAGAACGGTAATCCCCGCGGCTTTTTTTCCTTGCGCCGCTTCTACAGCCAAGCGGACGCCTTGTGGCAGAGAGTCGAATTTCACCGGTATAAGCCTTGTTTAAGAATGTATTCCTCGACGCGCACGGAGACAAGTCCATGAATGGACTGGCCGCGGTTGGCGCGCCGGCGGATGTCGGTGGCGGAAACGTCCATGGAAACAGATTCCAGGAGATAGACGCTGGTGGTTCGCAGATGCGCGACCACTTGAGATGGCGGCGTTTCCGCATCTTTCTTGAGGTCGCGGCGCGCGATTAAGTCCGGCGGAATAACCAGCCGCAAGGCTTCCGCGCGAATGCCGGGACGATTGGCGACGATGAAATCACAAAGGCCGAGAAGCGTCTCGTATTCCTTCCAAACGGGAATGTCGAGAAAAGCGTCGGCGCCGATGATGAAAAAGATGCGATCGCCATGAACATTATAGGAGTGGCGGAAGTAACGCACCGTGTCGACGGAATAGTGAAGCTGCGTGCCGCTGAAATCTTCTCCGGCTTCGGCGAGCGAAGGAACGAAGTGCGGATGTTCGGCACAAGCGAGCGAGAGCATGGCGAAACGGTGCGGGAATGGGGCCAGATGCTGCTTGAGCTTGTGCGGCGGACGGCTTGCGGGGATGAAATGGATTTCGTCGAAATTGAAGCGGCGATCGGCGGCGCGGGCCACGGAGAGATGGCCATTGTGGATCGGATCGAAGGAGCCACCGAACAGCGCGATGCGACGCGGGTGATGCTTTGCGGCGGTGCGATGCGCCTGCGCTGTGGTCAATGCGCCTCCGAGGAAGAAGCTGAAGTTAATTTTCTCACGAATTCTTGATTGGCGCAGGAAGGGAATCGCGCCCTGGTGCGTTCTCGTCAATTTCTCCCGAGGCAGCGGGCAGGTCCAATGTGGTTTCGTGCGCTGGGCGAGGAATTTTGTCGAGCGCGTCGGCGATGGCGCGGACCAGATCTTTCACGCCGTCACCGGCAACGGCGGAAATCGAGTGGAATTCGAGGTTGCGTTGCTTGCAGAAAGCCTGAAGCTCTTCAAGGCGTGTGCGGTCAGTGGTGGCGTCCAGCTTGGTGGCAACAACGATCATCGGTTTTTCGACGAGGGATGGACTAAAGGCTTCCAGCTCTCCGTTGATCACTTGAAACGAGTGGACCGGATCATCGGCGTTGGAGTCGCTGGTGTCGATGAGATGGACGAGGAGGCGGGTGCGTTCGACGTGACGGAGGAAACGGATACCGAGGCCGGCGCCAAGATGCGCGCCTTCGATGAGGCCGGGGAGATCGGCGACGACAAACGTGCGGCCGAGTTCCGTGCCGTGCCCGCCCGTGCCGCCATCCGCATTTACAACGCCGAGATTTGGCTCGAGCGTGGTGAACGGATAATTAGCGATTTTGGGGCGAGCCGCAGAGATGACCGAGATGAGCGTGGATTTGCCCGCGTTCGGGAAGCCGACGAGTCCAACATCTGCGAGCAGCTTCAGCTCCAGGCGAAGATGCCGCTCCTCGCCGGGAAAACCATCTTCATGTTCGCGAGGGGCTTGATGCCAGGGCTTGGCGAAATGTTGATTGCCGCGGCCGCCGCGCCCGCCTTGCGCGATCAGCACGCGTTGTCCAGGAACGGCGAGATCAGCGATGGTTTCGCCCGATTGTTGGTCGTAGGCGAGCGTGCCGACGGGAACGAGCAGGATCATGTCCGCGCCGGAATGGCCGCTGCAATTCGAGCCTTCGCCGTGCCGGCCGCGGTCCGCCTTGAATTCGCGATTGTAGCGGTAGCGAAGAAGCGTGTTGTCGTTGGGATTCGCTTCGAGATAAATGCTGCCGCCGTGTCCGCCGTCGCCGCCAGAGGGCCCGCCGCGGGGAACGAATTTCTCGCGGCGAAACGCGACGCAGCCGTTGCCGCCGTTGCCAGCCTTCACAAGTATTTTTGCTTCGTCAACAAACACGACAATCACACTCCAGGAAAGGTGACCGCTAGGCGGCTACCGTTAAAAACGATAGCATAAGCGAACGATCGATACTGCATAAGCAAGCTGCGTTCAAAAAACAATGTCTGCCATAAGAAGATGGATGAAGGGATTGCTGCTGCTCCTTGTGATCACCATTGCCGCGCTCAGTGTGGGCCTATATGTTCTCTACTTCCGGCGAACGCCCCTGCCGGCTGTTGCGCCGCATGCGCGTGTCGTGCGTGCGATCTCGTCGCTACCCGGGCTCTCCGCCTGCTGGATTGAGACTGGAAAAACGTTCAGCCAGTTTTCCTTCGGCTCGACGGCTGGAAGCATTCTGGTGCGCCACCCAGCGGGCGATTTGCTGATCGATACGGGCAATTCGAGCCACTTCGATGAAGAGATACGCGGCTATCCTTTAGGAACCTGGTTGAAGCTCAAGTTTCTTGCCGGGCAGTTGAAGCCTGATGTTGCACTCCCGGAATTGCTGCGTCGGGTGAAAGAAGACCCAAAGAATTTGCGTTGGGTGATTCTTTCTCACGCGCATTTGGATCATTCCGGAGGGCTGATGGACTTGCCGCGCGTTCCTGTGCTTCTTTCGGAAGAAGAATTGCAATTCGCGGCTGACCCGAGTGTGCAAGCAAAGGGTTACGTCATTGCGGCGCACGTGAAAAACTTTCCCGCGCCCGGCGCGCCGACTCTGCGCTTTGCCCCACAGCCTTACGAAACCTTCGACGAGAGCGACGACCTTTATCGTGATGGCTCTGTGGTCGTCGTACCGCTGCGCGGACATACGCCGGGCAGTGTGGGCATCTTCGTCAACCTGGCCCGCAATCTGCGCCTGTTTTACGTTGGCGATGCAGTGGATGACGAGCGCGGCTTTCAGGACCGCGTGGGCAAGTCACTGATCCTGAGGGACGGCGACAGCAACCCGGCGCTTGCCAACGAAATTGTCGCCCAACTCAGAGAGCTACACGAAAAGCTGCCGGGGCTGGCGATCATTCCCGCGCATGGGCGCAGCGCATACAAAAAGTTTTTCCCAAGCGGCCCGCTGAGCTGCGTCTCCGCAGAGTGAACAAGCCAGGAAGAAAAATGCCGTCCGTTAGAAACCGGACGGCACAAGAAACTAACCGGACGGAAAATTCACCGAGGATCGCGAACGATCAGTTGGCTGCGGACTCGGTTTGACCGGCGGGCTGGACGCTGATGAAGCGGCCGTGCCGTCCCCGGTCGGTGAACTTCACGACGCCAGTGACGAGAGCGAAGAGCGTGTCGTCCTTGCCCTGGCCAACGTTTTCGCCGGCCTGGTGGCGCGTGCCGCGCTGGCGCACGAGAATCGTGCCTGCGTTGACGAGCTGGCCGCCGAAGCGCTTTACGCCCAGCCTTTGTCCGTGAGAATCGCGGCCGTTTGTTGAGGAGCCGCCGCCTTTCTTATGTGCCATGACGAATTTCCTTTTTTCTTGAAGACTTTTTCTCTGAAAACCGAAGGAAGAGAAACCCTTGGCTTGAAAGAGACTACAGCTTGATTTCGCCAACCTCTACCGACGTGAAATTCTGACGGTGGCCGCGAGAAATCTTGTATTGATTGCCCTTCTTGAACTTGAGCACGGTGATTTTCTTGGCGCGGCCCTGCGCGACGATCTTTCCGCTCACGCTGGCTTTGGAAGCATCGTCGCCCAAGAGGACCTTCTTTTCCTCGGTATGGACTGCGAGAACTTTGCCAAAAGTCACTTTTTCACCGACTTCGCCGGTGACGCGCTCGATACGAATGGTGTCGCCCGGTGCGACACGATACTGCTTTCCCCCGGTCTGAATAACGGCGTACATCTGCCCTCCAAGCTGTAAAGACAAACGTCAATTATATGGGTGAAGCGGGCAAGCGGTCAACGAAGGAACGCATCCATCCACAAGTTTGTGGACGAAAATGTGGAAAGGACAAGTTGTCTGTGAGCGGGCATGGCGAGCGCTTTGCTGGCGTGTCAGCCGACTCGGTCATGAAGAGACATGGCTCTGACCATGTCTAGTTAACAATAATGACCCCCTCCCCCCATGTTTTCTGTAAGCATTGATTCTAAAGAGTTTAGCTAAATACTAAGTCGTTTAGAATCAACACTTGCGGACAATCTTGTAGCTATTGATTCTAAAAAGCTTAAGTCTGCACCAAGAATTTGCAAAGTGCGCTGCGCAGCGTTGGGGAAGGCGCGCAAATGGGCGGTCGCAATCGGCCCGAGAAAGCAAAAACGCCAGCAGAAATGCTGGCGCTAAGAAAGCAGAATACAAAATTACTTAGAAAGTATAGTATGCGAGTATAAATTATTTGTCAAGAGAAAAGGAGAGAAGGCTGCTCGGGAGCCCTTGCAGGGGTGGCCTTCGCGGCGGCATGATCGAGGTGCCATTTTGGGAAACGGGCCAATGGTCAGCGGCAGAGGTTGCAAAAGCTGCGGGCGGATAGAGCGCAACTTTTGTTCAGTTTTGGAGTTTGAGTATGTAGGTGCTTCAGAATGAGTGAGACACCTGAGAGCACTTAGATCCGAGGCGGTTTGGACGTGTAGTTTGGATCTAGCGAGGACAAGACCATGCGTTATCTAAAGTATCTTGCGTTACTGGCAATTTGCGTTCTTCCAGCTGCGGCGCCTTCCCAGGCGCAAGTTCGTGTTGGTATTGGGGTTGGACCCGTGTACGGGGGATACGTTGCGCCGGTTTGCGCCTATGGGTATTACTCGTATTACCCCTATGATTGCGCGCCATACGGTTTCTATGGACCAGACTGGTTCGTAGGCGGCGTGTTTATTGGTGCTGGGCCGTGGTTCCACGGGTTTTACGGCCGTGGTGGCTATTGGGGCCGCGGATGGGGCCGTGAAGGCTGGGGTCGCGGAGGTTTCGGACGCGGCTTTGACGGACGCGGCGGTTTCAACCGCGGACGTGTTTTTGATGGACGAAATGGCTTTGCCGGACGCGGCAGCTTCAGCGGACGCGGCGGCTTCAACAGCGGACGTAGCGGCTTCAGTGGCGGACGCGGTAGCTCCAGCGGCGGCGGTGGATTCCACGGTGGTGGTGGAGGCGGGTTCCACGGCGGCGGCGGTGGCCATGGTGGCGGCCACAGGTAATTAACGCAGATTCTCCACAAGAGAAATGGAACGGCTGGCAGCGGGTGCTGCCAGCCGTTTTTGTTTGGGCGCATCGGTCGATCGCGGGGGGCTGTCACGTTAGCCTGCACAAGGCAGCGAGCGCGGTTTGTTGTCCTGGGGCGTTGAGCCGGAAAATTCTTTGACGTAATGTACAGTGCGTGAGACTCATCGCAAGAACATACAACCAGCGCGAATACTCATGCTCTAGCGCGGAGAGGCAAAATTAGGTGCCAACGGTTGAGCTGGCTCATTCTCCGCACGCAGGTGATCTCAGTCCCGTAACAATTTACTACCGCGAGTTTGGGGGCGGGGAGCCTTTGGTTTTTCTGCATGGGGGCTGGGGCTACGGGGTCTATCCATTCGACCGGCAAATTGAGGAGTTGAAGAGCGAGTTCCGGATACTGATCCCCGACCGCTCGGGGTACGGGCACTCGACGCGAGTTTCGGGAGAGATGCCATTCGATTTTCACCGTCGAGCGGCGGCGGAAACAATCCAATTCCTGGATGCACTAGGTATTGAGCGGGCGGTCCTCTGGGGTCACAGCGACGGAGCAGTGATTGCGGCGATGCTAGGGCTAGAGGCACCGGAGCGGTGCGAGGGTCTGATCCTAGAGGCTTTCCATTTTCTTCGGAGAAAGCCGGGGTCGCGTTCCTTTTTCGAGCGATTTGCGGCGCGTCCAGAAGATCTGGGGGAAGAAACGAAGAATCTATTCAGGCAAGACCACGGGGAGACGCAGTGGCCAGCCGTGTTACGCAGGAATTGCGGCGCCTGGTTTCGGCTGGTTGATCTGGTACAGCGGCCAGATGAGGATTTGTACAGCGGCCGCCTTGGCGAGTTAAAGGTGCCTACTCTGTTTCTGCACGGAAGCCTTGATCCGCGAACCGAGCCGGGAGAAATGGAACTCGTTGGCAGAGTACTGCCTCATGCGACGATGAGATTCGTCGGAAACGGAAAGCATAGTCCGCACAGCGAAGAAGCGGCGTTTGAAGAGTGCAACGCGATTGCGAGGAAGTTCCTGCAACGCCAAGACTGAGCGTGCGGGATATTTCTGCGCGAGGCTCAAAAATCGAAGCGGTAGCCGAGAATCATCTTGGCAATCAGATGATCCGTCGAGCCCGTGAGACCGACGCCGAGGCCGAAATTCACTTCCCACTTTGGCGATAAATTCAGATCGATGGCAGGGAAAATCTGGTGCTGTTGCTGGCTGATGGGAGAAAAGTCCGTGGCAGGCCCCACGGAGCCGTAGTATTCGATTCCACCCGTAATCTTCTTCGTAAAGTCATAGCTGATCTTGACGTTCGGCGAAAAGATGAAACCTTGATTGACGGTTGAGCCGTGCAAGGATTTGTCGAAGGTGGGATTGAAATCGAGATACCACCGGCCGATTTGCTTGTCGATGATGGGACGCATCTCCCAGGTCCAGGTATCAACGGAGAATTGGCGGCGCTGGTAGCCGATTTCATTGGAGAGGCTGAGGCCGACGGGCCAATTCCATTTCTTGGGGATGTGGAAACGCGGGCGAATGTGGTCGCCGACCCACTGGATGCCCTGGCCGCTTCGGGCCGATGTAAAGATGTAGAAGCCGGTTTCGAACCAGTCCGTGAAACCGTGGGTGATTTCGATGGTTTCGTGTTGAGCGTGATTGGTGGGGTAGAGGCCGTCGACCATGGTTTTGCTGCCGTCGATGGTGAAATTGCTATGGAGTTCGACCATGGTGTGGCCGGGCTCGACCTGATCGTAGCTGTAGACCTGGATTTCGTAGTTGTCTTGCGCGCGGATAGGGATGGCGGCCGCAAGCAGCCAACCGCAGCCTAGCAGAACATTTCGAAACAGGAATTTGGAGTCCACCGTGAATTCCTTTGGAAAAATTGCAAAACGAGATTAACGCGATTTGTTTGATGCTGCAAAGCGGATTGGGAGCATGCAAATTTTCCTCAGATATCCGCAGCGCAACCGATTGCTTACGAATCGTTCATGTGCTAGAAACATAGGCAATCGATGATGCTAGGGTGATGTTCTTGCAACGAGATTGTACTGAGGAAGCCGGCCACGCAACCCAGGAGAGAAACCCCTCTGTAACGGCGATTGCTTCTATCAGTTGGTGCCCTTGTTGCTGACGTTGTGAATTCTGAAGGAGGCTCCTCCATGAAGAGGACTAGAGGTGGGGTTATTGTTGTGGGGTTGGTTTTTGCGCTTTTTGTGTGTCTGATGGCGACACCGGCGGCAATGGCACAGTCAACGACAGACGGGGCGATTGGCGGCACGGTGACGGATCAGTCCGGCGGGGTGGTGCCAAACGCGAGCGTGAGTGCAACGAATCTGGGCACAAGCAGCAAGTCCACCGGAACGACGGACGAGAGCGGGCGGTATCAGATCATCCATCTTCAGCCGGGACTTTATTCGCTGGAGGTTTCTGCGAACGGATTAGCGGCTTTCAAGGCAACGAGGATCACCGTAGAGGTTGGTCGAACCACGACAATTGACGCCAGACTTAATGTCGCGACGGCGAGCGAGACCGTGGTGGCCACAGCCGAAGCTCCAGTGATCACAGCCGATCGCGCGGACTTCTCGACCAACATCAACCAGACCACGATTGAGAATTTGCCCATGAATGGGCGGCGGTGGTCGTTCTTCGCGCTGGGGACGCCGGGGGCGACACCGGACGGTGGGTTCGGGCTGGTGAGTTTCCGCGGAATTTCGGGCTTGCTGAACAACAACACGGTGGATGGAGCGGATAACAACCAGGCGTTCTTCAGCGAAGAGCGGGGTCGGACCCGCATCAGCTATTCGACGAGCGAAGCGAGCATCCAGGAATTCCAGGTGAATACATCCAACTATTCGGCCGAGTACGGACGCGCGGCGGGCGGCGTTGTCAATGCGGTGACCAAGAGCGGAACGAATCAAATCCACGGACAGGCTTTCTGGTTTGACCGAAGCAGCGATTGGGGCGCTATCAATCCGTTTCAGAATCACCTGGTCAACGGCGTTCTAGTGCCGTTCCTGCCGGAAAACAAGCGACATCAGTTTGGGGGAGGAATTGGCGGCGCGATTATCAAGGACAAACTCTTCTGGTTCTTCAGTGCCGACCAGCAACTGCAGCCATTCCCGGCCGTGGCCAACTCGGGAACCCCTGGCGCGATCTTTGCGCCGCTTAGCGCGGCGGAAACCACTACGCTCACGACGCGCGGCGTTTTGCCGGGAAATGCTGCTGCGGTAGCCGCTGCCTTGGCATTGCAGACGAGTCTGACCGGCACCGTTGGCCGAAGGGGAGATCAGCTGATTTTGCTCCCAAAGATTGATTGGAATGTTACTTCCAAGCACCATGCATCGTTCACGTATAACCGCCTACGTTGGAATTCACCGGAAGGGATCCAGACGGCGGCGGTCGTAAACCGGGGAATCGAGAGCTTCGGCAATGACTATGTGAAAGAAGATTGGGGAATTGCCCGGCTGATCTCCAGTGTCAGCTCGACCATGACCAATGAACTCCGCTATCAGTACGGCCGAGACTTTGAGTTTGAAAATGGCCAGAACCCCATCACGGGCGAGCCGGTTTCGTCGCTAGGCTTCTCGCCGCAAATTACGATCAACGGGGTCGGGAGTTGGGTTTTCGGTATGCCAAACTTTCTCAACAGGCCTGCCTTTCCAGACGAGAGACGAAATCAGGTCGCGGATACTTTTGCGTGGAGTCATGGAACGCATCTGATCAAGTTTGGGTTTGACGTCAATCATGTCCACGACACCGAGGTCAATCTTTTTAGCGGGTTTGGCGCGTACTCCTACAACACACGTGTGGATTGGATCAGCGATTTTGTTGCAAACGCCACGTCACACGCTCCTTTTTGCGTATCCGGAGTGAACGCAGTGCCGTGCTACACGAGCTTTACTCAGGGGTTAGGGACGCCCGGATTCAGTTTCGACACGAATGATCTGGCGTTCTTTGTCCAGGATGATTGGCGAATCCGCCCACGATTGACTCTAAGCCTCGGTCTGCGCTGGGATACGGAGCTACTGCCGTCTCCCCAGATTCCCAATCCAGCGTTTTCTCTGACGAGCTCCTTCCCCAACGATCGCAAGGACTTTGGCCCGCGTGTGGGCGCCGCCTGGGATATCACGGGCAACAGCAAAACGATTCTGCGTGGCGGCTACGGGATCTTCTACGGTCGAATCATCAACTCGACTATCTTCAACGCCATCGCTAATACGGGGCTGCCGGCTGGGCAAAACACGACCAACATCCTGCCATCCGCGACATCACCTCGGTATCCCAACGTACTTGCTCCTGGTGCGGCGCCGCCGGGACTAAACATCATCCAGTTTGGCCCCGATAGCAAGCTCCCGATGGTCCATGAATTCGATTTGGAAGTGGAGCGCGAAATCGCCAAGAATACCGTCGTTTCCGTTTCTTATGTCGGCAGCCTTGGCCGCCGCCTACCGCGTTTCGTGGACACCAACCTGGCTGCCCCGACATTGACCACCACCTACACAGTCGTCGGAGGTCCTTTCGACGGACAAAAGGAGACCGTTCCCTTCTTCGGAGTGCCCAACACCCTAACCGGCACGAGGCGCCCGAATAACACGGTCCAGGCCCTCACCGATATCTCCTATTCCGTGAATTCCAACTATAATGCTCTCGTGGTCGCTTTGAATCGCCGCTTCTACCAGAGCCTTCAGATTCAATCCTCGTTCACCTGGTCCCGTGCCAATGATTTCGGCCAGGCGTCGCAGACGTTCACGGCCACCAACAACGTGTTGAACCCATTCAATCTGGGAGACGAATATAGCCGCTCGAATTTCGACATTCGCGACCGATTCTCGTTCGCGGCCATTTGGAGCCCAAACTACTATCATGGGGGCAGCAAGTGGCTGGGATATCTAGCCAATGGGTTTACAATCTCACCCCTTGTCGGCGCTTCCTCGGGTGCTCCGATAACCCCAACCGTCTCTGGCAGCGCACCCTCGCAAACAATCGCTGGCGTAACCTATGTTGCCCCCCAGGGAGCCTCTGGGTCGCTTGCCGACGGCGGCTCGACTCGCGTGCCATTCTTTGGAGCAAACTCGTTTCAGATGCCCCGGACCGTCAACGTGGACCTGCGAATCGCGAAGGAGTTCAAAGTCTGGGAGTCGTTGAAGCTGACGCTAAGCGGAGACGCGTTCAATCTCTTTAACCATGTAAACGTCACTGGCGTCAACTCACAGATGTTCGCGATCCAAACGTCGGGGACGGTTCACTCAGTGGCTTGCAGCGGAGCAGCTCCCTGTCTTGTGTTCCAGGACCCCGCGATAACGGGAAACGCTTCGACGAGCCCATTTCTTAGCACAACGGCTTCCAGCAACATCCTGAGTGCGCAGCGGCAAATCCAGGTTGGCATTCGACTGGATTTCTAGGCAGCACACTTCATAACTTACGACTTCAGCGGGCGCCTCGGTTGACTGGGGCGCCCGCTTTGATTTCCAGGAAGTCTCAAACGGGAAATTCTGCGCGTCGTCCCAAGCTAGGCGTGGGGGTGAGACTTGTCGTAGATGTCCATGAGCTGGCGGATGGAGGCGTGGGTGTACTTTTGCGTGGTGGAGAGGGACTGGTGGCCGAGGAGCTCTTGAATGGCGCGGAGGTCGGCGCCGTCGGCAAGGAGATGCGTTGCAAAGGCGTGGCGGAGAGAGTGCGGGTGCAGGTCCCAGTTCACGTTGACGAGGCGGACGTATTTCTTGACGATGCGGCCGACGGAGCGTTGCGTGAGGCGGCGGCCTGCGTAATTGAGGAAGACGGCCTCGGTGTGAGGGGCGTCGCGGTGACGGCCTCGAGTGCTCGAGGCTTGCAATGACAACTGATCCCGGAGAGGCCAATACTTTTCGAGCGCTTCCTGCGCTTTGCTACCGTAGGGGACGATGCGTTCCTTGTCGCCCTTGCCACGCACGCGCAGCATGCGCTCTTTTTGTTCGATGTCGGTGTAATTGAGGCCGGTGAGTTCGCTGACGCGAAGTCCCGCGGCGTAGAGCAATTCCAGCAGGGCGCGGTCGCGCCGCAGCAGCAAGCCTTCGTTTTGAAGCTTAGCGAGCCTGCCTGAAGAAATCTTTGCCGTGAGCCGCGGGGGTTTTTTAGAAATTTCGCCGCCGATGCCGGAAGACGGCCCCATCTCCGCGAGCTGATTCAGAAAGCCGTTCATCTCCTCGGCGGAGAGCACAGAAGGAATGCGCTTGGGCAATTTGGGAGTTGGGACGAGCCGCGCGGGATTTTCGTTTAAGCGACCTTCACGCACGCAATACTTGAAAAAGGAGCGAAGCGCAGCAAGTTTGCGAGCGATGGAGCTTTTCTGCAGACCCTGGTCGTGCAAGTAGCCGACGAATTCGCGGATGGTGTTGTGCGTGATGGCGCTTAGAGCGGGCGGCTCCAAACCGGGCGGCGAGAGAAAGGTTGCGAATTGCTGAAGATCCTTGCCGTAGTTCGAGATGGTGTGGGGCGAGGAATTCTTTACGGCGCGGAGATATTCGAAGTATTTGGCGATGGCCGTTTTCATTTTGTGCCAGGGACTCCGCCGAGTTTCATTTCTCAAGTATAGGACAGCATCCGGCGGGGAGGGTGTCGAATCGACGCATCGGGCATCAAAAGAACGACGCTGAGAACAGTCCGTCTGTTTACCTGTCGCTCGCCTACCTCTCGTTTGGTTCTCTGCTGAACATACGACAGTGGTATCCTCCTTCCATTCAGCTGAGCTTTAGTTGGCAGACTCTCTCGCCTCGGGTGGGAAGGATTCGCGATTCAAACCCGCGACAGACGAGAAAATCGGGAGGATTGGATGCAATTCAGGGCTTTGGCAGGCATCGCTGTTCTTGCACTCTGTTTCGGCGGAACCCTCTTGGCACAAGAACCCCAACAGCTACGCTCCGATTCCAGTAAGCCGCCCGCGCCCGTCGCTGCTGCTCCTGCAGAAAAACTTGTTCTCAAGGAAGGCGCGGACGTAAGTCTGAAATTCGCGCAGGATTTGAGCTCGAAAACCGCGAACGATGACGATCCCGTCAGTCTTGTGCTCGATGGAGACATCAAAATTGGTGACGTGGTGGTTGTGAAAGCCGGAGCGAAAGCTGTGGGAACTATCACTCATGCGAAAAAGGCCGGGATGATGGGCAAGGCCGGTGAACTGAACATGCGGTTGGACTACCTCATTGTGAACGACGGCCGGTTACGCTTGCGCGGGACCAAAGGGAAAGAAGGAGAAGGAAAAGTGGGCGCGACCGTCGCGCTGACCGTCTTGTTCGGGCCGATTGGATTGATTAAGCACGGAAAGAACGTGGAGATCAAGCAAGGGACGCCGCTGCTTGTGTATACGGACGAAAATTACGAAGTTCCCGCGCCGAAGTAAGCCGCGCGCATCGAGCGGAATTTCATTAAGCGATCCGGGAGTTTAAGAGATAGCCGCGGAGAGAATTAAGGCTTAGCGCCGACGGGCGCCACCACTTCTTCCTGCTGAGCTTGCGGAGGAGGAGCTTCAGGAACCAGTTGTTCCCAATCGCAGCCTTCCTTTAAGCAGGCGTGAACCGTGCCAATCTTGGTTTTCTTCTCGACGATGAACGGCGCGCCACACTTGGGGCAGGGCTCGGCGATGGGCATGTGCGGCGATGTGAAGTCGCAATCGGGATAGCGCGAGCAGCCGTAGAAGATGCGCGGGCGGCCGCGGCCGCCTCTGCCGGCGCTGCCACGGCGGACGAATTCGCCTTCACTGCATTTGGGACACTTGATTCCCATAGTGATGGGGCGCGTGTACTTGCACTTGGGGTAGCCGGAACAACCGATAAACTCGCCAAAGCGGCCATGCTTTTTGACGAGGCCGTTGCCGCAAAGCGCGCACTTTTCTTCGAGCGGCTCGTCTGGCTGGTGTGCGATGCGAGTGCCCTGGACCAGGCGGCGTGTCGTTTTGCAATCCGGATAACCCTTGCAGGCGAGGAAAGTGCCGAAGCGGCCGCGCTTGATGGCCATTTCCTTGCCGCAATTGTCGCAATACTCGATTTTGGGCTCGCCGGTGTCCGCGGGAAGCTCAGGCGAGAGATCCTGGATGAAATCGCAATCGGGATAGCGCGAGCAGCCGAGGAAGAAACCGTGGCGGCTGATGCGTTCGAGAAGTTCGCCCTGACCGCACTTTTCGCACTTCTTGCCTGTGGGGATGCCCGCCTTGTACGAAAGCATTTCATCGTCGGCGCGGTCGAGATCAACGATAAATTTTTCCCAAAACTCTTTAACAGCCTCGCGCCAGTGGAGTTTGCCTTCCTCGATCTCATCGAGCTCTTCTTCGAGACGGGCCGTGAAGGTGACGTCGAAAATATCTTCAAAACTTTTTACCAGGAGAACGCTGACGCGTTCGCCGAGCATAGTGGGGGAAAAACGGCCCTGATCTTTTGTGACGTATTCGCGCTCGACGATCGTGGAGATGATCGAGGCATAGGTAGACGGCCGGCCGATGCCTTTTTCCTCGAGATCTTTTACAAGCGTTGCGTCGTTATAGCGCGGCGGCGGTTCGGTGAAATGCTGGTCGGGGCGAATCTTGTCAAGGCGCAGCGTTTGGCCTTCAGTGACTTGCGGCAGCGACTTGCCCTCTCCTTCGTCGTCCTTTTCGTCGTCATCCCGGTCGGCGTTGGAGGCGGGAAGCTGGTAGACGCGGAGGTAGCCGTCGAATTTCTGCACGGAACCGGTGGCACGGAACGTGTAGTCGCCGGCGCTGATGTCGATCGTGGTTTGGTCGAAAATGGCGGGCAGCATTTGCGAAGCGACGAAGCGCTGCCAAATTAATTGATAGAGCTTGAAGAGATCGTCGTCCAAATATTTGCGGACATCTTCCGGCGCACGCATGGCATCCGTGGGGCGGACGGCTTCGTGGGCTTCCTGCGCGTCTTTCTTGGACTTGTAATAATTTGGTTTTTCGGGAAGGTAGCTGGCGCCGAAACGGTCCGGAATCAGCTCGCGCACTTGCGCCAGCGCGTCGTTCGAGACGTGCACGGAATCCGTGCGCATGTAGGTGATGAGCGCGACGGAGCCTTCGTCACCAAGCTCAACACCTTCGTAGAGTTTCTGCGCGAGAGACATGGTGCGCTTGGCCGTGTAGCGCAAGCGGTTATAGGCGGCCTGCTGCAATTTTGAAGTTGTGAAAGGCGGCGGCGGATTACGCTTCTTTTCTTTTTGCGTGACGGTGGCAACCTGCCACTTGGCTTTGGTCACGGCGGCGACGACTTTGTCCGCGGCTTCCTGATTCTTGACCTCGATGTCTTCGCCCTTGTATTTGAAGAGCTTGGCTTCGAAGAGCGGCGGCTGACCGGCATCGAGCATGGCATGGATCGTCCAATACTCCTGCGGCACGAAAGCACGGATTTCCTGCTCGCGTTCGACGATCAGGCGGAGAGCGACGGTCTGAACACGTCCCGCGGAGAGGCCACGGCGAACCTTATTCCAGAGAAGAGGAGAAATTTTGTAACCAACGATGCGGTCGAGAACGCGCCGTGCTTGCTGCGCGTCGACAAGATTCGTGTCGACTTTCCTGGGATGCTCGAAAGCCGCGCGAATTGCTTTGGGCGTAATCTCGTTGAAGGTGACGCGAAAAATTTTCTTCGGGTCGATTGCCGGAATTTCTTTCTTTGGCTCGTCCTTGACCGGTTCTACGGCTACTTCGGCTTTGGCGTCTTTTTTCTTGAAGCGCGGGGCGCTCGGCTCCTGCTCGGGGTATCTGGAAGGCTTGGCCAAAACCATGGCGAGGTGCGCGGAAATAGCTTCCCCTTCACGGTCGGGGTCGCCCGCCAAATAGACGGCGTCGGCGGCATTGGCAGCCTTGCGCAGATCGTTGATGATCTTGCCTTTGCCGGCGATGATTTGAAGCGTCGGCTCGAAAATCTTTTCATCATCCAGGGAGATCGGCGGGCGGACTGGCTTTTCTTTTACTTTCTTTGCGCCCTTCTTCGCTCGCTTCTTCTTCTTTCCGGTGCCTTCTTCTTCGCCGGGCAGACGGATGCCGATCGTTTTCTTGGGCAGGTCCATGACGTGGCCAATGGAGGCCTTGACGAGATAATTCCGCCCCAAGTACTTATTAATTGTCTTCGCCTTTGCGGGCGACTCAACGATCACAAGCGAACGGGCCATCTTGTCTTTGTAACCCCGTAATGTTCTGCTGGAAGGGCGGACAGCGCGGCGTGTGTCCTTCTCGCTAACTTACGCGTAGATGCTGGTATCAGCCTTTGGGATACTCTCAGCCCTTAGATGCAGGAACACGGAGAATTGATTCGCGCCGTATCTGCCTTTAAATTAACACCTTACTGAATTGCTTGCCCGGCGACTGCCGCACGATGCCTTTCATTTCCAGATCAAAAAGCGTAGCGAGAACTTCGGAAGAGTTCAAGCCAGATCGTTCCACGATGTCATCAATGTGTTTGGATTCCTCCACGCTGAGCAGTTCGTAGATCTTTTTTTCGGAGGGATTCAGGGAGGCTGCCAGGAGAAGATTCCTTTGCTCCGCCTCCGGCTTTTCGGCTTTTACCAACGCGGCGCGCACGGGTGTGGGCAACTCCTCGATCACGTCCTCCGCGTTTGTAACCAGCTTCGCGCCCTGCTTAATCAATTGGTTCGGAGCAAAACTGACCGGCTGGGTTACGTTTCCGGGCACGCCGAAGACTTCGCGGCCAAATTCCATAGCCAGCCGTGCTGTAATCAGCGAGCCGCTGTACTGCGCGCCTTCGACGACGACTACACCGAGCGGCATTCCGGCGACAATGCGGTTCCGGACCGGAAAATTCTCCGGTGCGGGATGAGTGCGCAAGGGAAATTCGCTGATGATGGCGCCGCGCACTAAAACCTTTTCGTACAGTTTCTTATTCTCCTTGGGATAACAGACGTCGATTCCCGTGCCAAGGACTCCAATGGCTCTGCCGCCCACAGCCATGGCGCCTTGATGGCCAATGGCATCGATGCCGCGCGCCATGCCGCTCGCGATCACAAGCCCGCGTGCAGCCAGGTCACGGCCGAGGCGTTCCGCCATCTGCGTGCCGTAGAGAGTCGGACGCCTGGTTCCCACGATGCTGAGGCATGGGAGATTCAAGACTTCTGCATCACCGCGAACGTAAAGCAAGACTGGCGGATCGTAAATTTGCAAGAGTGTTTGTGGGTACTCGGGTTCCGTCCAGTTGACAAGGCGGCAGCGGTCGATGTTGCCGGCGGCCTTCAATTCTTTCTCCGCGCGCTTGAAGGCTTCTTTATTGAAAACAGCTTGGGCCACCGGAGCAGGCAAGCGGCATCCTTCGAGTTCTGTTAACGGCGCGCGGAAAACGGCGTCGGGCGAACCGAAGCGCTTCAGCAGGCGCGCAGACAGACGGGAGGCCAGGCCGGGCGTTAGCGCCAGCGCGAGCCAGGAGAGGGATGAGTCTAGCTCCATCGCGTGCCAAGCCTATGCGTAAGATAACTGTAATGTCAACTAATAATCGATATAAATGAAAACTTTTCGCAATCAGCCGGGCTGCGCAGCGTCTTCTCTTAGGACCTTGTCCAGGGTTGCCACAAAAAGGTCTGCGTCGGGTTGCGAGAAAATCAGAGGAGGACGGAGTTTGATCACGTTATGGTGTGGGCCATCGGTGCCCGTGAGAATCCCGAGGTCGCGCACGCGATTGACGATA
>Ga0210402_10001463_pt1 | contig 24344 bp, 25 predicted proteins | sample IncBWC7MmetaG_FD_161055 | JGI IMG/M metagenome (GOLD analysis project Ga0210402, IMG submission 161055) | Forest soil microbial communities from Barre Woods Harvard Forest LTER site, Petersham, Massachusetts, United States - Inc-BW-C-7-M | ecosystem: Environmental > Terrestrial > Soil >... | reverse complement strand
GAATCTTTCCTCTCGTCAGGGCACGGCTTTAGCCGTGCCGCATCGTCGTCCTCTCCGTTTGACTCTGGGGCTTTAGCCCCCTGAGGTGCGGCGTCCATCGCATACCTGCCCGAAGCCGATGACCACCGAAATTCGGGTGCTTCCAACACCAACTTCTTCCGAACCGGGTTCTGCCAAATATATCGCTTGTGCGTCTCGAAATCGGCCAGGTCCCGGATACGATGATCGCTGAACCCTCGTTGCCATACGGGGAATCGCATCGCTTTCGCAATAGCGAGCTGCCGCGCCGAACCGCCCTTGATGTACTGCACGACCCGCTCCAACGCCTTATCACCTGCAGGAGTCAAAAGCACGTGAAAGTGGTCCGGCATAAGCACAAAATCGTGCAACGTGTAAGCTCCGTTGTCTCGATAGTGCAGCAGAGCTTCAACGAAAACCGAACAAAACGACTCCGTAACAAACAGCGCTCGGCTTTCCCACGTGCGCGATGTCACAAAGTAAGTCCCGGCAACGCTGCCGTGTCTGCTTGGAATCGCCATCCCTCAGCGGCTAAAGCCGCTGTCCTTTCTCCCCGCCGCGGCACGGCTGAAGCCGTGCCCTGACGGGCCAATTACCGCCGCGAACTCCCCGGCTGGTTCCATTCCTTCATCAAATCGGTGAACTCCGTGAACAAATAGTGCGAATCGTGCGGCCCGGGCGAAGCTTCCGGGTGATACTGCACGCTGAAAATTGGTTGCGACTTGTGCCGCATTCCTTCGTTGGTGTGATCGTTCAGGTTGAGGTGCGTCACTTCGACGTCGCCCGACGGCAGCGATTCGGGATCCACGCAAAAACCATGATTCTGCGCGGTGATTTCGATCTGATTGGTCAGCAGATTTTTTACCGGATGATTCGAACCATGATGCCCAAATTTAAGCTTGAACGTTTTTCCGCCCAGCGCCAGTCCGCAAACCTGGTGGCCAAGACAAATTCCGAAGACCGGGACTTTACCGATGAACTTGCGAACATTTTCCACGGCGTAGCCCATCGGCTCGGGATCACCGGGCCCGTTCGAAAGAAACACTCCGTCTGGCTTCATACCCAGCACGTCTTCGGCAGAAGTCGTCGCGGGCACCACGCCCACTTCGCAATGGTGGTCAGTCAGCAGGCGAAGAATATTTTGCTTGATGCCAAAGTCATAGGCGATCACGCGAAGTTTTTGCGTGTCGCTATTTTCAGCCGCCCCGCCCATCTCTTCCGACCACGGCGAAGTGACCAGATCGATCGAACCTTTCGCCCAGTCGTAGGGCTTGGCGCAGCTTACCCGGCTGGCGAGCTCCTGCCCGGCCATCGTCGGCAAACTTTTTGCTTCGTGTATCAGTTGGTCCGGAGGAGTTCCATCCGTCGAGACCACTCCACGTAGCGCGCCCATCTTGCGGATATGCAGCACTAACGCCCGCGTGTCGATATCCCAAATGACGGGAATCTTGTGGCGATTTAGATAAAGATGCGCGGTTTCGGTGGAACGCCAGCTCGAAGCAATCTGCGAAAACTCACGGACAATCAGCGATTCGATGTAAGGCTTAGCCGCTTCTTCGTCATCAACATTCGCGCCAACATTTCCAATGTGCGGATAGGTCAAACAAACAATTTGCCCGGCGTAGCTGGGATCGGTGAAAACTTCCTGATAACCCGTGAGGCTGGTGTTGAAAACAACTTCGCCGCCGCGGCGCGTGATCGCGCCGGCCGCGCGGCCGTTAAATACGCGCCCGTCCTCCAGCGCCAGAATTGCGGGTCGATGCAAAACTTCGGTCAGTGTGCCCTCCGACTCTCATATTAAAATTCTTCATTTTTCTTGCGCTTCGGCCGTCGCGGAAAGCGAACCGAAGTGATCCACGGGCCAATACGCAAACACCGCACGGCCATAAATAAATCGGCTGGGGACCGGGCCAAAAACTCGCGAGTCATTCGAACTGATGCGATGATCGCCCATCACGAAATACATGTTGGGCGGAACCCGCACCGGGCCGTAATCGCTCAAGTCTTCGTATTGCGGCGGAACGTACGGCTCTCTGATCTGCTGGCCGTCCACGTAGACCATGCCCTGCCGGATTTCAACACTTTCACCGGGCAGCGCGATCACTCGCTTGATGAAAGACTTGGTGCGGTCCAGCGGATACCAGAACACCACCACATCGCCGCGATTAATCGGCTCGAAGCGATACACGAACTTGTTGATGAAAATGCGTTCCTGGTCGGAAAGCAGCGGCGCCATGCTGGTGCCTTCCACTTTCACCGGCTGGTACAGAAAAATGATGATGACCAGCGCCAAGCCGACCGCAATAAGCAGGTCGCGAGTCCAAACGCGAATTTCGTGCCGAAGATGGCGCTGGCGGTCCTTGTGATGTTTGGACGCGGGCTTTGTAGTAGGCAAAGAATGCGAAATGGGGTCCACAGCGATTTCAGGTGGATTCGCGGGTGAGGTCAGTGGGCGCTCGTCCGAGTTCGGCATTGTTGCGTACTACTTCTTTTATAGCACGCGGGACGCTGAAGTTTCCAGATTGATTGTGCGTCATTCGGCGCCGGCCTCAAGAAGCTGTCTCACAAAATACCGAATGGGAGGGCACGGCTTCAGCCGTGCCGAAATATGCGCCGAATATCAGGGGTTTTAACCCCTGAGGTCAGGCACTCAACGTTTTCGGTCATTTATGAGATAGCATCGAGCGCGTAATTTACCGACGCGAGGCAGGCAGTGACCGCGGTTTCCGTGCGCAGGATCAGATTGCCGAGCGAAGCGGCTTCGAATCCTCTCTTTGTCGCGGCGGCGAGCTCTTCGTCGGTCCAGCCGCCTTCCGGGCCGATCGCCATTGCGACCGAGTCAGCCGAACGTCCGGTCAAGAGCTTTCGCAGAGATGGCGCGTCGGCCCGCTCAGAGAGCAGCAGTCTCAGCTGAGAGTTCGCGGCCGCAAACGCTTCGCGTGGCGTCATCACCGGCTCAATCACCGGCAAACGCACCCGCCGCGACTGCTGCGACGATTCGAACAAAATTTTCTTCCAGCGCTCGGAACGCTTCCCCGCTGCGGTCAGCAGGCCTTTTTCGCTGCGCGCCGCGGCCAAAGGCACAATGCGATTCACAGCCAGTTCAGTAGCTTTTTCAAGCGCCCATTCGAACGCATCGAATTTCACGACGGCCAGCAAGAGTGTTTTGTCCAGCGATGAGGTTCGAACCGGAAGCGGTTCAACCAGGGAAAATTGTATTTCGTCTTTGGCGGCGAATTCGATCTTGCCCAGCCAAACCGAAGTGCCGTCGCTCAATTCGTACAGTTGACCAGGCTCAGCCCGCAGCACTCGTCCCAAATGATGCGCGGCATCACCCACCAGAACGGCCCGCCCGGCGTCAAACGCATCGACAAAAAATCGCCTTCGCAAATCCGCGCTCCGGACCGCACCGATGAACAAAAACTGAAAGCCCGTCATTCCGAGCGAAGCGAGGAATCTCTCCTCGCTTTGCGATGCCGGCCAACCTTTGAGGCCAGACTATCCGAAAATATCTTTTACTTTGTCGAAGAACGACGAGCCGCGCTCGGCAGGCTTGTTCTCGACTTTCAATGTAGCGCCGAGCTGCTCCATGAGTTTGCGCTGTTCGCGCGTCAACTTCGACGGAGTCAGTACGCGTACGTGATAGTACAAATCGCCCCGGCCGCCGCCGCGCGGATCAGGCAAACCGTGCCCTTTGATGCGGAACACCGCTCCACTCTGGGTGCCCTCGGGAATCTTCAAGCGCTCTTCCCCGTTGAGCCCCGGCACTGGCAAATCCACGCCTAGCGCGGCTTGCGTGATGCTCACTGGAATCGTGCAATAAAGGTCCGCGCCGCGTCGCTCAAAATACGGATGCTCTTTGACGTCGAGGACGACATACAAATCCCCACTCGGGCCGCCGTTTGCTCCCGCTTCACCTTCACCCGGAACACGCAGCCGCGTGCCTGTGTCGACGCCGGCCGGAATGCGCAAATCGATGGTCTTGTCGCGCTCGATGCGGCCCTGGCCGCGACAATCCGGGCAGCGCTCCTTGATAATTTGTCCCGCGCCCTGGCAAGCCGGGCACGTCCGCGTAATGGTAAAAAATCCTTGCTGATAGGCGAGCTGCCCGCGACCGCCGCAGGTCTGGCAGGCACTGGACCCGGTTCCGGCCTTGGCGCCGGTGCCGTGGCACGAAGCGCACAACTCCTGCTTGGGCAATTTTATTTTTGTGGAGACGCCCGATGCGGCTTCTTCAAAAGTCAATGACATGTCGTAACGCAAATCCGCGCCACGCTGCGCGCGAGTACGGCCGCGTCGGCCGCCGCCACCGAGAATATCCTCGAAGCCGAAAAAATCGCCGAAAATGTCGTGGAAGTCCTGAAAAATCGTCCCGTTAAAATCGACGCCGCCGCCAACGTTGCTCAATCCCGCGTGGCCGTAGGTGTCGTAAATCTGCCGTTTTTCCTGATCGCTCAGCACGCTGTAGGCTTCGGTGCACTCGCGAAATTTTGTTTCAGCTTCCGTTTTGTTTTCGGGATTGCGGTCCGGATGCCACTTGAGCGCCGCCTTGCGGTACGAAGACTTGATCTCTTCGACCGTGGCGGTCTTGCTCACGCCTAGCACTTCATAAAAATCCCGTTGGTTCGCCTTCGCCATTCGTCCTGTTCCTTTTTCCTATTGTATTTATTTTACAAGCGGGGTTCGGATTTCCGGCGGCAAAATTAGTCTCAAGTGCTCAGCCCTGAACCGCCCACCGCCACCTCTAGGCAGCCAAAATCCAATGCGGTCCGCCTCGAATTTGTCATCCTGAGTCGCGCGCAGAGCGGTGAAGGATCTCAACCTAACACCGACGAAAAACGCTCAATTGGTCTGCGTTTTCGATGCCGCCGCCGGCTGAACCGCTACACGCACCATCGCCGGCCGCAGCACCCGTCCGTGGAATACATAGCCAGGCTGAAAAACTTGCAGCACAGTGCCGTCGGCATGTTCATTTGTTTCCGTGCGGTCCATCGCTTGATGCATATGCGGATCGAACGGCTTCCCGGTTGGATCGATGCGCTCGGCGCCAAGCTTAGAAATATGCTCTACCAACTGTTTGTAGATCAGCTCGAAGCCGCGCCGGTGGTTTTCATACTGAGCCTCGCGGTGCGCGGCCAGCGCCTGTTCGAATCCATCGATGGTCGGAATCAGCGCTTCGATCAGGCGCGCGGTGGTTCTCTTGCTGTCTTCGCTGCGTTCCCGCTCGATTCGCTTTTTGTAGTTATCAAAATCGGCTTGGCGGCGAAGCAATGTCTGCCGCAAATCTTCCAGATCGGCAGCCAACTTCGTGACGTCCGCATCCGCGCGCTGCGAATCCGACTCTAAATTGCCTTCCGGATTGTCGTCAGCGCGACGCACCGGAATTCTTGTTTCTTTGTCACTCACACCGTCACCTTTGTTTTCGCTCAAGAAATGTTGCTCATTTCCGGCTAGGAAATCTTGCTCAACGATTCGCTGAAAATCTGCGCCACATACGCGACCGCGTTAATGGCCCGTTCGTAATGCATGCGCGTCGGACCGAGCACTCCAAGCGACCCTTGCACGCCATCGACGCGTGTGTAGGCCGCACTGATCAGCGCCAGGTTGTCGCCGGCCTGGGAAATTTCCTTCACCCCGATTTGCACCAGCACCGGCTCCGGCGAATCAATGCAAGCGTTCAGCACCGTCACTAGCCGGTGCTTTTCTTCGATAGCGGACAAGAGCTCCCGCAACTGCGCCTGATTCGAAAATTCCGGAGCTCCCACAATCTGCGCAGTACCTTCCACGTGGAGCTGCGAACTCGTTTCGTCACTGAGGATCACCGGATCGCACAACACCAGCGCGCCGCGCAGCAATCCCTCGTAGCGCTCGCTTTCGGTCGCCAGCTTCACCAGCAAATCCGCGCGAATCGCTTCCAGCGTCCAGCCCGAATACTGCCGGTTCAAAAATTCCGCGGTGGCGTCCAGCTCTTGCTGCGAAAACATGCGCGGCGGCCGCAATACTTTGTCACGTGTCACACCGCCCGGCGAAATCAGCACCACTACGACTCTGCCGTCAGGCAGCAGCCAGATGCGCGCGTGCTCCAAAACCGTTCTGCCCAGCGGCGGCGAAACCACAATGCCCAGTCCGTTCGAAACCTCCGCCAACACATGCCCGGCGCGCTCGGTGATCTCTACCCGGCTCGTGGCCCCAGAAAATTCCCGCCGAATCCATTCCTTGTCTTCAACGCTCAGCGTCGCTTGCGTGGCGATCTCTTGCGCAAAAAATCGATAAGCCGCGGCGGTCGGAACCCGTCCAGCCGACGTATGCGGCTGATACAGAAACCCGCCATCCTCAAGATCGGCCATCACGTTTCGAATCGTCGCGGTACTCAACGTCTCTTCGAAGCGCTTCGAAATCGCGCGCGACGACACCGGCTCGCCGGTCTCGATGTATGTCCGGACGAGGTCTGCCAGTATCTGGCGGTTACGCCGTTCTTGTAGAGGTGCGTTGCGCATAGCAGCACTCGCTCACATGGAGTGCTAGTTTCTATTGTAGGAACGCTGTCAAGTCCCGGTCAATCGCGGCGACAAAAGGCTCCTGCGTCTTGGAACAAGTCGCAATTCCCAGCTCACCTCTGCTCTAATCGGCGTTATCGATCTGAGCGCGCTGCAGTTTGTCGGAATAGTCGATGTAGAGCGTTTTCCACTCGGTGTAGAAATCGATTGCGGCGATGGCGGCTTCGCGATGGCCGTTGCCGGTTTGTTTTGTTCCGCCAAATGGCAAATGAGTTTCTGCACCAATGGTCGGCGCGTTGACGTAGACGATTCCGGTGTAAATGTCGCGCATGGCGGCGAAGGCCTGGTTAACGTTCTTGGTATATATCGAAGCGGATAAACCATAGGGAACGCCGTTGGCGACTTCGATGGCTTCGGCAAAGTCGTTGATCGGAATGAGCGAAACCACCGGTCCGAAGATTTCTTCCTGCGCGACCCGCATCTGCGCTGAGCAATCGCCGAACAGGGTCGGCTCGTGGAACCAGCCTTTGGCAAACGCTCCACCGTCCAATCGCTTGCCGCCGGTGAGCAACTTTGCGCCTTCATTTTTGCCGATTTCCACGTAAGACATTACCGTTTGCAATTGCTGCTCGTTGATACACGGACCCATTTCAATTCCAGCATCGACGCCATTGCCAACTTTCAAATGCTTCACGCGTTCTACCAGCCGCTTGGCGAATTCGCCGTAAACGCTCTTGTGTACAGCGACGCGGCTCGCCGCAGTGCAACGCTGGCCGGTTGTTCCGAACCCGCCCCAAACCGCACCGTCCACCGCCAAATCAAGGTTCGCGTCGTCCATCACAATGATGATGTTTTTCCCGCCCATCTCGAGCGAGACGTGCTTGAAGTCCGGCGCGCACGCCTGCGCGATGATTCTTCCCACTGCGGTCGAGCCGGTAAAACTCATCACCGGAACTTCTTTATGCTGCGAAAGCGGCGCGCCAGCGTTTGGCCCGTCTCCACTGACCAGATTCACCACGCCCTTCGGCAGTCCTGCCTCCACCATCGTCTGAATCAGGTGATACGACGACAGCGGCGTATCTTCGGCCGGCTTCAGTACAACAGTATTTCCCGCCACCAGCGCGGGCATCATCTTCCACGACGGTATCGCCATCGGAAAATTCCACGGCGTGATCATCCCGCATACGCCGATCGATTGCCGCGTGCTCATGGCAAACTTATTCGGCAACTCCGATGGCGTCGTCTGCCCAAACAGCCGCCGCCCTTCCCCCGCCATGTAGTACGTCATATCAATCGCTTCTTGCACGTCGCCGCGCGTCTCCGCCAGCACTTTGCCCATCTCGCGCGTCATGTCTTTCGAAAACTCTTCCTTGCGCTGTACCAGCAGTTCCGCCGTGCGGTACAAAATCTCCGCGCGCTTCGGCGCCGGCACCAGCCGCCACGATTTGTACGCCTCTTTCGCCGCGTCCACCGCCGCGTCCACGTCTTCCGCGCCCGAAGACACAAACATCCCTACCAGCTCATCGCTATTCGCCGGATTGCGGTTTTCGTAAGCTTTGCCGCCCTTCGCCTCGACCCATTCTCCGTTGATGAAATTCTTGTACACGCGTGGCGCTGCTGCCGTTGCCATACTGCCTCCTCAATCTCTTTCGCACTTCCTGGCGCTCATTGATGGTGCTGGACGACCTTGCGAGAGTCTTCTCTGCGGTCATTCGACTTTAACATCGCTTTTCAAAGACCGTCAAATCAGCGCCTTTTGGGGTAGTGGGTCAGTTTTAATTTTCTTGGTCCGTGACACAATAAGGAAAAATTCAAACTGACCACTACTCTTTTGGCGCGGCGCCCAACTCAGAGGACGGTCCCGCCCGCGAAGAGCCTGCTGGAAGCCGGCGTTACGACAGAAACCAGGACGCCAGAAAATGCCGGCGATGCGCTTCTTACGCCGCACGGCGTCTAGTCTTGCTGTGGACCCGTTTGCGCTTGTTCCCCTTCGTAAAATGAAGCATGGCGTTACGAAGCAGCCAGTTCGCTTTGGTTTGATAGCCGCGGCCATCGGCTTTGAGCCAGGCGATGACGTCGGAATCCAGGCGCATGGTGACGGGCTTCTTTGCCGGCCGGTAAAACTTGCCGATTTCCGCTCCGCTCCAATCGAGGACTGGCGGAACATCGGAGAAATCAATGTCGCGGTCTCTTTTTACCGCGATGGCTTGGATGTCGCGCTTCTGCTCTTTTGTGAGCTTGCTCATAGTTGTTCTCACCCACGTAAATCGCCTGGCAAGACGAGAGAATACAGCATAACGATCAAAACCAGTGATGTCAATACAGTTGTACGTACATGGAGAAAATCCCCCGCCCTCGAAAACCGAGGGTGGTCCACACGTCCACCCAGAGGCGTTTTTCGGAATTGTTGGGCGGCCAACTGGGATAGACTTGGCCCATGCTCCGTCAAATTGCGCCTGTGTTCTTCACCATGGACATTCCCGCGACGCTGGCCTATTACACGGGCAAGCTTGGGTTCGCATGTCTGGGACGTGGCAGGATCCGCCGGTCTACGCTATCGTGGCCCGCGACCAGCAGGTGATTCATTTCCGTTGCGCCGCGCCGCCCACGGCCAATCCGGACAAATACGCCGACGAATTGCTCGACGCGTACCTGTTCGTTGAAGACGCCGACGCACTTTATGCCGAGTACGCCGCCCAAGGCGTGGAATTCGCTCGAGGACTTGGCAACATGCCATGGCACTGCCGCGAGTTCGTGGTGAAGGACTGCGATGGCCGTCTGCTGGTTTTCGGCGCGAACCTGTAATCTTCTTCCAAGGTTTTGTGATTCTTGATCTAGGGGCCACCCGCGGCCGAATTCGTTAGACATGTCCCCTGTCGTCCCAGCGTCGAAGTACAGTTGTAAGATGCCAGTTCCGACATTTACGCGAATGTTGTAGGCTAGCAAGACAATGAGCGAGCGAACCGAGGCCACCCCGAAACGGCAATACCGACGTGTTGCTGCTTGGATCTATACGGTCGTCAACCCCGTCATAGAGTCACTGCAGCGAGAGGTCATGCTCTTAGACTCCGAGAATTTGACCTGGAGAGCAAGCTCTAGCCGTTGCGAGTACATTAAGCTGATACAGGAATACGTTGATGTTAAACAGTGGCCGAACTATTCGGACTATCAATTAGAACATCGTGCTTTCTTAGAGAATTTTGCGGAACACGACGGTAATTTGAAGTCACTCAACGGCGAGGCCAAAGGAATTTATGACTGGATGCTGTTGTCGTGGAAAGAATATCCGGTGATCATCGATGAATGCTTGACCGCTTACGAGAGCGCCAGACCGAGCATGGGGCCGCAATTCCCTTCATTTACCAATAGCCGCCCCGAGCTGCCAAAGGTTGCGGCTGAGAACATCATCAATAACATCCAAAGTCTCCCTTCCCATTACGTGTTCGCGCCTTTCTGGAATTTCGCTAGCCGGCAGCTTCTTCAATACAGAAACCATTCGAACTTCCAATCGCTGCATTCTTTAAGAGCGATGCTAGGCCAAATTTCTTCGGCACTGAAGGCGCGTCTGGAGGACCATCGATTGTTTTTGTCGCGAGAGTTCGACGTGCCTGCGGCCCCAGTGCCCGGCATTACGTTCGGGGAATAGCACTTTCGTGCGTCCGTGAAGAAGACACATCACATTCTCATACTTGATACTGGTCCATTGTGGGAGCTTGTCCTCTATCGTGCGGTAAATGAGCTGGGCTTCGAGAAACTCAGGCCAGAACTGAGCCATCTGCGGACTCTTTCCGATTATCAAAGACTTTCGGAGTTTATCGCGGCTTTCTCCCGCAAAATAACGACACCCCAAGTTGTGGCTGAAATCAGCGCTAAGATCGTACGAACAGAAGAACGAGGACATGGGGACCTTTGGGGCATCATTTTCAACGAATTCGTGTCAATGGGTATGGACGAGGCCTTGATAAAGTTGCTTGAAATGGCGCCGGAAGACGTTGCGAAGTATCACGCCGTAGATGTCAGTCTTTTGAAACTCGGTGAGAGCTATGACGCCGGCGCCCCAGTCGTCTTATCGATCGACGCTTCCCTAATTACACGGTGCGGACGTTCAGGTGTAAAGGCGTTAGACCTGTGGCAGGCGATAGCCGCCGACTCCTAGGTGTCCCATATGGAGACTTATGAACTGCCCTATTCAAAAATGCGGCTTCTATCGGCTGGCCTGGGCCGACTGCATCGCCGCGATTCGCTCTTCCATTTGCCGGGTGAGGTGCGGGGTGATGCCGAGCAGCCGCTCAATCACCATCAACTGGCCGCGGTGGACGCATCTCGTGTTCCTTGGGCGCGATCAGCATTTCGAACCGGGATTTCGCCCGCAGACAAGGAATACTCGTGGAGGCACCGTTCGAGCGAGGAGTGCTTTTTAAGGTTGGACGCCCTGGTCTTCGATGGGATGGCGATCGGGCAACATGCGCTGGTGCAAAATGCGGGAGACGAGGATACCGTCGCGGTGCCGGCGGTAACGCAGGACGTGAGAACCGTGTTCATGGCGTCGCAGACCCGGACGAATGTAATCACGGGGACGACCCAATTGCGGATTGGCTGCCAGCTTCTGGCAGCATAGCTCCAGATCGTCGAGGTAACGGGCCGTCTGGGCTCGGCCCCAGGAGCGAAGGGTGTGCTTGGCGATGCTCAGGAGATCGGATTCCGCGCGACGCGAAAAGCGAAGAGCAAGCACGGCTAACGAGACGCGGGCAGCTTGAGAGCTTTACGGACACGGACAAAGACATTGCCGCGGGCGACGCCGCTCGAGTCTCCTTCGGCGACGGCAGCGCGCAGCGCTTGCAACTTGGCTTCGAATTCGCGCTCCTGGCGCTCGAGGGAACGCAGGCCGGCACGCACCACTTCGCTGGCATTTTCGTAACGTCCGCTCTTGACGGTCTTGGCCACGAAGCGATCCAGCTTGTCGGTGAGATTCACGTTGCGGGTTGGCATGCCGGCAAACCTCCGGAGCAACGAAGCGTTCTGGGGTTCATTGTAGCGCCATTGGCAAAGATTGCCAATAGCGAAGAGAGATTCATCGACACAAGAGAGCTGCGGCGAGGAAGCTAACCTATGGCTTTTCAGCAGGTTACCGTAACGCATTTTGTTCTTGACAGACCCATAACGACTGTGGTAGGCTGGTTGATGTAAGAAAGTGCGCCCCGACACCTGTCGGGGCGTTTTCGTTTTTGGGCATGATACGCGAGGGAAAGCGGCGTCAAGCCGCCGCACTCCACGCGCCTCTTCGTAACTTCTGCTCGCAAAGAACGGGTCTAAAGACCCGCCTCTACAAAAACCAGAGCAAAGACACCGGTCTAAAGACCGGCCACTACAAAAACTAGAGCAAAGACACCGGTACAAAGACCCGCCAAACCAGAGCAAAAGCACCGGTCTTAAGACCGGCCACTACAGGAGTAAACCATGACAAATAAAACCATCAATGCGGCGCGGGTGTGGAAACAATACGAAGATTTGCTGGCACCAAAGCTGAATTTCTCGAGGACCGACCGAGTGATCTACTCGCATCTGTTCCGGCATAGCCGACTGGAGGGCAAGCTAAAGTTCCGGTTTTCGATTGCCTGGCTGGCGCGCGGGGTGCGGCTTTCGATGAAAGCAACGCGGGGCTCGGTGCGGAGCCTGGTTGCGCGGGGCGTGCTGGACCTGATCGAACGGAACTGCCGGACGCAGCATGTGGTGCGAGTGCGGCTGCCGCTGGAAGTGAAGGCAGTTCGCGCCCCGAAGATGGCGTCACTTCAGCCGGCAAAGGCGGCTATCAACATGGAAGAAGCGGACTTTGTGGAGAAACGGGCTTTGCGCCGTTCCCTGCACGACCGCGAGGGCGGCAACTGCTTTTACTGTATGCGGCGGACAGGGCAAAAGAACTGGTGCCTGGATCATGTGGTGCCACAGGCGCGAGGCGGAAACAATTCGTATCGCAACCTGGTGTCTTGCTGCGTGGAATGCAATTCGGAAAAGGGGGAGCGCCCGGTGGAGGAGTTTCTGCGCGGGCTCTATCGCGAGCGGACACTGAGCGGTGACGAACTTGGCCGCCGGCTGCGTGCGTTGGATGCGCTTGCCGGCGGGAAACTGGTTCCGCCGATACCGGGGCGACAGATAGACCGTTAGCTATTGCTGGTGATGCGGGTCCGAAATACTGGAAGGAGTGTTGTTCGAGGAGGTGAGGCGGGAGAATGAGCCGGGAGGCGGAGTTGGCGCAGCGACTCCGGCGGTCTGCGAGCCGAGGCCGAGGCGTTGCAAGGTCGGAGCGTCGAGTTTGCCGCTGGGATTTAGACCGTGAGCGGACTGATACTTGCGCATCGCCGCCGCTGTGCCGTCGTCCCATTTGCCGGTGGGCGAACCTTGAAACGAGCCGTCTTTGGCCAGCGCGGACTGAATTTCAATCACGCGATCGGAAGCTGGAGCTTTTTGGCCAGGCTGCTTGCGGGAAGTTTTTTTCGAAGACTTGCCGGAGCCCTTCTTTGAAGGTGTCGTTGACGTTTTGCTGGAAGACGCGTTGGCGGGCGTTTTCTTGCTGGATGCAGTGCTGGCGTGATTCTTTGCGCTGGTGGAACTTGCGGTGGAACTGCTCGATCCGGCTTTCTTGGGCGCATTCTTGGTTGATGCGCCGCTGCCGGAAGCGGGCTTACTCGACGCGGTTTTGCTCGGAGAAGTATTGCTGGCCGGAGAAGTCTTGCTGGGAGGTGTCTTGCTCTTCGCAGGCGTTGTGGCCTGACCGAAACTCGCCGGCACACCCGGCCCCGCTAACGACGAAGTCAGCAGAACCAGGAGTGCCGGGCGCAGGTTTCTCATAATTGTTGGCGTGTCTCTATGCCGTGTCTTTTTGCCGCTATTGGGCGGTGTCCGTCGGAACCACGCCCGGCAGAAACACCGTGAGCACGCGATCGTTATCTTGGCGGCGCAGAACTTTAAAGACCACGTTCTGGCCGGGTTTGAGTTTGCCGACGACGGCCTTGTAATCTGCCACGGAACTGACTGCTTGTCGATTGACTTCTGCGATGACGTCGCCACGCGCGAAGCCCAGATCGTCGCCAAAGCTGGCGGGGTCGACGTCCACGACCAGTACGCCCTTCTGCCCTTCCATACCGACACGCGAGGCCCGGTCCGGAGTCAGATTTTCGATGCGCAGACCAAATTCCGCTGCGCCGCTATCATTCGGCGAATCGCTCTGTTTAGCGGAGGAGTTTGGGAACACGCGGGTGCGGTCTTCGACGACCGCGCTGGTTTCTTTCGCCTGGCGGTCGCGAACGTAGTCAATCTTGACCTTGCTGCCAATTGGAGCTTGCGCGATCGGATTCACCAGATCGTTGCCGCTCTTGACCGGATGCCCATTCACGCTGGTGATGACGTCGCCGCCCTTGAGTCCGGCTTTTTCGGCCGGGCTGCCGGGCTCCACGCCCATAATCACGACACCGTTTGCGGCGCCTAGTTCCTTGAGGGTGATCGCGTTGGTTCCGAGTTCTTCCTGAAAGCTGACGCCGATTGAGCCGCGAGTCACGCGTCCTTGTTGAATCAGCTGGTTGTAAACGTTGATCGCTGCGGTTGACGGAAGAGCGAATCCGACGCCTTCGTAGCCGCGGCTGCCGGTGATAATTGCAGTGTTGATGCCGATGACTTCACCGGCCAGATCAACGAGCGGTCCGCCGGAATTTCCGGGATTGATTGCCGCGTCGGTTTGAATAAATTTTTGGAATTGATGACCAACTCCGCCGCGATCTTTGGCGCTGATGATTCCCGCGGTCACTGTCGCGTTCAATCCGAATGGGCTGCCAATGGCCAGCACCCAGTCGCCAACTTGCACTCCATCGGAATTTCCGAGCTTGGCGACCGGCAATTCCTTGCCGGCGTCAATTTTGATGACCGCCAAGTCGGTTTCCTCGTCGACGCCGACAACCTTGGCGTTGTACTTGGTGGTTTCGCCGTTCAGTTGAACTTGAATTTTGGTGGCCTGATCAACGACGTGATTGTTGGTAAGGATGAATCCTTTGCGGTCCACGATCACGCCGGAGCCGAGGCTGCGTTCGGCGGTGGGGGCGGAATCCTGGCGGCCGTCAAAAAAGCGATCGAAAAAGTCCTGCATCGGATCGTTCGGATTGTCGGGATCTTGGTTGGGCTGCTGCGACCGGCGCTTGGCGCTGGGCCGCTTGCGCTCCATAACCTGGGTGGTCGAGATATTGACCACGGCAGGCTCTACACGATTCACGATCGATGCGAACGAATTGGAGGATGGAATGGCGTCTGGTACGGCGAGCGGAGTTGCTCCTTTACCCGCGAACGCGATGGCTTTCATGGCGGACGTGCGGCCGGAGACCACCGTGCCAATTAAAATTCCGACTACCAGAGTCAGCGCGACAAATATTCCGGCGATCAGCTTTTCCCGCCGCGCCCAACTCACCATTTCCTTTACCGGGTCACCCATTGCTTGTACTCCTGTCTTTCTCTCCGCTGCCGCATCCCTCAGGTCCCAAGGTTGCACCTGCTAACGTTACTTCCCACGGACCCACCCAACTCTGCAAAGTATAACACCGAGATTCTACCGGAGTTGCCCAGTGCAAGGGGTGCGCTGGAAAACATACTGGCCTTTAGGCCGGGGTAGCTTTGGAGCCTAAACATTATTCTTACCACCCTCTATTGGACGCGGCAACCCTCGAAATTGTTGTCAGCTATTCGCGGGCTTAAGAAATACTATTGACAATCGATTGCCTGGCTGTCATTAATAGTAGAGCCGCTTGCTGCGGCGAAACGTGGCGATTTAGGGCAACTTGCTCCACGTAAAAAACTGCTAAAGAGCATGTAGAGATTCTTGGAAGTTCTGAGACCCCTCCTGCACTCTTTGGCACGGAGGGTTTTTTATTTTCCTCCTTGTCAGCCCTAAGTCATATGCACGATTCGCTGTGGCGAACCGGCCAAATTTTGTGGCCCGATTTGCCAGCTTTGCCTTGACAGCTTTGCGTTCCGGGCCGCGATTGGAAACAGTATGCCGGACATCTATCAACTACGCTGCCGCGAATGCGGAAAATTGTGGGGCAACACGCCGAAATCGTTTTGCGAGGACTGCTTTTCCCCGTTGGAAGTCAGCTACGACTACGAGGCGCTGAAGTCGATCGCTGGAAAAGACAAGCTGGCGGGGCGTGACTTCAATATGTGGCGCTACGCGGAATTCTTGCCGCTGCCGGAGGGCTTTCAAATTCCGAACGCGGTTGGTGGAACGCCGCTGGTAGCGTCGAAGCATTTGGCGAAGAAATGGGGCCTGCGGAATCTTTATTTCAAGAATGACGCGGTGTGCTTCCCTTCGCTCTCTTTTAAGGATCGCGTGGTGGCGACGGCGCTGGCGGCGGCGCGGCGATTTGGGTTCCAGACGGTTGGCTGCTCGTCCACCGGAAACCTGGCGAACGCGGTTGCGGCGCAATCCGCGCAGCAAGGGTTTGACGCTTGCGTGTTCATTCCTGCTGATTTGGAGCCGGCAAAGATTTTGAATACCGCGGTCTACGGCGCACGCATCGTTCGCATCAACGGAAACTATGACCACGTCAACCGGCTGTGCGCGCAGATTGCCGACCGTTTCCAGTGGGGCTTGGTGAACGTGAATTTACGGCCGTACTACGCGGAAGGGTCGAAGACTCACGGGTTCGAAATCGCCGAGCAACTTGGATGGCGTTTGCCCGACAACGTGGTGGTGCCGATGGCAGGCGGCTCACTCATCACCAAAATCGCGAAAGCATTCCGCGAACTGGTGACGTTGGGCTGGGTGGAAGAAAAGCCGGTGAAGTTTTTTGGCGCGCAAGCAACCGGATGCTCGCCGATTTCCAGCGCGGTGAAACGCGGGCTGGCTCGGTTCGAACCGCAAAAGCCGGATACCATCGCGCGCTCGCTGGCGATTGGCAATCCGGCCGACGGGCCGTTTGCGATCAAGCTGATTCGCGAATCGGGCGGCTGGGCGGATGATGTTTCCGACCGCGAAATTGTCGAAGCGATTCAACTGCTGGCGGAGACCGAGGGGATTTTTGCTGAGACGGCGGGCGGAGTCACGGCTGGAGTAACGCAGAAGCTGGTGCGCGAAGGGCGAATCCGCTCCGACGAAACGACGGTGGTCTGCATTACCGGCAACGGCTTGAAAACGACTGACGCGATCGTAGCGGAGTATCCGGCGACGGAGGCAATCGCGCCAAAGCTGGAGGCGTTCGAAGCGTATCTCGATGCGCAGCTCGCTACGGCCTCGGCAGCAAAGGCGTAACGCTTTTTTCGCAGTACCAACATCTTATGACTGGCATCTTATAATTGGAGAAAACATGGCAGTGACCATTGAAATCCCCACAGCGTTCCGGCGATTCACGGACGGAACGCCCAAGCTGGACTGTAACGCGGCGACGGTTGCCGAAGCACTGAACATTCTCACGACGCAGTTCCCGGGGCTCTCGCGACACGTGCGCGACGATCAGGGGCAGATTCGCCAGTTCTTGAACGTCTATCTCAATGAAGAAGACATTCGTTTTCTGGGCGGCGAGGATTGCGCGGTCAAAGCAGGCGACAAGGTGCTGCTGGTACCGTCAATCGCGGGCGGCAGTCGCTAGCGTCTCGGTCTGCAGAGTCGGACTGCTTCCAGCGGTCATGGCGTCTCCCACTTGCCGTTCTTCGTTGAACGGAAAATCGCGTCAATCACTTTCATATTGCCAAGCGCGTCTTCGAGCGGCACTGGGACTTCAGTGTTTTCACGAATCGCGCGGGAGAAGGCGTCGCCCTGTACTGCGTATTGGTCGCAGGCGGGGATTTCTTCAACCACAACTTTTCCATCGTAGATGGCCATTCCGTCCGCAACCGTAATGTGAGTGGGGCGGTCGTAGGGAGCGTTGAACGGAATCTCGACGGCCAGGCGGCCGGTGGTGCCGAGGATTTCCATACGCTGGAAATAGTTAGTTTGTGTCCCGCAGCTGAAAATCGATTGGCCGGTGGAAAATTCCAGGATGCCGGAAGCCAGCCGGTCGGTGCCGAAGTCAGGATCTAGTTCAAGCGTACCGGCAACTCGCCGAGGTTCTTCATCGAAAAGCCAACGTGAAAGGGTGATCGGGTAACTGCCAATATCTAGCAGCCCGCCACCGCCCCATTCGGGATTGTGGCGCACGTTGTGTCGATCACGATTGAAGTAGCTGAAGACCGTGATGATCGCTTTGAGCTGGCCAATGCTGCCGTTTCGAATCAACTCACGCACTCGCAGCCATTGCGGATGCGTCTTGACCATGAACGCTTCGCCGATTTTTACCCTGGTGCGGTCACGAACACGCAATAATTCCAGCGCTTCAGCCGCGTTCAGCGCGATTGGCTTTTCGCACAACACGTGCTTCCCTGCTTCCGCGGCCTTGATGGACCACGGCACGTGCAGATGATTCGGCAGCGGATTGTAAACGGCTTCGATCTCCGGGTCGGCAAGCAGTTCTTCGTACGAACCGTACGCTTTCGCGATGTTCAGTTCCTCGGCGGTATGCTCCGCTTTCTGCAGATCACGGGACGCGATAGCCGCAATCTCGCACCACGCGCCCTTTTGCATTCCGGGAATCACTTTTCGGGTGGCAATTGAGGCCACGCCAAGCACTCCCCACTTCACTTTTTTCAGCCCAGGGTTTGTAAGTACAAACCCTGGAACCCTGTTGTCATTCATCGCCGCCATGTCTCCATGAAACGTTTTGCCGGTTTTGCGCACTACTCTCTATCAGGTGCCCGCCGGAATTTCCAGAAGGAGACATTCTATGCGCACATCCCTAGAAGTCATAAATCGTTCGGCAGTGCTGCTTCATATTCCCGATGAACAGGGCAACTCGGTTCGGGTAATTCTTGGCGGAGCCGACGGTCCGCTGGTTACCATTGATGCTGCCGGCCATATTCATGTGCTGCCATCCATCGGGCCCGGCGATCCGGAAGTCCGCAAAGCCATCAGCGGCATTTTGTCAGGTATTCAAACGATTGGCAGGCTTGCGAACCAGGCCAACGCGGCTGGCGCAGGCGCTTGAAGCAGACCTGCTCGCACAAGTCGAGAAAACGATGCCGCCGCTAGAGCAACGTCAGTTGGCGGCTTTCCAGCTGCAGCAATTTTTTCTTTAACGGAAGCCCGCCTCCGAATCCGGTTAGGCTGCCGTCGTTTCCGATGACCCGGTGGCATGGAATGATGATGGGGATGGGATTGGCGCCGTTCGCCGCTCCCACGGCGCGGACTGCTTGTGGTTTGCCCACGCGCTGCGCTAATTCTTTGTACGAAATGGTCTCACCGTACGGAATTGTTTGCAGTGCGGCCCACACATTTTTCTGGAATTCCGTGCCGGTGAGTACCAGCGGCAACTCAAACGCGGTCCGCTTTCCAGCGAAATACGAATGCAATTGCTCCTTTGCCTGGGCGAATACGGAGCTGTCTTCGCGCCATTCCGGATTGACGGATCGAGCGCGGCGACCTTCGGAAAAACTTACGAGCTGCAAACCACTCTTGGAGCCGGCCAGCAGCAACGGGCCGATCGGGCTTTCATACCACGTGTACCTGACCAGGTTCACGCCTTCGATTGCTGCTTTGGCTTTCGCGGCTCCGGTTGCCGATGACATTTTCCGCTCCGCAACAACTCTAGCCATTCAACCACACATGCACGCCAACCAGCAGCACAATCCCAAACATTAGCCAGTAGTGCCAACTGCGCATGAGCGCGCGGCCAACCAGCTTGGAATCCTGCAACCACAATCCCAGGGCGCCTTGCAACAGCATCAGGAGCAGCGCCACCGTGGCGATCCAGAGTCCGGTCATATTCCATTGGCGGAGATGTCCGGCTTGCATCGGAACTACGGTGTGAACTACACCGAGCACGAGCAGCAGGTAGCCTAGCCAGTAATGCGGCCACAGCCGTTTGAGGTACGGCGCGGAATTGGCGTTTGCGGCGGTGCGAAGCCACTGGCTAAGCCGATTCTTTCGGAAAATATAGGGAAGCAGGATTTCGAGTCCGATTAGGACGCAGGCGATCCACCCGGTGATGCTGGTGATCCATTCTGTCAGCATTCGCAATTGGACGTAAGACCGGGCGGTTTGGATACTCTCTTCGATCATTTTCATGACCTATCTTTGCCCTGCTGATGTTACGGTGCTAAAATTTCGATTGAGAACCCTATGGCCGCCAAGACCCTCTACGAAAAAATCTGGGACAGTCACGTTGTCTACGAAGAGCCCGACAAGCCGGCGATGCTCTATATTGACCGGCACTTGATCCACGAAGGCACTTCGCCGCAGGCGTTCTCCGGCTTGCGCGCCGAGGGCCGCAAGGTCCGCCGCCCGGATCTCACCTTCGCAGTGATGGATCACTCCGTCCCCACCAAAGACCGCCTGCTCCCTATCGTTGACCAAGACGCCAAAGCGCAGTTCGATGCGCTGGAGAAAAATTGCAAGGAGTCGGGCGTGCGGCTGTTTGACATGAACAGCAAGAATCAGGGCATCGTGCACATCATCGGTCCGGAGCTGGGCATCACGCAGCCGGGGCAGACCATCGTCTGCGGCGACAGCCATACATCCACGCATGGAGCATTTGGCACCCTGGCTTTCGGCATCGGCACCAGCGAAGTCGAGCACGTGCTTGCGACGCAATGCCTGGTGCAAGGCAAATCGAAGACCATGCACATTCTCGTGCACGGCAAACGGCCCAAAGGCGTTACCGCGAAAGACATCATTCTGGCCATCATCGGAAAGATTGGCATCGGCGGAGGCACCGCGCATGTTGCGGAATATGGTGGTCAGGCGATCCGCGAACTCTCGATGGACGGTCGTATGACCGTGTGCAACATGACCATCGAAGGCGGCGCGCGCGCAGGGATGATCGCGCCGGACGACACAACGTTCAAGTATCTCGAAGGGCGTCCGTTCGTTCCTCGTGGGAAAGAATTTGGTGAAGCTGTCGAGCGTTGGAAATTATTGAAGACCGACGACGGCGCGAAATTTGACATGACCGTCGAGCTGCACGCCGAAAAAATCGCGCCGCAAGTCACCTGGGGCACCAATCCCGGCATGGTGACTGGGGTAACCGACCGCGTACCCGATCCACATTCCTTCACAAATCCTGATGATCAGAAGGCCAGCGAACGCGCGTTGCAGTACATGGGATTGAAAGCCGGAACACCAATTGTGGACATTTCCGTGGACCGCGTCTTTATCGGGTCTTGCACCAATTCGCGGCTGGACGATTTGCGCGCCGCGGCACATCTGGTGGCCGGAAAGCATGTCGCGAAAAATATCAAGCAAGCGTTGATCGTTCCGGGCTCGCGCGGAATCAAAGCCGCGGCCGAAAAAGAAGGCCTCGACAAAATTTTCTCCGACGCCGGATTCGAATGGCGCGATGCCGGCTGCAGCATGTGCATCGGCATGAACGCCGACGTTCTGCCGCCACATGAGCGCAGCGCCAGTACTTCGAACCGCAACTTCGAGGGCCGACAGGGCCGCGACAGCCGGACGCATCTGGTTAGCCCGGTGATGGCCGCTGCGGCCGCAATCGCCGGACACTTTGTCGATGTGCGCGAGTTCGACGTCGCGCACGTGGAGTAAAGGATTGCAGTGACGACCAGGACCCGGAACCTGCTCTATTGGGCTGCAATCGGCGTAATCCTCGCGATTACTCTCTGGGGTCTGATCCACCACAAGACGCTTATGTATCAGTGAAGCAAAGGAGTTTAGAGGATTAGCAAATGAAACCGTTCATAACACACAGCGGCCTGGTGCTTCCCTTCGATCGGGTCAACGTGGACACCGACCAGATGGTGCCGAAGCAATTCCTGAAGGCGCTGACTCGGGAAGGCTTTGGCCGGATTCTGTTCTACGATTGGCGCTACAAACTGCCGACCGAAACGCCAAATCCGGAGTTCATTTTGAATTGGCCGGAATACAAGGGCGCGTCGGTACTGCTCACGCGCGCGAATTTCGGGTGCGGGTCCAGCCGCGAGCACGCCCCATGGGCCATTGGCGATTATGGGTTTCGCGTAATCCTTGCGCCCAGCTACGCCGACATTTTCTACAACAATTGTTTCAAGAACGGGATTCTGCCGGCGATTCTCAGCGAATCGGACATCGACGAACTTTTCAAGCGCGCCGAAGCCGATCGCTCCTACACGCTCGCGGTGGATTTGCCGAGCCAGACGGTCTCCGACGACAAAGGCTTGAAGCTTTCGTTCGAAATCGCGCCGTCGCGCAAGGAAGTTCTGCTGAAGGGCCTCGACGACATTGGCACTTCGCTGCAGCACGTTTCGGCCATTGACGCCTACGAAAAGACTCACGCCGCGACGGCCACCATGTACGCCCCCGTTGACGTTAAAAACTACTCGTGAATATGGAGTACGTCGGGGTTTACGAATCGCTGCAACTGCAAAAGCGGGAGCCGGGCTCCCCCCACTCCACACAGCGCCCCGCCCCACACGGTCCGGGCAGTTCCACAGAGCCTGGCAAAAGGACTCCGTCAAAGTTTCTCTCCCATCGGCTCCGGCGACTCCGGTGCGGCTGGCGGCCCGAGCAATTCCGCCGCGAGGATTCCTGCAAGCACCATCGCCGCTCCCGCTAGTGACCGCAATCCCAAACGCTCACCTAAAACCAAGTAAGAAGTAATCACCGCAAACACCGGCTCCAGCGTAAATAGAATTGCTGCGTGACTCGGCGTTGTGAATTGCTGCGCCCACAGCTGCAACGAAAACGCCACCGCTGTGGCAAACAACGCGCAAATTGCAACGCCAATCCACAATTCACGGCTGGCCTCAAGACTCATCATCTGCCATCGAATGGCGTGCGCGCCAAGCGCCGTGAGCCACGCCATCATGGCGCAGGCCAAGACTTGCAATACGCTGAGCGCCGCCGCCGAGTGTTCCTTCGCGTATTCGCCAACCAGAATGATGTGCACCGCGTAGGAAATCGCCGCAAAAAAAGTCAGCACGTCTCCACGATTGAGGTGCGCCACTCCGCTGACCGGAATCGTCAGAAAATACAATCCGCCAGCCGCGGCAATCGTCCCGAAATAAACCCACAGCGTCGCACGCTTGCCCCAGAACAGGGCCAGAATCAGCGGCACCAGCACCACGCTAGATCCGGTAATGAATCCCGAATTGGATGCCGTGGTGTAGCGCAAGCCCGCCGTCTGGAACGCGTACCCGCAAAACATGAAGAAGCCCAGTCGAATGCCGGCGAAAATCTCTTCGCGCTGCAGCACGCGAAACACTCGCGGCCGGAATACCGCCATACAAATTCCCGCCAGCGTGAATCGCAGCGCCAGAAAAACAAATACCGATGCGTGATCGAGTGAATTTTTTACGACGACAAACGTCGAACCCCACAACAACGTGCAGAACGCCAGCGCCAGTTCCGCGCGCCAGCGGCTTGGATTCGACACGGTTTGTGAAGCGCTTTGCAATGAAGACTAACTACTGCGCGGTGTAAACGGTGCGGCCGCCAACCACCGTTCGCAGCACTTTGGTCTTGGTGTACTCGCGCGGTTCGACCTTGGTGAGGTCGTTCGAAAGCACGATGAAGTCGGCAAACTCTCCAGCCTTTAATTCGCCCTTCTTCCCTTCCATGAATTCGCCATACGCTGATCCGCTGGTGTAGGCGCGGATGCAATCTTCGAGGGAGATTTTCTCCTGCGGCTGCCAGCCGCCCTGAGGACCGCCGTCCGGAAGTTCGCGCGTTACGCATGCATACAATCCGCGGAACGGAGTGATCGGCTCAACGTCATAATCGGTCCCAAACGCCAGGCGGATCCCAAACTTTTGCATGGTGGCCCACGCATAAGCGCCCTTGATCCGCTCCGGCCCAACTCGCTGCTCGGCCCAGCGCATGTCCGAAGTTTCGTGCGACGGCTGCATCGAAGCAATCACCTGCAACCGCGCAAAGCGCGGAAAATCCGACAGCGCCACCACTTGCGCGTGCTCGATGCGGTCGCGACGGTCGCGCGGACCATTGGCTTTCGCCGCCGCCTCAAACGCATCCAGCGCAACGCGGTTGGTGCGGTCGCCGATCGCATGAAAATTCAATTGAAAGCCGGCTTTGTCTCGTTCGATCGCCAGCGTCTTAATTTTTTCCGGCTCCATGGTCATGATGCCGCTAGTCGAAGGATCGTCCGAGTACGGCGCCAGCATCGCCGCGGTGCGCGAACCGAGCGCACCATCGGCCACCAGTTTCAGCGCGCCGGTGCGCAGCCACGGGTCGGTAGTACCTCCGTCGCGCCGAAGTTGCTCCAGTTTTTCCAGTGGCGCCGCAAACGGCAGCCACTCGGTGATTCGAACTGTCAATTTTCCGTCGTTCTTGATTGCCCGATAGGTGAGGAAATCTTCCCACGCGGAATTGTCCTGGGCGGAAGTCACTCCGTATTTTGCCAAATCGGCAAGGGCAAGCTCGATTCCCCGGCGTCGCAGTTCCGCTGAAGGCGGCGGAATCTTCGATTCGACCAACCGCATCGCCGCTCCTTCCTTCAACATGCCGGTCGGTTCGCCCGCTGCGTCTTTCTCAATCTCCCCACCCGACGGATTCGGCGTGGATTTGCTGATTCCCGCCAGCTGCAGCGCCAGTGAATTCGCTACTGCCACGTGACCCGAAATATGCGTCAGAATGACCGGATTTTTGGGCGAAACAGCATCCAATTGCTGGCGATTCGGAAATTTCTTATCCGGCCAGAACGTGTGATCCCACCCGCCACCGGTAATCCACTCGCCTTCCTTGTGTTCCGCCACTCCCGCCGCCAGCCCCTTCTGCAATTCACCAACGCTTTGCACGCCGTTCCGCCGAAC
>Ga0210402_10001462_pt1 | contig 24347 bp, 25 predicted proteins | sample IncBWC7MmetaG_FD_161055 | JGI IMG/M metagenome (GOLD analysis project Ga0210402, IMG submission 161055) | Forest soil microbial communities from Barre Woods Harvard Forest LTER site, Petersham, Massachusetts, United States - Inc-BW-C-7-M | ecosystem: Environmental > Terrestrial > Soil >... | reverse complement strand
GGCTATCGAGCGCGTATCGCGTTCAACTCCTACCACCTCTCCTGAAGTCCCAACAAGTCGGCTCGCGAGCATAGCTACGTCCCCGACGCCAGAACCAAGGTCCAAGATACGCTGGCCTGGACCAATATCGGCTTCACGGAAGAATCGTTCGGTGAGCGGTGCCAGAAGCGCCGCCTGCCGAATCAGGCGCTCGTGTTCCGCGTCGGTGCTGCCCAGAGCGTAATCAGAGGTTGGACCACTCGTTGACATATTAGCGGGCGATATTATCATGCTTGATTTCATGTCGGCCGCTCACTTTCTGGCGATCCCATTGCAATACGACGACATTGGCACGCGTAGCAACAGAGCAACTCGCACCTGTAGGGAGCACCACTAGTCAACAGCATGAAAAACATTCTCATTGCCACCACCAATCCGGGCAAGCTGCGCGACTTCGCCGGAGCTGCGGCTGTGCACGGAATCGAGATCGCCGGCATCCCCCACTTCTCTTCCCTGCCGCTCGTTGTCGAAGATGGACACACCTTCGAAGAGAACGCGCGCAAGAAAGCGGAGCAGTACAGCCGTTACGTCCCCGGAGAGATTGTGGTTGCGGATGATTCCGGACTTGAGGTTGATGCGCTGAACGGCGCGCCCGGAGTGCATTCGGCGCGTTATGCCGCCGATCAGCCGCATCTGGCGGATGCCAACACCGATGACGAGGCTAACAACGCCCGCGTGCTGCGGGAGTTGAAACACGTTCCGTCGGACAAACGCACTGCGAGATTTATCTGCGTTCTCGCGACGGCCCGCGACGGCAAGACTCTTCATATATTCCGCGGCGTTGCAGAAGGGGTCATTCTCGATACACCTCGCGGTACGAACGGTTTTGGGTATGATCCCCTCTTCTACTTTCCCGAGATTCAGAAGACGTTCGCGGAACTCTCAGCCGAGGACAAATCGAAATATAGCCATCGCGGAGCCGCTTTCCGACAATTTCTTGGCTGGTGTGAGAAGCGAATTTCCGAGAATGAAATCTAACTGCCCGTGACTATCCAATCACCCGCCGGACTCATTTTCGATATGGACGGAGTCCTGGTCGACTCCGAACCCTTGCATAAGAGGGCGAAAGAACTTGCCTTTGCAGAGATCGGGATCGTCCTCCCCGATTTTGTTTACGACAGCTACAAGGGACGACCGGACGCCACCATGCTGCCAGAGATCCTGACCGCCCGAGGATTCCCCAAGGAAAGTATCGAGGAATTGTTGCGGCGCAAGAGACAAATCTATGAGGGGATCGAGTACGACCTGCACGCCGTCGACGGCGCGGTCGAGTTAGTGGCGTGGGCCGCATCTCGCTACAAAATTGCGCTGGCCACCTCCGCCACGGCGCGCAATCGGGAAGCGACTCTTAGGCTTCTCGGCATCGGCGACCTGTTTCATGCGGTGGTGGACGCGAGCGGCCATCAGCGGCCAAAGCCCGATCCGGAGGTATTTCTGACTACTCTGGAGAAACTTGGTCTGAAAAGCGCTGATTGCTGGATCATCGAGGATTCGGTGAATGGGCTGCGGGCGGCGAAAGCTGCCGGCTGTTTCTCTGCGGCAATTACAACGACTTTCAACAAGGACACGCTTGTGACTGCTGGCGCAGACATCGTGGTCAATTCATTTTCGGAACTGCGAGCACTTCTGGAAAGCTTGTAGTCGAGCTTCGCTCGACGGATAGCCGAGGGCAACTGTCCCCACGGAATCTATTTTCGCTTCGCCCATCTGAGTACTGGGTACTGCTCCCTCATTTGACTTCCCTTCTCCGCACGCAAGATAATCAAAGGTTCTTTTGTCATCATTGGGGTTCATAAGGAGCTTCTGTGGCGTCAGCCAGTTCTTCTGCTCCCGTTTTAGAGTATGGTGTGGCTCCGTTGCGTGCTGGTCAAGGGATATCTTTTTTTCTTCGCAGGCTACATTCCCTTACCGGCATCATTCCGGTGGGCGCGTTTCTCTTCGAACACATTCTGATCTCCAATTCGACCGCCATCGGGCAAAACGGTCCTTCGGCTTATGCTCGCCAGGTCAGCTTCCTCGCAAATCTGCCGCTGGTGTTCTTCCTGGAGTTGTTTGGAATCTGGATCCCGATCGCGTTTCACGCACTCTACGGCTTTTACATCTGGTATCACGGTGAGGGCAACACAGTTTCGTATCCCTGGTCGGGCAACTGGATGTACACACTGCAGCGCTGGACCGGCGGCATCGCCTTCATCTACATCGCGTGGCATACATACACGATGCGGTTCACGGGCATCGATCTGCATGAACATCCGTTGGCTAGTTTCGGCAAGGTGCAGGGAGAGGTCATACACACGCCCCTGTTCTTGTTCTACGTTGTCGGACTCGTGGCCGCTTCCTGGCACTTTGCCTACGGCATCTGGCTGTTCTCGGCGAAGTGGGGGATCGTCTCCGGCGATAAGGCGCAGAAGCGACTGCTGCGAGTGTGCCTCGTGCTCTTTCTCGCGCTCTGCGGCGTGGGCTTTGCAAGTTTGTATTCGTTCCGCTCGCGGCCTGTCGCAGACGATGATCAGAACCGTGCCATGATTCAGTCCCATCAGCCAGGCGGCCAGGCGACCGATAGAAAGGGGGCGCAATAACATGGCAGCTCCCAGAATCATTGTCGTGGGTGGCGGACTCGCAGGCCTCGCGGCGGTCATCAAGATCGCCGAGATGGGTGGCCAGTGCGATCTCTTCTCAATCGTCCCGGTGAAGCGTTCGCATTCGGTCTGCGCGCAGGGTGGCATCAACGCGGCGAAGAACCTTAAGGGCGAAGGCGATTCCACCTGGCAGCACTTTGACGACACCGTCTATGGCGGCGACTTCCTCGGCAACCAGCCTCCGATTAAGGACATGTGCGAGGCAGCGCCCGGGATCATCGACCTGCTTGATCGCATGGGTGTACCGTTCAACCGCACTCCGGAAGGGTTGCTCGACTTCCGCCGCTTTGGCGGGACCCTCTACAACAGAACAGCGTTCGCTGGGGCGACCACCGGCCAGCAGTTGCTGTACGCGTTGGACGAGCAGGTGCGTCGCTATGAGTCCGAAGGCAAAGTAAAGAAGTACGAGCACTGGGAGTTTCTCTCGGCGGTGCTTGACGGGCAGAAAGTCTGCCGCGGCATCAGCGCGATGGATCTCCGCTCGATGGAAGTACGCACCTTCCCTGCTGACGCGATCATTATCGCGACTGGCGGCATTGGCGCGATCTTCGGCAAGTCGACGAACTCGGTTGTCTGCACCGGTTCGGCGCAATCCGCCTTGTATCAGCAGGGCTGCTACTACGCGAACGGCGAGTTCATTCAGGTTCACCCTACTTCGATTCCTGGCGAAGACAAGCTGCGCCTGATGTCAGAAGCGGCGCGCGGTGAGGGCGGACGCGTGTGGGTCCCGAAAACTGCGGGCGACAAGCGCGATTCCAAGTCGATTCCGCAGAGCGAGCGCTGGTACTTCCTCGAAGAGTGGTATCCGAAGTACGGGAATCTGGTGCCACGGGACGTGGCAACTCGCGCAATTTTCAAAGTTGTTTACGAGCATAACCTCGGCATCGACGGCAAGCCGATGGTTTACCTTGACCTGACCCACATCGACCGCAAGATTCTCGACCGGAAGCTGGAAGGCATTCTCGAGATCTACGAAAAGTTCGTTGGAGACGATCCACGCGACACGCCAATGAAGATTTTCCCCGGCATGCACTACACCATGGGCGGGATGTGGGTCGATTTCAAACAGGCGACCAACATTCCTGGAGTTTTCGCGGCGGGCGAGTGCGAGTATCAATATCACGGCGCGAACCGCCTGGGCGCGAATTCACTCGTTTCCTGCATCTACGGCGGAGGTATTGCCGGACCGAACGCCGTAAAGTACGCCCGTGGGTTGCAGGGCTCAACCGATGGCAGCAGCCACTACGAAGCCGAAAAGAAAAAACAGGAAGAGAACAATGCCCTCTTGATGAAAAACGAGGGTACTGAAAACCCAGTGAAGTTGTGGCGCGAGCTGGGTGAGCTGATGACCAAGGACTGCACGGTCATCCGCTACAACAAGAACCTGCAGCAGACTGATGCCAAGCTGGTTGATATGCTGGAGCGCTATCGCAAGATCAACCTGAGCGACCGGACGCTGTGGGCGAATACGACGGTAGTCTTTGCGCGGCAGCTCTACAACATGCTGCAGCTGGCGAGGGTCATCGCACAGGGCGCTCGCATGCGCGACGAATCGCGCGGCGCGCACTATAAACCGGACTTCCCCGATCGCGACGATAAGAACTGGATGAAGACAACGAAAGCGTATTTTGCGCCCGATGCGGACGAGCCGAGGTTTGAGTTCGAGCCAGTAGACGTGTCGTTAATTCCGCCGAGGCCGAGGAAGTATTAGAGATTCGTTAGGATGCCCATCCGCAAGACTTTGAGCTAATTGCTAAAGGCTAATTGCTAAAGGCTAACTGCTAATGGCTGATAAAACCGTCATCTTAAAGATCAAGCGTCAACTCACTCCCGACGGCAAGTCCTATTGGGAGGAGTTCTCTGTTCCCTACCGGCCGAACATGAACGTGATCTCGGCGCTCATGGACATTGCCGCCGATCCCGTAACGCGCGACGGCAAGGCGACCACGCCCATCACCTACGACTCGAATTGCCTTGAAGAGGTCTGCGGGTCGTGCGCCATGCTGATCAATGGCAAGGCTCGGATGGCGTGCTCTGCACTGATCGACCATCTCGAGCAACCGATCCGGCTGGAACCGTTCTCGAAGTTCCCGGTCGTCCGCGACCTTGCTACCGACCGCAGCGTGATCTTCGAGAATCTCAAAGCGGTGAAGGCCTGGGTTCCGATCGACGGCACCTACGATCTCGGCGCCGGACCGCGCATGACAGCCGAGGACCAGGAAGCGGCGTATCCGCTTTCCCGCTGTATCTCCTGCTGCTGCTGCATGGAGGCCTGCCCGCAGTTCAACCAAGATACCGGCTTCGTGGGAGCCGCTACTATCTCCCAGGTCCGTTTGTTCAACACCCATCCCACCGGCAAGGCGCTAAAACGCGAACGCTTGGCCGCTCTGATGGGCGATGGCGGCATTCAGGAATGTGGCTATGCACAGAACTGCGTCGAGGTTTGTCCCAAGGACATCCCACTGACCAAATCGATTTCTGAGGTTGGCGGCCAAGTTATGAAACAGGCACTGGGTGACATGTTGCGGCGCTAGATTTTGTCACTCGAGTGCAACTGCGGCGCTGGAACCTTCATCCAAATCGCGCCAAGTCGTAGCAATTAGTCCACATAGAAAGGCGCCGAAAAACTCACAATTGGCCCTTCACCTGCCGATAGACTCTGTGGCACCTCTGCTTTGGTCGCATAGTAACCGGCAGTAATGAAATCAGGTAACTGGCCTGTCTGAGGTACCCAAGTAACGGTCCGCAGGCCGGATCGGGTTGGTAGGCTTGACAGCATGGCTTAGAATAGCCGCACTCGCGGACAGAGTCGCAAGACTCCAGTCCGAAACGGAAGCCACTTCGTGAGACGAATTTTCGGAGTTCAATTCGCGGCTGTCGCTCTTCTCGCGCTCGTATGCGCCGGGATGTCAGGCACCGCATTTGCGGTACGCCGAGCGACGCCGCAGCACACGCATCATCGGCTCCGCTGGCTGCGCTGGCATCCGATGTTCCGTCCTTCGCACGAATCGCTCCTGATTCAAAACGCTGAAATCGACCGGCTTGAACTGCCGCGCATTCAGGACGAGACCGAACTGGAAGCTCTGAAAGCCGATGGTTCGCTGGTGCCGATCATTCCCAGCGAGACTTTGCGCATTGAACACTCGCTGGATCCGTCGCGGCGTTATTCTCGTCCGTGGACGCGACATTTTGTCCAAGACCTCAGCCAGGCCTACTATCACCGCTTCCATGAGCAGATTCAGGTGAACTCCGCGGTACGCACGGTGAAAGTACAAAAGAAACTTCGGCGGCATAATCGCAATGCAGCTCCGGCTGAAGGCGATACGGCGTCTTCACATCTGGCGGGCGTTACTGTTGACCTACAACGCCGTGGCCTGAGCAAAGAGCAAGTGCGTTGGATGGAGCACTACCTCTTCTACATGAAGTCGATTGGCCTGGTGGAGCCCGAGGAAGAGCGGCGACACTGGTGCTTCCACATCATGGTGAGCGGACGCTACAACGAATGGCGCGAGACGCAGACGATCATTCCCATGGACCGCCCCGATCAGGATAAGCCGCAAACCCCGGCGCCAACGCAGACCGAAGTCGCGCTCGGCGGCGGAACGAAATAGTTTCTTCATTGAGTATCCTTCCCTCGCCTCCCTTGCAGCGGTTCCTTTACGATTCCACCCATGATCGTTCTTATGGCAGGACTGCCCGGCACGGGTAAATCCACCCTGGCGCGCGAATTGGCTCGGCGAACCTCAGGCCGCGTCTTGAGCAAAGACGAATTCCGCCACGCCCTTTTCGCTCCCGAAGAAATCGAATATTCCACTCGCCAAGATGATTTCTGTCAAGAGTTGATGCTACAGACTGTGGGTTACCTTCTGGCGCGAGACTCAGCGAGGATTATCTTTCTTGACGGCCGACCGTTCTCGCGCCGCTACCAGATCGACAACGTGATCGTGGCAGCGGCTTCTTTGCATCAGCCGTGGCGCATTCTCGAATGTATCTGTTCCGATGAATCCATTCGCCAGCGCCTGGAGGCGGACTCGCGTAGTGGTGAGCATCCTGCCGGAAACCGCGACGTTGCCCTCTACTCGGAAGTAAAGGCACGGTTCGAGGAGATTCGCCATCCGAAGATCGTGATCGATACTGATCAGCCTTTGCACACTTGCATTGAAGTTGCGATGGCAGCCCTGTCGACACCAGATTGAGGATTTTCCTTCATGCTCCTGAGTGCCCTTCGTGGTTGATGCCTTTGTCGTACGACATGAAGAGCCTATACAATCAAAATCCTGCTCCCCATGACAACGATGACAAAGCTATTCTTCGCGATCATTCTGATCTGCTCACTAGCCACAGCCCAAAATACTCAAAAGCCCTCTGAAACGACCGTCAGCCAGCGGGCTCAAAAGATTCACGACTCGGCCCTCATCATCGACACCCACGCCGACACGCCCCAGCGTTTTCTCGACGAAGGCTTCGATATCGGCTCGACCGATCCCAACGACATCGGCCACATCAGCCTCGACAAGGCGCGACGTGGCAACCTGGGCGCCGAGTTTTTTTCCATATGGGTCGAGCCTGAAACCAATCAGGGACACTTCGCGAAGCACACCTTCGACCTGATCGATTCCGTGTACGAACAGGCGGCCCGCCATCCTGATCGCATGATGATGGCCTTCTCGACCTCTGATATCGAGCGCGCCCACCGCGAGCACAAACTGGCCGCGTTGATGGGCATCGAAGGCGGACACTCGATCGAGGCCGACATACACCTGTTGCGCGACTACTACCGACTCGGCGTGCGCTACATGACGCTTTCCTGGTCGAACACGAACGAATGGGCTGACTCCTCCGGCGACGTCAACGATCCCAAGATTCAGCATCACAACGGGCTGACTGACTTTGGCAAACAAGTCGTACTAGAGATGAACCGGCTGGGCATGATAGTCGACATCTCGCACGTGGCCGACAAAACATTCTGGGACGCGATCGCCATGACCAAAGCTCCCGTGATTGCCGCGCACTCTTCGGCGCGCGCACTGGCGAACGCTCCACGAAACATGACGGACGACATGCTGAAAGCTGTCGCCAAGAACGGCGGCGTGGTGCAGGTGAACTTCTTCAACGGCTTTATTGACGAGAACTTCCGCAAGGCTGAGGAAGCCCAGCGTCCCGACCAGGAAGCGGCCCGGCAGAAATATATCGCGCAGATGAAGAGCGAAGGCAAAGAGGTCAACTACATCGAACTGGACCGCATCGAGCGCGAGTTTATTGCGAAGATTCCGCGTCCGCCGCTGAAGTCGCTGATCGACCATATCGATCACATCGCCAAGGTGTCGGGGGTGGACCACGTTGGGCTGGGCTCTGACTTTGACGGCGTCAGCGGTGCGACGCCGCAGGGCATCGACTCAGCAGCCGACCTGCCGAAGATCACGCAGGCGCTGCTTGATCGGGGCTACAGCGCGGAAGACATTCACAAAATTCTCGGCGGCAACCTGATGCGCGTTTTTCGCGAGGTCGAACGCGTCAGCCACGAGTTGCAGCAACGTTCTCAATAAATTGGTTTGTCATCCTGAAGCGCGTTCTTTGCGCTGAAGGACCTATGTATCTTGTCCGGCGATCAGCAAGAATGCATAGGTCCTTCGCGGCAAAGGACGCCGCTCAGGATGACAAACGCCAGTCTAGCCAAACTCTGCCGCCGCTGTCGTACAATGCAACGTTGCGATTCATTCAACAATCCACGCTTCGTTTCCAAGGAGCATCCATGCATAAAGCACTCGCAATTCTCGGAATGCTATTGATATCGACATCAATGTCATTCGGCCAGGCTGCAGCAACCAAGCCCGCCGCGCCCGCCAAGCCCAGCACAGCGGCCAAACCGGCCGCAGCCGGAGCAACTGCGGCCGAGCCTACAGCCATCATCGACACGGCTGCGGGCAAGATGACCTGCACCCTCTTTCCCGACAAAGCTCCCATCGGTGTCGCCAACTTTATCGGCCTCGCCACGGGAACGAAAGATTGGAAGAATCCCGTGAGCGGCGCCACGAAGCACGGCGTGCCCCTGTATGACGGTACGATCTTTCATCGGGTGATCCCGCAATTCATGATCCAGGGCGGAGATCCGGCCGGCACAGGCTCAGGCGCCGATCCAGTTGCTCCCTTCAAGAACGAAGTTTCGCCGGATTTGAAATTTGACCAACCCGGCCGCCTGGCTTATGCGAATGCCGGACCCAACACCAACACTTCGCAATTCTTCATCACGGAAGTGCCTCTCACCGGGCAGCAAGGCGACATGCTCAACGGCAAATACACGATCTTCGGACAGTGCGATGAAGCGACCGTCGCCCTGGTGAAGCAGATCGCCCGAATGAGTACGGATACGAATGACCGGCCATACCGGCCGGTTAAGATCAATCACATCACAATCCAGAAGGCAGGAGCGGCCGCAAAGCCAGCGGCTACTCCGGCAAAGAAGCCTGCTGCTGCAACAACCCCGAAGCCTGCTACGACACCGAAATAGTATCTGCAGCGCCGCTCGCTTTGCTTCGCTGGACAGCCGAGGCGGCTGTCTCTACGCAAGCTTGCTCGGCTAACGACTGAAGGCCAACGACCAACGACCGATTTGAAAGGATCTTATGACTCGTCAACCCGGAATGTACGCCACGTTTGAAACCACCGAAGGCAATATTGTCTGCCGCCTGTTCGACAAAGAGGCGCCCAAGACCGTCGCGAACTTCATCGATCTCGCCGAAGGCAAACGCGAATGGAAGCATCCAGCAACGGGAAAGAAGTCGAATGACCATCTCTACGACGGCACGATCTTCCACCGCGTGATTCCCGACTTCATGGTTCAGGGTGGAGACCCGCAGGGCACCGGCACCGGCGGCCCGGGATATCAGTTCGAAGATGAGACTAAAGGCTCCCCGCACAAGTTCGACAAGCCCGGCAAACTGGCCATGGCCAACGCCGGCCCGAATACGAATGGTTCGCAGTTTTTCATCACGGTGGTTCCGACGGACTGGCTGACGGGCAAGCACACGATCTTCGGCGAGGTGGTCGAGGGCCAGGACGTGGTCAATAAAATCACAAAGGTACCGCGTGGCCGCAACGATCGACCCAACAAAGACGTCGTGCTGAAGAAGGTGACGATCGAGAAAGCGTAAGCCGGATACAATTCTGAGGCATGTTCGCCGCGATTTCTGCCGCGTCAGAAGACGCTCTCAAGCTGCTTTTGCTGATCGCCGCCGGCGGAGGGCTGCTGGCTCTGGGCCGATGGGGCTCGCGCCTGGGGGCTGCGAGGAGCAGAGACTTCCTGGCCGACGCGCCTTCACCCGACGCTGTGGAACTATCGCCTGGCGGAGGACCGAGCCCGAAGGTCTGGCCTCCGTCGGCAGAAGAAGTGGCCGCTTCCCTGCCCTTCGATCCGGCCCTTGGGAATCTCCGCATCCGCAAGTTTTACTTCAAGAAGGCCGACGCGATTCCCGGACCCGACGATCCAGAAGTCTTTGCCGACGAATTGAACATCGAACTCTACGACCCGAATTCAGGGCATGCCTGGTGGCAATCTTATTTCGTGGCCACTCCGCTCGGATTGGCTAAGGTGCTGCGGGAGAAGTCCTGGAGATATCTGCATGCACCCGAGATCTTGGTTTTTCCTCGCTACGACCTCGACGAGATACGGCGCGCAGTAGTCACCCGCATCAGCGCGGAAAATGAATTCCTTAAAGGCAAGGAGCAGGCGGGAGAGGAATCGCTCTGACGCCTTGATCGGACGGCAAGGCTAAGGCTGTGGCTAAACCCCAATCACCCCCACCAACTCCTTCACCGCCGCCGCGCTCTTATCGAGCCCAGCCTTTTCTTCTGGCGTGAGTTTGATCTCGATGATCTGCTCGATTCCCTTCGCGCCGAGCTTCACTGGAACGCCTACGTAGAGGCCGTTGATGCCGTACTCGCCTTGCAAATACGCGGCGCAAGGAAGGATTTTCTTCTTGTCTTTCAGAATAGCTTCGACCATCTCCGTCGCTGCGGCTGAGGGAGCGTAATAGGCCGATCCTGTTTTCAGGTACTTCACGATCTCGGCTCCGCCGTCGCGCGTACGCTGCACCAGCGCGTCCAGTCGACTCTTCTCGATCAGTTCCGTGATCGGGATGCCGGCCACCGTGGAATATCGCGGCAGAGGTACCATCGTGTCGCCGTGACCGCCGAGCACGAATGCGGTCACATTCTCCACGCTGACTTTCAATTCGTCGGCGATAAAGGCGCGGAATCGAGCGGAGTCGAGCACACCGGCCATGCCGATCACGCGCTGGCGTGGAAACCCGCTGAGTTTAAAAGCCGTCTGCGCCATGGCGTCCAACGGGTTCGAGACGATGATCAGAATGCAGTTCGGCGAATACTTCACCACCTCGTTGACCACCGACTTCATGATGTTGTAGTTGGTGTTGAGCAGGTCGTCGCGGCTCATGCCCGGTTTGCGCGGAATACCTGCAGTCACCACCACGATGTCGGAATTCGCCGTGTCTTTGTAGTCGTTGGTCCCGCTGACGTAGGAGTCGCGCTTCTCGATCGGCATCGCCTCAAGCAGATCAAGGCCTTTCCCTTGCGGAACGCCCTCAATGATGTCGATCAAAACCACGTCCGCGAGTTCCTTGGAGGCGATCCAGTGAGCCGCCGTCGCGCCCACGTTCCCAGAACCGACAATGCTGACCTTTTTGCGCATGAAATGAATCCTTTCGAGAGGAAGCAGTTAGCGATTAGTAGTTGGCAATTAGCCCCCGAAAACGCCGGGCTGCGCCCGGCGGACAGCCGATGGCGGTTGTCCCGACAAAAACCAAAAATGGCTAAATGCCAATTGCTAAGTGCTAATGGCTTGCCTTACACCAGCACTCCCGCTCCCATATTCTCAATCATGTAGCCTGCAAACTCGCTGGTCTTCACCTTGGTCGCACCCGGCATCAGGCGCTCGAAATCGTACGTGACTTTCTTCTGTTCGATGGTGCGCTCCATGCTCTGCTCGATCAGATCGGCGGCTTCGTTCCAGCCGAGATGACGGAACATCATCATGCCCGACAGAATCACTGAGCCTGGATTGATTACATCTTTGTCGGCGTACTTGGGCGCCGTGCCGTGTGTGGCCTCGAAAATTGCGTAGCCGTCGCCGATATTCGCGCCCGGAGCAATGCCGAGTCCGCCGACCTGCGCGGCGCATGCGTCGGAGATATAGTCCCCATTCAGATTCGGCGTGGCCAGCACTGAGTACTCGTCGGCGCGCGTCACCACCTGCTGGAAGATCGAGTCGGCGATGCGGTCGTTGATCATGATCTTCTTCTTCCATGCGCCGTTGCCGTGCGTCGAATAGATCGCGCCCAGCACATCTTGCACTTCTTTTTCCACCGACTGCCGGAACGCCGGAGGCGCGAATTCCATGCCGGGTTCGATCATCTCGGCATTCTGAGCCACACTCAAACTCGGATTCTTGTCCTTGTTGTCGAGAATCCAGCTCTCGCGCTCGGTGACGACCTTGTCGCGAAATTCTTCGGTGGCAATCTCGTAGCCCCACTTGCGGAAGGCGCCTTCAGTAAATTTCTGGATATTGCCCTTGTGCACCAAGGTCACCGTCTTGCGGCCGCTCTCAATCGCATGCTGGATCGCCATTCGGACCAGGCGCTTCGTTCCCGTAACCGAGATCGGTTTGATCCCTACGCCTGAGTCGAGCCTGATCTGCTTCTTGCCGCCCTTCAGCATGTCCTTGTTCAGAAATTCGATCAACCGGGCGCAATCCGCGGTTCCCTGCTCCCACTCGACGCCGGCATAGACGTCTTCTGTGTTCTCGCGGAAGATGACCACGTCCATCCGCTCAGGATGCTTCACCGGCGAGGGCACGCCGTTGTAGTACTTCACTGGACGCACGCAGCAATAGAGGTCAAGAATCTGGCGCAGGGCCACGTTGAGGGAACGAATCCCGCCTCCCACGGGCGTCGTAAGCGGTCCTTTAATGGCCACGCGGAACTCACGGATAGCATCGACGGTTTCGTCGGGCAGCCAGGTGTCGAACTTGGCCTTGGCCTTTTCTCCCGCAAACACTTCGTACCAAGCCACGCGGCGCTTCCCTTTGTAGGCCTTCTCCACCGCGGCATGGAAGACGCGAAGCGACGCTTTCCAGATGTCTCGGCCGGTGCCGTCGCCCTCGATGAACGGAATGATGGGATTGTCGGGAATGCTGTACTTACCGCCGGCATAGCCAATCTTCTTTCCGTCTGCCGGTATTGCAACGCCGTTATAAGCCCCGGACATCGAAACCCTCCGTGATCAGGAAATTCAGCCCCACGATGCAAAAACTGTCATTATATAGAGAATTTCGCGCAGGGCCCGCGGCCATTTTGCTCAGACCGAGGTAGCGCACAGTTCAGAGGCTCTTTAAAATCTCAGCACACTCTATGACGACGTCCTGACGGTGGGCGTGATCCGAGTCACTTCCCCTGGTGATTCCACCCCAATCAGAAGACAATTCCCAGGTTTTATACCCTGTGGGATAATCTCCATCAGTCGTTTTGAGGTATCCGCGTTCTTAGGAGGATCTATGGGATTCTGTTCTCTGCGCTGGATGTGTTGCCTTTTGTTGGTATCGGCCTTCGGAATCCCCGCCTTTGCTGAAGGTTCTCACGACCGGACTCAGTTCGGCCATGACGTCACCGTCGGGTCCGACGAGAAGGTCGCGGAAGTGACCTGCTTCGCTTGTAGCGTTCGGGTTCGCGGCCGCGTCGATGGCGACGTCACCACCTTCGGCGGGAGCGTGGTGGTGGAGCGCGACGCCATAGTCGGGGGCGACACGACAGCCTTTGGCGGAGACGTGCGCCTCGACGCGGGCGCGAACGTCAAAAGCCTGACCGTGTTTGGTGGGCGCCTCCGCCGCGATTCCGGGGCGACCGTGGGCGGCGATGTCACCACCTTTGGCGGCGGCGCGTCCCTGTGGCTGTTTATCGTTTTCGGCTTGCCTTTCTTGCTTCTGGGAGCGTTCATCGTACTCATCGTCTGGCTTATTCGGCGCTTTACCCGGCCAGCGGTACCGATGGCAGCGCGAGTTTAGGTCTCTACCAACGACGCGTGCCAAACGTTTTGCGGACGCCAAGGCTCATGTAGCGTCCCCAGGGGCCGTTATTCCCCAGGTCGGCAACTCCAAGATTCTTGTTTCGCGCGCCCAGCCGGTCGAACAGGAAATGTTGCGTGACGCGGAATTCGAAACCCCGGGTCATATAGATCCCCACTCCCCACGAGTGTTCGATGCCGATCGCGTCTGGCGACCAGGTATAAAGCGTTTTGGGCACATTTTTGCCGAAGAGGAACGTTGGAGCACCCCATACCATGAAGCGCCTTAGGGGGCCGCGCCCAAACGGCCGCACCTCCAGAATGCCCGAGAGCATATAGCGGGCGAACATATTGCAGGGCGCATTAGCGCCTCCGTCGACATAAGAATTTCCGGCGCACAGATTCGGATCGATCTCGTTATGGGGCGGAGATAAATCGAACTGGGCCCACCCCCATAACATATCCTTCGGAAAGAACATCCGGTCGTTCGGACCGGCCTCGTGCCAGATACCTGAGCTAGCCGACGAGCTGCTTCCGTTGGTGCTCACTGATGCCGAGGTCGGCGTTTGCGCTACGGCGATTGAGATTAAAACCGGAACGGCCAAAATCCAGGCCCATTGCTTCATTGCGCCTCCCAAGTTGAATAGAGCGCCACATTGTAAACCTTGGGAAAAATATGGTCCGCCCGCGGCGTCATTCTCGCTGCCTTGCGTGGAACAGGAAGAGTAACTCCTGTCGCAGAGCAAGCTGAGGAAACGCGTGAAATCACCTTCTTCCAGAATTCATATCTCATACCAGAATTCTTCCATTCACCGTACGTTTCACGGCGTGGGAATCGAGCTAACTCACATGAAACTAAAGGCATGCCAGTTTGGTGCGCCGATTGCACTGTACGGAAGTAAGCTGAACCCAGGACCCCTATGCCCCAAGAGATTTCGGTGTCATACCAAGCCATCAAGAGCAAGGTCTACCGCCTGATTGATGCACTCGTGGTGGGAGAAAAAAGCGAAGCCGAAGTTCAGGAGTCGGTGCGGCGCTGGTGGTCCCTGATCCACCCGGCGGATCGCCCGATCGCGCAAAAATATCTTCTGATGGTTTTGGGGCGTTCCAACTCCGCGCTGGATGCTATGGGTACTGAACTACTCTCGGTCAGTGGTTGCGAAACCGCACAGCCACGAATGACGGACCCTCTGCTTCCGACCAAGCGCATGCGTCTGATCGAGCGCACCATGAAAGAAAACTCGGTGCGCACTGCGATCTAGCCAGCTTTCTGACCGCGAGACATTAAATTTACATTTCCCCGGTTGCGCGCTGCTTCCTCTGCCCGTATCCTCGACCTTATTCCCGAATTTTCTCTGTTGTGCGTTATAGAATCCGAATCCATCAGGAGCGGCAAATGAAATCCCTTGTCTCCCGTACCTCGAACTATCTGCTAGTCGGAGCAATTCTAATTATGGCAACGTCTCTATTCGCGGGATCGGGTCTTTACAGCTTCACCTTGAACTCAATCGACGGTAAACCGGCCCCGCTGGCTGACTATAAGGGCAAGGTCGTACTCATCGTCAATGTCGCCAGCCAGTGCGGCTACACCCCTCAGTACAGCGCCTTGGAGGCCATCTACGAGAAGTACAAGGATCGCGGCTTTGTCATTGTGGGCTTCCCTGCCAACAACTTCGGCGCCCAGGAACCAGGCACGAACGCGGAGATCAAGACGTTCTGCAGTCGCAAGTACAACGTGACTTTCCCCATGTACGCCAAGGTTTCAGTCAAAGGGTCGGACCAAACTCCCCTCTATGCCTACCTTACGACGGAGACGGGAAAAGGGATCGCCGGCGAGATCCAATGGAACTTCACGAAGTTCCTCGTAGATCGCAACGGGAATGTGGTGCAGCGCTTCGAACCCGCCGTCACCCCGGATTCGACGGAAGTGACCAGCGCGATCGAGAAGCAGTTGAAGCCGTAGCAGGAAAAGGGATCGCAGACGCGCCATTCGTGCCCGCGGTCCTTAAATGTCGTAGTAAAGCGCGAATTCGTACGGATGCGGCCGCAGCCGGACCGCCTCCACTTCCTTCGAGCGCTTGTACTCGATGTAGGTGCGTAACAACTCCTCCGTGAAAACGTCCCCTTTCAGCAGGAAGGCATGGTCGCGTTGGAGGGCGTCCAGAGCTTCTTCCAACGACCCAGGCATCGAAGGTATCTTCGAGACTTCCTCGGGATCGGTCTCGTAGATGTCTTTGTCCAGCGGTTGCCCCGGCTCGATCTTGTTCTCGATCCCGTCCAGTCCCGCCATTAGCATCGCAGCAAATGCCATGTACGGGTTGCAACTCGGGTCTGGAGGACGGAACTCCACCCGCTTGGCCCTTGGTGCGGCCGAGTACATCGGAATGCGGCACGCTGCCGAGCGGTTCCGCCGCGAATACGCCAGACTCACCGGCGCCTCGAATCCGGGCACGAGCCGCTTGTAGGAGTTTGTCGTCGGCGCAATGATCGCCGACAGCGCCGGCCCGTGATGGATAAGTCCGCCAATGTACCACAATGCGATTTGCGACAACCCGGCGTATCCATCCCCGGCAAAAAGTGGTTCTCCGCCTTTCCACAACGATTGGTGCGTGTGCATGCCGCTGCCGTTGTCGCCGAAGATGGGCTTTGGCATAAAGGTAACGGTCTTGCCGTTCCGGTTCGCCACATTCTTCACGATGTACTTGTACAGCAGCATCTTGTCGGCCGAGCGCAGCAGTGAATCGAACCTCAAGTCAATCTCGGTCTGGCCCCCGCTCGCCACCTCATGATGATGGCACTCCACCTCCATGCCACAGCTCTGCATGGTAAGCATCATCTCCGAGCGCAAGTCCTGATAGTGATCGGTCGGCGCGACCGGGAAATAGCCCTCGCGAAATCGCGGCCGATAGCCCAGATTGTTCGCTTCCCTGCCAGAGTTCCAGCGGCCCTCCTCGGCGTCGATGTAGTAAAAGCCATACTGCTCGCGCTGATCGAAACGCACGTTGTCGAAGATGAAGAACTCAGCTTCCGCTCCGAAATAGGCCGAATCCGCGATGCCACTGGAACTCAAATACATCTCCGCTTTGCGAGCAATAAAACGCGGATCGCGGTCGTAGGCCTGCTTCGTCACCGGATCGACGACGTCACAGATCAGCACCAGAGTAGGCACCTCGGTAAAGGGGTCAAGCAGATGGCAGTTCGCGTCCGGCTTCAGCAGCATGTCGCTTTCGTGAATGCCCGCCCAGGCGCGAATCGAAGAGCCGTCGATCCCAAAGCCTTCGTCGAACGACGCTTCGGTCAGTTGCTCGATCGGATAGGAAACGTGGTGCCACAGCCCCGGAATATCGGTGAAGCGCAGATCGAGAATCTTGGCGTCATGCTGCCTGGCAAATTCGAGGACAGTCTTTGGGTCTGCCATAAGGCTCCTGCGGGAGTCGTTCCCTCAATGTCGTTGGTCGATAGTCGTTTTTCCGTTGGCAGAGCAAGGTGATGTAAAGACAGCCGCGTCGGCTGTCCCACCCCGAGCGCAGTCGAGGGGGAAGCGAGCCGCTGCGTTCTACATGAATGTCCAAGGCCCTTCAGGAGCGAACGCCAGTCGGCCAACGACGGTTTACCCCTCTGCTACAATCGCTCGCGTCGCGCAAACCGACGAGTGTACTGCTCACCGTCACGAGGCGCAATTCGATTGTTCTTATAGCCGGGATAAAGCGGAATTTATACTTGAGCTATCGGCCCTCAGCTATCAGCTTTCAGCCAAACCACGTGGTGGGATTTCGAAGCTAATACTGATTTCCTTGGCTGCAAGCTGAGGGCTGACAGCTGAAAGCGTTCTATGGACTTCGACCAGCTCGAAACGTTCCTCGAAGTAGCGCGGCACGCTTCGTTCTCGCGTGCGGCGGAGAAACGTTTCCGCACGCAGCCCGCCATTTCTTCCCAGATTCGCGGGGTCGAGGAAGAGGTCGGGGCCAAGCTCTTCGACCGTTCTGGCGGCAAGGTTTCGCTCACTGCGGCGGGCAAGGCATTTCTTAAGTACGTCGAAGAGACGCTCGACGCCCGCAAGGCCATGATGGTCGCCATCGCTGAGATGGAGCGTGTGCCCCGCGGCGAGATCATCGTCGGCGCTAACGAGGGCACCTGCCTCCACATTTTGCCGTACGTTTTTGCGGATTTCAAAAAGCAATATCCCGAGGTTTCCGTCAATATCAAACGCTCCGACTACGCAAAAATCCTCGAGTCCATCATCGACAACTCGGTCGACTTCGGCGTCATTTCCCTTCCCGTTAACGACAACCGTTTGACGGTAGTGCTCATCCATCGAGATGAGCTGATTTTGATTGCGCCCCCCCACCATCCTCTAGGGAAGATGAAGTCTGCCACCATTGCCGACGCAAGCAAGTTCCCTCTGATCGTTCCCAAGGCAGGGCACACGCGCGACGCCATCGAGCAGTTGTTTCATGAGCGCCGCCTGAAGCCCAACTTCACCATGGAACTCGACTCCAGCGAACTACTGAAGCGCTTCGTGGCCGCTGACGTTGGCATCGGCTTCATCTCGCGCTCGAATGTCGAGGAAGACGTCCTCGCCAGGTCGCTCGCCGCCATTCCGATCGCCGATGCCCATGTCCGCCGCGATCTGGCACTGGTCTTCCGAAAGGACAAGGCTCTGAGCCGCGCATCCCTGGCGTTTATCGACATTGCCGTCAAGCACAAATCCACGCAAGAATTGGTGACAACCCCTAGCCGATGATGAGATCTTCCAGATGGTTCGCCGTCCTGCTCCTGCTGGGAATAGGTCTGCCATTGAGCCAGTCGCAATCGTCCGGAAAGTCTTTCGATCATCTTCCGGCGTCTGATCGGCAGCTGATTTCGGTCAAAATCTCAGGAACAAAGCGCTACGCGGACGAAGCCGTCATCGCCGCCAGTGGACTGCAGATGGGGACGACCGTTGTAGAAGACGATTTCAAGAAAGCCGCACGACGTCTGGGCGATCTCGGCGTCTTCTCCGACATCGCATACAGCTACTCTTACTCTTCCGCCGGAACCAAGCTCGCCCTACAGGTCACTGATGCCGACAAGTTTGTGCCCGTGCGCTTCGAAGATTTCGTTTGGTTCTCTGACCAGGAACTTCTTCAGCGCATCAAGGAACGCGCGCCGATGTTCAATGGGGAGGTGCCGTTTTCCGGCAATCTCGCCGACCGGGTTTCCGACGTCTTGCAGGCTCTTCTGGTGGAGAATGCTATCCCTGGCAACGTTGAGTACGAGCGCAAAGGCAAAGCCGACGGCCCCATCGATTTCATTGTCTACCGTATTTCTGAGGTTCTAATCCAGATCCGGAATGTCGAATTCACCGGCGCAGGCGAAGCCGAATTGCCCGCACTGAAAGCTGCGGCGCAGCGAGTGTTCGAAACAGAGTACTCGCGCAGTGTACTGAACGCTCTCGTGGAGCACCAACTGCTCCAGGTCTATTACACTCGCGGGTACCTGAAAGCCGCTTTCGGCGAGCCGCAACCCAAAGTCGTAAAAAAGCCCTCTGCCAACAGCGACGACGCCGGCCCGCGCAACCTCACCATCGTGGATGTTGCTTTTTCCGTCACTCCTGGGCGGCAATATAAGATCAAGGCGCTGCAATGGTCTGGGAATAAGGAATTCTCCACCGACGTCTTGCAAAAGATGGTCCGGGCCCAGCCCGGAGATGTCGCGAATACGGTTCGCATCGGAGACAACCTGAAAGACATTCAGAAGCTCTACGGCTCCCGCGGTTACGTCACGGCATCCATCAAGGCTAATGCCGAATTCGACGATGCCGACGGCACGGCGCTCATCCATCTCGACGTAAAGGAGGGTTACGAGTATCACATGGGAGAACTCGAATTCCGGGGCCTCGACAATAGCCTCACCGCCAAGCTGCGCAATGCCTGGAAACTCCGGCCGGGCGATGTCTTCGATTCCACGTACCTAAGCGAATACTTGCCTACGGCACACAAGCTTTTGCCGTCTGGCCTCGACTGGGACGTCTCCCCGCACGTGACTGCCAATGCGCGCGACAGAACCGTCGATGTCGACCTGATCTACTCCGTCAAGGCCCCGAAATAGGACTTAAGCCGCTTTGTTCGTTTTTTGGAACAAGATTCATCGTTTTTTCAAACCCTCCCCCGGGCATGTAATCTAGTCCGTCCTTCTCACGGAAGGTCCGGTCGCGGGCTGTCGCTTAACTGGGTAGCAACAGCCCGCGACCGGATTCATAAGGAGTCAGGATCTCGTGATAACCGCGTGTTTGAATTCTCGAAAGGCGGTCGTTCCACAGAACGACCGGCCCGGCGCTGGCTCATTCGCCGCGCGCAGTCCAAGTTTGCCCGGGCCCTCCCCCCTATTTCAACCGGGCATCCGCGCGGAGGCGTACGCCAGTGCGTCTCCGCTTTTTTGTCCTTCCCGCCCCTTGTAACTTTGTTCCTGCAAGTGCATCTTTAGAGTGAAGGCTGGGTGGCGCGTGCTGCCTTCCCTTGCGCCAGTCTGGACAAGAAAAACCACAAGGAGACTCTCTGATGAATGTCCGTACCAGGAACGCTGGAATCTTGCTGTTAAGCCTGTTGATGATTGTCGGCCTTTCCGTTTCTACCGCTTTCGCTGCGGGCAAAACCTACACCGGGACCGTGAGCGATGCTATGTGCGGCGCCAAACATACGGGCTCGGCAGCCGAATGCACCCGCGGATGCGTCTCGAAAGGTTCGAAGTATGCCCTGGTGGTAGGCGACAAAGTCTACACGCTCGAAACCAGCGATAAGGCCGCTCTGGCCGCTCTCGACAAACAGGCGGGCGCAAAAGCCACCGTCAGCGGAACCGAGAAAGACAACACGATCACCGTCACCTCCGTCAAAGCCGACTAAGCCGCAAAGACGGGCGTCGGATCTCAGACCTCGCACTCAGCACTGACGTGCGGAGGTCCGAGGTCTGACGCCTGAGGTCAAAGTTCTTTCTCGCCTCGCCCTTTCGTGCTGTCACGGCGCGCGCAATTTTCTTGTCTCGTCCCGAAATTCATATTTCCTTTACAAAGCATTGTGTTAGATTGTGCATTCTTAACATTCAAATTTCCTGTGGAGGATAGGTTCATTGGGCAAAGACATGGTTCCGAAGCGGATTTTCTTCACCAAGGGAGTGGGGAAACACCGCGAGCGGTTGACATCGTTTGAATTGGCCTTACGTGATGCGGGCATCGCTGCCCAGAATCTGGTGCGTGTCTCCTCAATTTTTCCTCCGAATTGCAAACTACTGGCCCGCAAGGAAGGTGTGAAGTACCTCCACCCGGGCGAGGTCGTCTTCGCCGTGGTCGCCGAGAACTCAACCCGCGAACCTCACCGCCTGCTGGCTTCTTCAATCGGCGTAGCCATTCCGGCCGACCGCAACACGTACGGCTATCTGAGCGAGCATCACTCCTTCGGCGAGACCGAAGACGCCGCTGGCGAATACGCCGAGGAACTCGCCGCTGAAATGCTGGCCACGACGTTAAACGTGGAATTCGATCCCGACCGCTCCTGGGACGAGAAAAAGCAGATCTATCGCCTCTCGAACAAAATTGTCCGCACCGCCAACGTCACCCAGTCGGCAGTGGGCGACAAGCGTGGATTGTGGACGACGGTGATCGCCTCGGCGGTATTGATCTTCGACTAAGGCCGAGCCGCTGAGGCCATCGGCGACGGTCCAGCCCAAACTCTTAAAGACGCCGTTCACGACTCCGTCACACCGCCGAGCGTGAAACTGGAAGGACTGCGCAGCCGTCGCACCTACAGTCGCAAAGAGCTGCTTTCGCAGCCTGGCATGTGCCCGATGAAGACGCACCTTGACGTACTCCTGGGTCAGGTTGAGGCACTGTGCCGTCTCCTCAGTGCTCATCCCTTCCACGTCGCGCAACATAAAAACCAGGCGGTGGTCATCCGACAGCGACAGAACGGCTTTCTCCAAAACCCCGGAGAGTTCGCGATCGTAGGTTTCCTCCTCGGGGCTACGGTCTAAAGAAATGGCGGCGTTCATGAGATCTCCATTCGATGGATCTGAACTGTCGAGGGACTGAAATCGAGAACGCTTGCGGCAACGGGCCAATGCTTCGTGGACTGCGATGCGCGTCAGCCAGGTCGCAAATTTGGCTCTGCCCTCAAAGCTGGCGAGATTCTGGTACGCGCGGACATAAGCATCCTGCATAACGTCCTCTGCTTCGGCATCGTCCCGCAAAATGGCCCGGGCGACCCGGTAGGGCCGCCGATTGTGGCGGCGCATCAGTAGCTCGAAAAGCGCGGTCTCCCCTGCCAACACGCGCCCGACCACCTGCTCGTCAGTCCAATCCTCGTTCTTTGCGTGTTCCACCAGGACCGCGCTGGCCATCGACGTTCCTCCCAAACTACTGAGTCGGAAATTACCGCAAGGTTACAGGTTTTATATGTGTCTTGCGCGTTTTGACAATTTGCTTACCAGTTCGCTCGACCGACCTGATCACGGCAAAACTGCCCTGCATTTTTTGGAACAGGAATGGGTTGATTCATTTGCGCGCTGTCTCATCAAGCTTTTTCAACTCCAGCACACACGTGAGATTTATGCCTTGCTGTATCAGTAACTTAGGAGAATAGAGGAAATGCAGAGATTAGCACTTTGGTAACCATCCTGATTAGCCGAATGTAATCTTCCGTTAACACGTTTCGGTTATCATAGAGATGATCGTTAAGACTAGGGGAGCGGCAAGGTTGGATACCGAAACACGCAGAAAGAAGCAGCAGGCGCTCATGATCAAGATGGTCGAGCGAAAGGTCCGGTCGCGGGCGCAGCAGCTCTATGAAAGTCGTGGTCAGACCGAAGGTCAAGAATTGCAGGATTGGTTTCAGGCTGAATCAGAAGTGCTTGATAATACAGTCGTTGGCCCACTCTATCGCCGCATGCGAACGAGTGTGCCGAACGAACCCTCTGACCCAGGCGACGCACCCCACTAACGCTCAGAACCTTTGGGTGCTGTGGGTAAGTCCTATTTTCTCGCCGTAGCCTTCGCCCCCTTCCGAGAACCTTTCTTAGCCTTATCAAGTCTCTCCAGAACTGCAGCCACGATTATGGGTAGTCCTACGGTCGCGTCCACAAACACCTCACCAAACTTTCCGCCTTCCGACGGCGGCACAAACTTCCCCCAGGAGATCGCCTCGCTGTAGGGACTACCCGACAGTCCTCCCCAATACACTGGCTCAGGACAGATACGAAGGCCGTAGTGGTACCGCTTCAGAGGCACGTTCTCACCCAGCCGCCGGTGACGCAGCTCGCAGAATGGCCCGAACTGCTGCGACCAATTTCGCGGCACGCCGCCACCGATCGTGAAAATTCCCAGCTTCTTCTGGCGCAGCAGAGTTGCTGCAAAGTGCTCCAGATCCTCAAAGGGATCGAATCGTATTTTGTGTCGACCGGTAGACTCTCGCAGGCGATTATTCAATGCCGTATCCAATCCCAGTTCTGAGTCGCTGAACGCCGGCACAAACACAGGCACGCCTTTCTCGTATGCCGACTTTAGAATGCCCCGCTGCCCCTGCGCGTGCTTCGAGAGATATGCCCCGATCGCATGATTCAGCTTGTACGAACACATGACTTCGTTGTGGTCCCATGATTCCAGCACCGCCGACATTACTTCTTCGACATCATCCAGATTCTGCTCCGGCTCCAGCGTGTCGTATACGCGGTTGTAGCCCTGCTCATAGAGTTCCTCGTCCGAGACTTCCGGATTTGCCCGGAAATGCGCCTTGCCGGTTGCCTCTACCAGTCCGTGCGCCATGAGCGCGCCGGTCGAAACGATCGCATTGACGATCCCCCGATCGATCAACTCGGCAATAATCAGCCCTTGTTTGGCAACCGTCATCGCGCCAGCCAGCGTCATCACCACAAAAGCATCTTGATCGAGAGCCATGGCTTCCAGTACGTCGGCGGCTTCGCCGAGTTGGCGTCCGGTGAACGCAGTCTTCGACATGGCCCGCACCAGGCCGTCAATGGACCGGATTCTGCCCAGATCCAGCGGCTCCAACGGAATCAGCCGGTCCTCAATCGGGTTGTGCAGCTTTCGGTCGACCCCCTCGCCCGCATGCTGCCCATGCGAATTTCCATGGTTGCTCTGTTTCAAGATGACGCCTCCAAGCTAAGTCCATTTTTCTTCGACTCCATACTCTACAGGAAGCACGTGAATAGACGCCACGAGACAAAACTCGTGGAGGAAAGAAAGACCGATGTGGCGACAGCCGCCTCGGATGTCCGCTCCGAGCGCAGTCGAGGGGGAAGCGGACCGCTCAACTACACAGTTAACCCATGTAGCCCCGGCGTCACCGCCTCTTGCGGGGCATCTTGCCCCCGCCGATCACGATACACTTTCCCTCATGCCCGGCAAGCGAGCCTTCGAAGCACAAATCGCCGCGCTCGAAACTCTCCGTCAAGCACCGCAGGAATCCCGTACCGAAACTCTCAGCAAAGCTCTGACGGAGCGTAACAATTTTATCGTCGCCAAAGCCGGAGACCTCGCACGCGAGTTCGGACTCACCGCTCTCACTCCCGACCTTCTGAAAGCTTTCGACCGCTTCTTCGAAAACCCGG
>Ga0210402_10001461_pt1 | contig 24363 bp, 20 predicted proteins | sample IncBWC7MmetaG_FD_161055 | JGI IMG/M metagenome (GOLD analysis project Ga0210402, IMG submission 161055) | Forest soil microbial communities from Barre Woods Harvard Forest LTER site, Petersham, Massachusetts, United States - Inc-BW-C-7-M | ecosystem: Environmental > Terrestrial > Soil >... | reverse complement strand
GAGGCACCCACTTGCTTGCGCAACGCTATTTTGTTTCTGACCATGAGGATGGACGCGAAACGGGCCTCCATCGCCGAGCTGCCTGGTGCGGGCAGATTATAGCGGAAGCGTGTGAGGGAGGCACGCAGAGGCGGCCGAACGACAGAAACAGGAGCACAAATCGGGCGGTTTAGTTGTACCCTCGGGAAGGGCCAGGGCGGCAAATGAGGCGAAAAAACAAGTAATCAGTAGGCGTCACAGCCTTCCGCTGCCGGAAAGGGTCTGTTAGCGTGAGAACAGGGTTGCCGGGTACGGGTGTGGGCAAGGGTTCGGACAGCAAGCGGTTCGGGGAGATTTTGTGCGGATCGTAAGCGGCGGCGTAACCGATTTGGGGCGCGTGCGCACGAACAACGAGGATTGCTTCCGCATTGTCGAACCGCTAAGTCTTTTTGTGCTTTCCGACGGAATGGGCGGCGAAGCGCACGGAGAAGTGGCCAGCGCGCTTGCGGTGGAAACCATCGTTAAGTATTGCATGGAACCGCAGGCGGATTCTGGAGCCGCGCTGCTCAGCAATCCGGAACCGAGCTGGAGCGAAAAGACGAGGCGTCTGACGAGCGCCGTGCACCTGGCGAACAAAAACATTTACGAGTCCGCGGAAGCGCATCCCGAGCAGCACGGGATGGGAGCAACGGTAACGGCCGCTTGGATCGATGGTTCGAAATTGAGCATTGCGCACGTAGGAGATTCGCGGGCCTATTTGCTGAGGAGCGGCACGTTGCAACAGCTCACCAGCGATCACTCTCTGGTGGCTGAGCAAGTGCGGCGGGGCATATTGACGGCGGCGGAAGCGGAAGAAAGCGAGATGCAAAGCGTACTTCTCCGCGCGTTGGGAGCATTGCCGGACATAGAAATAGATACCGAGGAGCACACCTTATTTGCTCGCGACATTCTGATGCTTTGTTGCGATGGTCTGACGAGGATGGTCACCGAGCCGGAAATTGCGGGCACCCTGCAGGCCGAGACCGATGCGACCAGGGCCGCGGAAAAGCTTATCGAACTGGCCAACGACCGCGGCGGGGTGGACAACATTACCGTCATTGTCGTGCGCGTGGGTTCGGAATCCAGAGGATGGTTTTCTTGGCTGCGCCGCAGGTCGCGGAATAAAGCAGCCGGAAACGGCTCCACAGGAGGATTGTAAGATGGCGAAGCTTAGCCTCATGTTTGATGCGAAGACGGTCAAGGAGGTGCCGGTAGGCAGCCGGCCCGTGAGCATCGGACGCTCCCCGGACAATGACTTGCCGGTCGACAATCTGGCGGTCTCGAATTATCACGCCCGCGTCTATTTTGAGGGTGGACGGCTCGTGGTGGAAGACCTCGACAGCCTCAATGGCACCTTTGTGAACGACCTTCGCGTGGAGCGCGCCACGCTGCACGATGGAGACTCCATCTGGATCGGCAAACACCACATCAAAGTCGATGCTTCCGGTGACGCTCCCGTACCGTGGGATACCGGGCGCAAGGCCAGTGCACCGCGCATCAACGAAACCATGGTTCTGGACACGAAGGCGCGGCGCGACATGCTCCAACAAGCCGCGGCCTCTGGCGAACGTGTGCAATTTGCGTCCGGACGCCTCAAGGTTCCTACGCTGGTTGTGCTTGGCGGGCGAACCGATCAAAAAGAGTACATGCTCACGAACAAGCTGACCGTCATCGGCAAGTCTGCGATGGCCACGGTAAAGCTTAAAGGCTGGTTCAAGCCAGCCATGGCCGCGCAAATCAACCAGCGGGATGACGGCTACTACATCGGCCCGGGTGACAAGATGCCGTTGGTGAACGGCAAGCCGATTACCGGACCTGTACGCCTGAATGACGGTGATGTCATCGAGGTGGGCGGCGCTCGAATGAATTTCCTCTACCGCGAATAGCGCGCGAACTGCGATGGCGGCTCCGTCAGGCGGATGGTGGCAGCGGCGGGGCTTATTCGGCCTCTACGAACTTCTCCAGTCATGGTGGCGGCATCGCGTTTCGTTCATCCTTAGTCTGTGCATCACGATTGCATCGCTTTCTGTCTACTACCTGGTCTTCCTACAGGAAAAGAGATCTCCGATTTCGGAGCTTGCCGAACGGCTGGAGCTCGATACTCTAGACACGCGCTTTCGTTACCGGCCGCAGCGTTTCTCGTCTCCAGATCCTCGCATCGTCATCGTGGATATCGATCAGAAAGCTCAGGAAGTTCTCGGTCGATGGCCGTTTTCGCGTGCCTATTTTGCAAAACTTCTGGACGTACTTCATGAAGACGGCGCCACGGTCGCTGCTTTCGACATTACCTTCAGCAAACCGGATCAAAGCGCCGCCCCAATTCGTGCTTTGGCCGAAGGGCTCGATAAACGCCAGCAAGGGGGAGAAGCCGTTGATCCAAAGCTAATTGCCGAAGTGCGGCAACTGGCCGCGAAATATGATGCCGATTCCCAGTTTGCAAAAGCCATCAAGAGCTTTGGTCCCGTAGTCCTAGGCAATTATTTTCTTTTTACTCGGGCGGACCTGGAGGGCGTCTCGGACGCAACATTGCAGTCTTACGCGGACCAAATCTCTTTTTTTGCTTATCCGCCGGCGCATCCCTTGCGGCCTCCGTTCACCAAGGAAGACAAACTCCATCTAATGGAGATTTTCGCCGGAGCACGGCTCTTGCCGAGAGGAGCCGAGGCCAACCTTGACAGTCTCACCGCGGCGCTCTCTGGTGATAGTTCCTGGACTGGATTCTTTAACGTTCCGCCGGACTCGGACGGCGTGGTGCGCCGGGCCACTCTTCTCTTGCCTTACGGACGCTCGGAGAATCCCGGCGACTGGGATCTCTACCCCTCGCTCGATATCATGGCCGCCCGCGCTCTAGTGGGTCCTCAAGCGCAAGACACCAATCTCTTCTATGGTCCCGTTGGAATCGTGCGCATTAATTTCGGCAACAAGTTGTCCTTGCGGACCGACGCGCTTGGACAAATGTTGATCAACTACCAGGGACCTTGGGGAACCTTTCATCACTACTCTATCGCGGACGTTCTTGAAAAAGGTTTCACCCCTGGAACCTTCAAGGGAAAACTGGTGCTCATCGGAGCCACCGCCACGGGCATAGGTGACTTGCGGGCTACCCCTTTTGGAGGCACGAACTATCCCGGCGTGGAAATCCATGCCAATACCATCGACAACATCCTGAATGATCGCTTCCTAAAGCGCGACGCTAGCTCCGCGTTGATCGACGCACTTCTCATATTCATTTTCGGCATTCCGCTGGGCATTTGGATGGCCCTGGTGCAGCCGCGTTGGATGTGGTTCGGCGCGGGCTTGCTGATCCCGCTCGTGGCCGTCGATTATGCCGCTTTTCTGCGCGGTTGGTGGCTGAACTTCACTATCCCCGCGATGACCTTGACCGGCAACGTGCTACTCGTATCGCTGTACCGCGCTCTCGTCGAGGAAAAAGAAAAGCGCAAAATCCGCACCGAGTTCGGCCATTTCCTCAGCCCGGAGGTCATTCGCCGCCTCCTCGTCGATCCGCGCTTGGTTGACCCCAAGAAAACCGACATCACTGTGATGTTCAGCGACATTCGCGGTTTCACGACGATTTCGGAGAAGATGGACGCGCAGGAGCTGGCGCTATTTCTTAACCAATATCTTTCGGACATGACAAGCATCGTCTTCAGCCATTCCGGAACGCTCGACAAATATATCGGCGACGCGGTGATGGCGTTTTGGGGTGCGCCATTCGAGGAGCCGGGACATGGGGCGAAGGCTTGCAATGCAGCGCTTGAAATGATGAAACGCGTTCGCGAACTGCGGAAGCAGTGGGAGGCGCAGGGCAAGCCGAGCCTCGAGATTGGAATCGGACTTAATACGGGCGTGGCCAGCGTGGGCAAGATGGGTTCAGAGCTGCGATCTGGCTATACCGCGCTGGGCGACGTTGTCAATTTGTCTTCGCGGCTTGAGGGCCTGAACAAAGACTACGGCACACATATCATCGTCAATGAAACGACGTATCAAGCCGCCAAGGACCACGGCTTTGTTTTTCGTGAGTTGGATCTGATACGCGTCAAAGGGAAATTGCAACCGGTCACTATTTATCAGCTTCTAGGGCGGCAAGCGGATTTCCTTGCGGACGGCTCGGCGGAAACAATGCGTTTGCAAGTGGAATTGTTTGCCCGCGCCCGCGAACTCTATCGCCATCGCCAGTGGGAGGCCGCGCAGCGCGCTTTCCAGGAATTTCTCGATAGGTGGCCCAACGACGGCCCTTCACGTGTCTACTGGAAGCGCTGTCAAGACTATCTCTTTGATGAGCCTCCAGTCGGCTGGGACGGCGTGTTCATAATGACTCACAAATAGAAACTTCGCCCGCCCGCGTTCCCTCTACTCCGCCTCAGTCGATTTGTCTACGGGTCATAGCTCCATCGGACTGTTGGAGGGTTCGGGAATATAGCATTCCGCTACCCGTGTCTGCCGGTGGGTCATGAAGCAGAGTCATCCCGAAAGACGCATGAATTTATCGCATCAATTTATTTCATGTACTCAAAGAGCTTCCCCCCCACTCTCTCGGGAGATCCGAATGTCACTTGTACCAAATCGGTGGCATCAAAAAGGGGTAAGATGAAAGCTGGGCGGCCTCGCTTATCGGCTAACACTTTGAGACATAAAGGTTTGATCGCATTCCGGTTTCGGCTTGGCGATGCAAACCCCGGCCGGGCGGCTTCCCAGGGCACTCTTTTTCGGAACGATTTGCTGAGAGCCTATTTGGGCCGGCGATATATCGTGCCGGAGACGAGGGCGTACCCAAACAATTGAGTCCAGGAATCTAAGAATAGAGTTGAGTGACGGAAGAGCCGCGTCAAAGTACACAGGCGGGGGATTGTCCTTTAGAGGAAGACTCGACATTTTATGTGGATTGTCAGATTAGCGCTTTCGAGACCTTACACTTTCGTGGTCCTCGCTCTCGTCATCATCCTGCTGACGCCCGTAGTGCTGCTGCGCACGCCGACGGACATTTTCCCGGAGATCAACATCCCGGTGATCAGCCTGATATGGAACTATACAGGGCTTGAACCCCAGGAAATGGAGCAGCGCATCACCAGCAACTCCGAGCGCGCCGTCACCACGCTCGTAAACGACGTCGAGCACATCGAATCACAGTCGCTCAACGGCATTGGTGTCGTCAAAATCTACTTTCAGCCAACCGCGAATGTGCAAGTCGCGCTAGCTCAGACCACCGCCATTGTCCAAACTATTTTGAGACAGCTTCCGCCTGGCACCACGCCTCCCCTCGTGGCTATCTTTTCCGCTTCGACCGTTCCCGTGATTCAAATCGGATTGACTAGCGACAGCTTGAGCGAGCAGCAGCTCTTCGATTTCGGAAACAATTTCATTCGCACACAGCTTGCCACGGTGCAGGGCGCGGCGCTTCCCTTTCCCTACGGCGGTAAACAGCGCAATATCTCGGTGGACATCGATTCCGCCGCCTTGCAGTCCAAGGGACTCTCCGCCGTCGACATCGTAAACGCCATTAACGCGCAGAACCTGATCCTGCCAACGGGAACCGTGAAACTGGGGTCGCTCGAATATCTCGTCGAGATGAACGGGAGCCCCCTGAACGTAGAAGGGCTGAACGATCTGCCGATCAAGACCGTCAAGGGCGCGACGATTTACATGAAAGACGTTGCTCATATCCGCGATGGATTCAGCCCCCAAACCAATATCGTCCGAATGAATGGGCAGCGTGGCGTCCTTATGAGCACGTATAAGACCGGCGGGGCCTCGACCCTCGATATCGTCGATCGCGTGAAGGAAGTATTGCGGAACTATGCGCCTTCTTTGCCGGAAAGTCTCCACGTCACGACCTTCTTCGACCAATCGCTCTTCGTGCGCGCGTCGATCCAAGGGGTCCTGCGCGAGGCGCTGATCGCCGCGTGCCTCACCGCGGTGATGATTTTGATCTTCCTCGGAAACTGGAAGAGCACGCTGATCATCGCAGTTTCCATTCCACTTTCGATTCTCGTGAGCATCCTCATCCTCAGTGCGCTCGGGGAAACCATCAACATCATGACCCTGGGCGGTCTGGCGCTGGCCGTCGGCATCCTGGTGGACGACGCCACCGTGGAAATCGAAAACATTAATCGCAACTTGGCCATGGGCAAGGAGACAGTCCAGGCGATTCTTGATGGCGCTCAGCAAATTGCCGTTCCCGCATTCGTTTCCACACTTTGCATTTGCATCGTCTTCATTCCCATGTTTTTCCTTTCGGGCGTGGCGAAATACCTCTTCGTGCCGTTGGCCGAAGCGGTCATCTTCGCTATGCTGGCTTCCTATTTCTGGTCCAGAACCATCGTCCCCACAATGGCCATGTATCTTCTGAGCAGCGAGGACGAATACAATCCTGAACAGCATATTGGCGAAAAACAGGGCTTCTTCCGCCGCTACCAGCAGGGATTCGAGCACAGTTTTGAAAAATTTCGCACGGGCTACCGTCGCGGGCTGGACTCAGCGCTGGACTGGCCCAAATTGTTTGGCATCTGCTTTCTGGGATTCTGCGTGATTTCAGTTGGTCTCGTGGGGCTTCTCGGCAGGGATTTCTTCCCCAAAGTCGACGCCGGGCAGATTCGTTTGCACTTCCGCGCACGCACGGGCCTCCGAATCGAGGAAACGGCCCGCCTCGCCGATCAGGTCGACGCCGCCATTCGCGAAACCATTCCTCCTAAAGAGCTGCAAACCATTCTCGACAACATCGGTGTCCCCTACAGCGGCATCAATCTTAGCTACAGCAACTCCGGGACTTTTGGCACTTCCGACGCTGAAATCATGGTGCAATTGAAAGAAGAACGCGGGAAACCTACCAGCGCCTACATCAACGACCTCCGCGAAAAACTTCCGCAAAGATTTCCCGGCGTGCAGTTCTTCTTCCAGCCCGCGGACATCGTGACTCAAATCTTGAATTTCGGAACGCCGGCTCCCATCGACGTCGCGGTGACGGGTGCGAATCAGCGTGGTAACTATGTGGTGGCGGAAAAGCTCGCGAACGAAATCCGGCATATCCCTGGAGCTGTCGACGTCCACGTGCAGCAGGCCCTCGATGAGCCGACCCTCCACATGGATGTGGATCGCACGCGCGCGCAATCCGTCGGCTTGCAGGCCAAGGACGTCGCGCAAAACGTTCTAGTTTCTCTCAGTTCCAGCTTTCAGACCTCGCCGGCGTTCTGGCTGGATCCCAAGAACGGGGTCAGCTACAACGTGGCCGTGCAGGCACCCCAGTACCGCGTGGACAGCTACCAGGCGCTCGAAAACACGCCGGTGACTGGCGTTTCACCCGGCACCCCGCCTCAAATCATTGGAAATCTAGTGGACATCACCACCACGGCGAGACAAGCGGAGATTTCGCACTACAACATCCAGCCCATGATTAATGTCTACGCCGCCGTTGATGGCCGCGACCTCGGTGGTGTCTCGGATGAAATCCTGAAGCGTGTGGCCGCCGTGAAGAACGAGTTGCCGCGAGGCAGCCACATCGAGGTCCGCGGCCAGGTGCAAACGATGCGAACCTCTTTCAGGGGCCTGGCCATCGGGTTGGTTGGTGCAATTATTCTGGCGTACTTATTGATCGTCGTGAACTTCCAATCGTGGCTCGATCCTTTCATCATTATTACCGCGTTGCCAGGCGCCCTCGCCGGCATTTGCTGGATTTTGCTGCTGACGCACACCACGCTCAGTGTGCCTTCCCTCACTGGCGCGATCATGTGCATGGGCGTGGCCACCGCCAACAGCATTCTGATGGTCTCATTTGCGCGCGAGCAAATGAGCGAAGGAAAGTCCGCCCGCGAAGCCGCGTTGCAAGCGGGCTTTGTGCGCATCCGCCCCGTGCTTATGACCGCGCTCGCCATGATTATCGGCATGGTGCCGATGGCCATCGGTCTCGGAGAAGGCGGCGAACAGAACGCTCCGCTGGGCCGCGCGGTGATTGGCGGACTTATTTTCGCTACCTTCGCGACGCTATTTTTTGTTCCTTGCGTCTTCTCGATGATTCATGGCCGGCGTGAGCGGAGAAAGCAGCGTGGCCAATCGCCGGCTCCTGCTGTAGCCTAAGGAAAAGAATCTGTTGAAAGGTCGGAGTACCAGAGAATGAAAGAAAGCGGATCACAAATGGAACCCGGGCGGGGAGGGCAGCAGCCCGCGAAGAGCAACCGGCTCTTCACTTTTCTTATTGGCGCCGCGATTGTCCTCGTGGTCTTGGGCGCCTTCACCCTGTTCCAGCGCCGCGCGCAATACCATGCTTTGGCAGAGACTACGGAGGCGCTTGCCATTCCCACCGTTGCGGTCATTCATCCCACGGCGGAAGTAGCCCAGGAAGACCTCGTGCTGCCTGGCACGCTCCAGGCTTATGTGGAATCTCCCATCTATGCGCGCACCAATGGATACCTGAAGAAGTGGTACCACGATATTGGAAGCCGCGTGCCAAAAGGCGAGCTCTTGGCGGATATTGACACGCCCGAAGTCGATCAACAGCTTTCGCAAGCTCGAGCCGACCTCAATACCGCGCAAGCGAATGCAAATCTTTCCAGAATTACGTCGAACCGCTTTCAGGACTTGATCAAGACGGATGGAGTTTCCAAACAGGAAGTCGATAACGCCGTCGGCGATTATGAAGCAAAGGCGGCGACAGTAAAATCCTCGGAAGCCAATGTGCGGCGCCTCGAGGAACTGGAATCCTTCAAACACGTTTACGCGCCATTCAGCGGCGTCCTCACCAAACGCAACATAGACACTGGAACGCTCATCAACGCCGGAAATGGCGGCGCCCAGCAGGAGCTTTTCACCCTTGCACAGACCGACCCGATCCGCGTTTACGTCAGCGTGCCGGAGATGTACTCGCCATCTGTCCGCAGCGGACTCGGCGCCTTTCTCGAGCTGGCGCAATATCCAGGGCAGAACTTTCAGGGGAAAGTAGTGCGAACCGCGGAAGCCATCGATCCCAACACAAGAACGCTCTTGACGGAAGTGGATGTGCCGAACAAGACTTCCCAACTCTTCCCTGGCGGTTACGCCCAGGTGCACTTGCAGGTAAAGGTCGCGGCTTCCCGGGTGCAAGTGCCGGTGAACGCTCTGCTCTTCCGTGCGGAGGGTTTGCGTGCCGCGGTTGTGGACGCGAATCACAAAATTCATCTCCGCCAATTAACGATCGGGCGTGATTTCGGAACGACGCTCGAAGTTTTGCAAGGCCTGGAGCCCGCCGACTGGATCGTCTTGAATCCCGCAGACTCGCTCGACGAAGGGCAAGACGTGCGGGTCAAGGAAGCCGCGCAGGCCGCCGGACCCGCGCAATCAGACGCCAGCGGAGCCCCGGCCTCGGCGCCACGGCCCAAAGCTCCAAATGCGAACGGAGCGCCCGGAGCGAAGCGGTAATGCCCGAGCGGAAATTCTTCCTGCCTTCGCTGGTTGCCTTCGGCCTCGTTTCGCTTCTCTCCGGATGCACGGTTGGACCCAAGTACCAACGAGCGACCGCGCCGACTACGGCGAAGTGGGATGTTTCGGAACCCTGGCGGCAAAGCGCGCCAAAGGACGCCGTTCCCAAAGGCGAATGGTGGAGCGTCTTTCAGGACGATGCGCTGGATGGTTTAGAGAAAGACGCCCTCGCAGCGAACCAGACGTTGCAAGCAGCAACTGGAAACTATAACCAGGCGCGCGCTGCAGCAGCCGTTCAGGTCGCCACAAATTTCCCCACTTTTGGCGTCGCGCCGAACGCCTATCGGCAGCGCCTTTCCGGCAACCGGCCGCCAAACGGCGCAGTGGGCCCATTGCAACCCGTCACGCAAAACACGTTTACGCTGCCGTTTACGGTGGGCTACGAAGTAGATTTGTTCGGCCAGCGGCGCAGGACAATTGAGGCCGCGGAAGCATCGTACCAGGCCAGCGCGGCAAACCTTGAAAATGTCCGCCTGGTCATCACCGCGGAGCTGGCGGGCGATTACTTTACCCTTCGCCAGCTCGATACCGAGCTGGGAATTCTGAACCGCACGGTAGACACGCTGCAACGCGGTTTGCAGCTTGTGGATTCACGCCACAAGGGGGGCGTTGCTTCCGGACTTGACGTCGCCCAGGAAGAAACTCTGCTTCAGACCACACGCACGCAAGCCACGCTCTTGCTGCAGCAGCGAAAGCAGTTTGAAGATGCTATCGCCGTCCTCGTCGGCAAACCCGCGCCGGACTTCCACATTCCGTCCAAAGAACTAAACGCCGAGCCGCCGCCGATCGACCTGGGTCTTCCTTCGGATTTGTTGGAACGCCGCCCGGACATTGCTCAAGCCGAGCGCCAGATGGCCGTCGCCAACGCGCAGATCGGAATTGCAAAAGCTGCTTACTACCCTTCCTTGAATTTGTTTGGAAATGGCGGCTTGCAGTCCGCCGACATCTTGAAGCTGGCGAGTGCAGCGAGCACGTTTTGGGCTGTGGGTGCTAACGTGGCTGAAACCATTTTTTCCGGCGGGGCGAGGCGCGCCCAGGTGGAATTTGCGAAATCCGGATACGACGTCAACGTGGCGAATTACCGCCAGTCCGTGCTCACAGCCTTTCAGGAAGTCCAGGACGATGTTACCGGACTGACGGTCCTCGAACAGGCGCGCAACACACAGCAGCTCGCGGTGGATGCCGCCCGCCGCACTCTTGATCTTTCCGAGGATCGCTACAAAGGCGGCCTGGTCAGCTACCTGGATGTCGTCACCGCGCAGCAAAACTTGCTGAACAACGAACAGGAAGCCGCCGTGATTCAAGGCCAGCGCCTGGTGACCAGCGTTCTTCTCGTCAAAGCGCTCGGCGGTGGCTGGGATGCATCGAGCCTCGCAGCCGTCCAGGTCAAGCCCAAGCTAAAGGATGTAGTCGCGCCCTGACGTTCCCCGCCAACCCTAAATGCTTGCAAAAAATACTTTCTTGATCTTCCTGATGCGCGCCTCGTCCCGCCTATAAAAAGTCCACTGTCTAATGCGTTTCGCGCGGACCAAGCCCGCCTGTTGCAATATCTTCATATGCTCGCTGGCGGTGGGCTGGCTGACGTGAAGCTTTTTTGCGATGAACACGCCGCACACGCCGTCCTTGACCAGATCGCCATAGACCTGCGGCGGGAAGTGCTTCCGTGGATTCTTCAGCCAGGCAAGAATTTGCAGCCGTCTTGTGCTGGAAAGCGCGGCAAGCGCCGTTTCGAGATTCATATAGACACTTAGCCAACTCCCTAAGTATAATAGCACGCTAAATGATCACGAGAAAGCATACTTCCTGCGCGCAAGGCCGACCCTCCCGCCCCGTCGGCCTGAGCATCGGAATATCCCTCCCATGCCCAACACTCTGATTAATCCCGAACGCATCGCCGCCACCGAACTGATCATCCGGCCGCATATTCGCCGGACTCCCGTCCTGGAGGCGGACAGCGCAGACTTCGGTCTCGCTTCTATTCCTCTCCTCTTCAAACTGGAACTTCTCCAGCATTCCGGCTCCTTCAAAGCGCGCGGAGCGTTCGCTAATCTGCTTTTGCGAAAAATTCCGCAAGCCGGTGTCGTCGCGGCCTCCGGCGGTAACCACGGCGCAGCCGTTGCCTTTGCGGCCATGAAACTCGGCGTGCCCGCAAAGATCTTCGTTCCGACCGTCGCTTCGCTGGAGAAAATCGAGCGCATTCGCGGCTATGGCGCGGATCTCGTCGTGACCGGCGAACGTTACGCCGAAGCCCTGGCCGCTAGTGAGCGCTGGGCCGCCGAGTCTGGCGCGCTTACCCTGCATGCCTACGACCAACCCGAGACGATCCTCGGCCAAGGCTCCGTTGCTCTCGAACTCGACCAGCAGGCTCCTCATCTCGATTCCTTGCTCGTGGCTGTTGGCGGCGGCGGTCTTATCAGTGGCGTCGCCTCCTGGTATGCGAACCGCATCAAGATTGTCGGCGTCGAACCTGACGCCGCGCCGACTTTGTACAACGCCCTGCAAGCCGGACGTCCCATCGATAGCCCCGCAGGAGGAATTGCCGCTGATTCGCTCGCTCCGAAACGCGTCGGCGAACTGATGTTCCCCATCGCGCAGAAATATGTCCACAATGTGCTGCTTGTAACTGACCCGGAAATTCAGCAAGCGCAGGAGGCTCTCTGGAAAGCGCTCCGCGTTGTTGCGGAACCTGGAGGCGCTGCCGCTTTTGCGGCAATCCTTTCTGGCCGCTACCAACCGCAGGCAGGCGAGCGTGTAGGCGTTCTCGTCTGTGGAGGAAATACGGCGGCCGTTGATTTTGCGCGCGCCCCGGGCGCTAAATCGAAAGATAAATCCGCGTCTTCCTCCGGCAAAGCTGCCTCTCGATCAATTCAAGGAGACTAAGATGTCTGTCTACGAAAAACTGAAGACTTTAGGAATTTCGCTGCCTCCCGTCGCGCCACCGGCCGCCGCGTTCTTGCCCTTCGTGCGCACCGGTAATTTGATCTTCGTCTCCGGGCATATTGCGAGGAAAGAAGGGCAGCCGTGGACTGGAAAACTCGGCGCGGACCTCAACACCGCTCAAGGAAAAGAGGCCGCAGTAGGAATTGCCATCCAGTTGCTCGCAACGCTCCACGCTGCGACCGGAGATCTCAACAAGATCGCACGAATCGTCAAGCTGCTGGTGCTGGTGAATAGTGCCCCCTCCTTCACCGAGCAGCATCTAGTGGCCAATGGTGCCTCCGAACTTTTCGGCGAGATTTTCGGAGAACGCGGCAAACACGCAAGAAGTGCTTTCGGCGTCGCCCAAATTCCCCTGGGTGCCTGCGTTGAAATCGAGCTGATTGCAGAGACAAGTTGGACGGCGCCGAACTAGGCCGAACAGAAACGGCGCTCTTCTTGACTCACAAGTGGAACAAGTTCACGACTCAAACGACCAGCGCCCGCCCACCATCGTGCGCTCTATCGGAATCGTGACCAGCGTTGATGGATTCTCGTGAAACGGATCGCGGCCCAACACTACCAAGTCGGACAGCTTCCCTGCTTCGATCGACCCCTTGATGTTTTCTTCGTACGAGGCATACGCGCCGTTCAATGTTCCAACTCGGATGGCCTCTTCGATCGTGATGCGTTGCTTCGGCCCCCATACGTTTCCCTTGCTGTCCGTGCGCGTTACTTCAGATTGCAGCGCCATCATGGGCTCGAACGGCCCGGGCGGATAATCCGAAGCCTGCGTCGGACGGATTCCCGCATCGATAAAACTGCGCAGCGCAAACATGTGATTCAGGCGCTCCGCGCCGTAGTAGCGCATTTTTTCGCCATGATAATAGACGTACGTAGAAAACGGTGTCGGTATGGCGCCCAGGGCTTTCATGCGCGCGATCAAATCGTCGTTCACCACTGTGCAGTGCTCCAGACGGAAACGCGGGTCGCGCCGCGGCGATTCGTGTTGCAACCGTTCGTACACGCGCAACGTCGTATCGATCCCTACGTCGCCGTTCGCATGCGTGCCGATCTGCCAGCCCGCGAGATGCGCTTTGCGGCCGTTTGTGTACATCTCGTCTTCGGTCATGACCAGAATGCCGTAGTCGTTCGGGCGCCCTTCGTATGGCGTGGACAGCCGCGCCGTGCGCTCGGATATCGATCCATCGCAAACCAGCTTCACCGCCCCAACCCGCACCCACTCATCCCCAAGCCCGGTGCGTACTCCGGCCGCAATCATCTCATCGAGAAAATGATAGTTGATGAAGTTGTACGCGCGGTACAGCAACTCGCCGGCCTCATGCGCATCCTGATAAGCGCGCAAATCGTTTGGAGTGCCCTGCGCCTCGGTCGCGGAAGTGATTCCGGTTCGCGCGAGCATTTTGGAGATTAGCTTCACGCCCTCGCGGCAATCGTCCCGGCTAAATTGCAAAGGAATGGCTTTCTCGAAATAATCATTCGCGCTCTCGGCGACTCGGCCGCTCAGCTTCCCTGTCGCAGGCTCATGGCTAATCTGCCCGCCGGGAGGATCGGGCGTTTTCTCGTCGATTCCCGCTTTGCGAAAAGCCAGAGAATTCGCGTATGCCGTGTGCCCGCCGCGATGCTGGATATGAACCGGATGGTCCGGCACCGCGGCATCCAGATCCGCGATGGTTAGCGCCCGGCCTTCTTCTGTTTTCGTATCGTCATATTTGAATCCGAGCACCCATTCGCCAGCGGGCGTCTTCGCCGCGCGCTCTCGGAGCGCGGCTTGAATCGCCTGAATCGAGCGAAGGTCGCAGTCCACCATCCGCAGATGCAATTGGCCAGCCTGAGCGGGATGCGAGTGTGCGTCGATAAATCCTGGAAGCACGGTTTTTCCGCCCAGGTCGATTTTCCGGACTCCCGCCCCCGCGAAGTTCAGCACGTCGCTGTTGCTTCCTACTGCGAGAAATCTGCCATGGGCAATCGCCACTGCTTGCGCGCGCGGCTGCGCTGCGTCCACCGTCCAGATGTTTCCGTTGTGCAGGATCAGCTCAGGCTTTTCCTGCTCCAACGGAAACATCGTCAATGCGGCCATCGAGCCGAGAAACTCGCGGCGTGTCGAGCCTTGCGTCATGGGCGCCTTTCCAGTGATGGAGGTTGCCGCGAATCCTACGCTCCGCGAAGTTCCGCGTCAACGCGCTGTTTCTTGTGCACCATGCACCCGGCACTTGACATCTTTCACGATTTTTCATATAGGTAGAACTTCTAGGCTTAACTGTAGAACCCCTAGGTGTATAGATGCCTCAAGAAAAACCGGAGCTCCTCAAAGGAACTCTCGACATGCTGATCCTCAAGATCGTCGCGCTCGATCCCATTCATGGCTACGCCATCTCCCAGCGCATCCAGCAAATCTCCAAGGATTTCTTCCAGGTCCCGCAAGGCTCGCTCTATCCCGCGCTGCATCGCTTGGAAGACCGCGGATGGCTCACTGCCGACTGGCGCGAATCCGAAACCGGACGCGACGCGAAATTCTATACCCTCACCAGAAAAGGCCGCAGGCAGCTGGAAACCGAGCTCGTTTATTGGGAACGGCTCTCGGACGCCGTGGCTCTGATCCTGCGCACTGCGGAATAGGAGGCGCCTCCATGCATTGGCTCCGCCGTATTTTTCAAAAAGAGCAGTCCGAAAAACACCTCGACGCCGAGCTCCGTTTCCATCTCGATCGCCAAATCTCCGATTACATCGCCTCAGGCATATCCCCAAAGGAAGCTCGCCGCCGAGCCCATCTTGATTTCGGCGGCCTCGAATCCATCAAACAGCAAACCCGCGAATCCCGCCGCGTACATCAGCTCGAAACTTTTCTGCAGGATGTGCGCTACTCCGTCCGCATGCTGCGCAAAAATCCCGGATTTACCACCGCTGCGGCAATCACGCTGGCCCTCGGCATCGGCGCCAATACCGCCATCTTCAGCATTGTGAACGCCGCTCTCTTGCGCCCTCTTCCCTTCAAGGATTCTTCCCGCATCCTCAGCGTTTCCACGCGGTCCGCCATGTTCCCCACGTTTTCTCTTGGGAACTCCTGGCCTGCCTTTCAGCAGATTCGTTCGCAAGCGGCTTCGCTCGAAGAATCAGCGGTGTACTCGCAATCCGACAAAACGTTGACCGGCCAGGGCGCCCCCGCGCAACTGAGTGTCACCATCATCTCCGACGGCTTCTTCGAGGAACTCGGCTCGACCGCAGAGCAAGGGCGACTCCTCACCCTTGCGGACCAAAAGCCAGGGCAAAACTTTGTCGCCGTTCTCTCCGATTCTTTCTGGCGCACGCGCTTGGGCGCCGATCCCGCGATCCTCGGCCGCAGCCTGGTTCTGGACAGGCAGCCCTACACCGTCGTTGGCGTTGCCTCTCGAAATTTCACATTCCCAGAGAAAAACGACGTGTGGATCCCCGTGGCTCTCACGCCGGACATCGAAAGCCAGCCCGCCTTCTTCATGTTTCAACTTCTCGGAAAGATCCGGCGCGGCCAGAAAATCAGCCAGTTGAACGCCGAACTCGAGACCGTCGCACAACGCCTCATTAAAGACTATCCTGCGCTGAAGGCTGGCCTCAGATTCACGGCACAGCCGCTCCTCGAGTCTCGCGTGCACAACATCCGCACGGCATATCTCGTGCTCCTCGGAGCTTCTACTCTTGTCTTGCTCATCTCGTGCGCCAATCTTTCGAGCCTCCTCCTCGCCCGCGGTTCTGCTCGCCAGCGGGAGATGGCTCTCCGCGCCGCACTCGGCGCGTCGCGCGGCCGTCTTCTCCGCCAAGGATTAGTCGAAAGTTGCTTGATTGCATTGCTCGGCGGCTCGCTTGGGATGCTTTTGGCATCGGGAGGTGTGCAGCTGTTTCGCGCGATTGCTCCCAGCGGCACGCCCCGCCTCGAGGAAATTTCGGTCAACTCTACGCTCTTGTTGTTCTCGCTGCTGTCATCACTTGTCGCTGGGCTCGTTTTTGGTCTTGCCCCTGCTCGCCGCGCAGCCCGCATGGATCCCAATGAAGCTCTCAAGGAAGGCACCGGCACGAATCTCGGCGCCGCGCACACGGCTCATCAATCGAAACTGGGCAATGCTCTTGTCGTCATCGAGGTCGCCCTCGCCTTCATTCTTCTCATCGGTTCAGCCTTGATGACGCAAACCCTTTACAACCTTCTTCATCAAAATCCAGGCTTCCGCACCGACCGCCTCCTCACTTTCAATCTCCCCAGTCCCGCCTTCATGAATGATGACGACCCTAAGCTCATCGAGCAGCAAATCGCTCGCCTGAAGGAGATTCTCGACCAGGTTCGCCTCGTCCCAACCGTGGAAGCTGTCACTGCTTCCGACCATGGCCTTTTGACCGGTATGTCGATGATGCGGAGCAATCTCCAGGTCGAGGGCGAAATCTCGACAAGAAGCGGCGAGGAGCGCGCTGCCAACGCCCGCTACATTTATCCCTCTTATTTCCAGACCTTGGGAATCCGGCTTCTCCGCGGACGCGAGTTCAACGACCACGACACCAAAGGCTCTCCTGCCGGCGTGATCGTCAACGAAGCCATGGCCCGGGAATACTGGGGCACTCTGGACGTGCTCGGTAAGCGGATCACTTCGTCGCTGGACGAAAAAGGCAATCCGGTCTGGAATGAAGTCATCGGTTTGATTGCAGACACGCGCGACGTGCGCATCGCCGCTGAACCCTCGCCGGAATACTACCTCTCAATGCTCCAGGGAGGCACCGGCTCGATTCACCTGCTCGTTCGTACTTTCGCGGACCCAGACGCTCTTGCCAGTTCAATTTCCAGGCAAATCTGGTCCGCGTTTCCCGACCAGCCCGTGACGCACGTTATCACGATGTCGCGAACCATCTCCGAATCGGTTGGTGACCAGCGCCTGCGCAGCGTTCTGCTCGTTGTGTTTGCCGGAATCGGCTTTGCCCTCGCGCTGCTCGGCGTGTATGGCGTGATCTCCTACTCCGTCGCGCGCCGCGTCCAGGAAATCGGAATCCGCATGGCGCTCGGTGCTTCTCCCCGCGATGTTCTTCGCATGATTCTTCGCCAAGGTCTTTTGTCGGTCGCAATCGGCGTCGCTTTAGGAGCTGCAGGAGCGCTTGCCCTCACTCGCGTCATCGCCAACCAGTTTTACGGCGTCAAGCCAGCCGATCCAGCTACGTTCCTCGCCGCGGCCGCGGCCGTCCTCGTGATCGCCTGCCTGGCGTGCTTCATCCCAGCCCGCCGCGCCATGCGTGTGGACCCAATCATCGCCCTTCGCTATGAATGAGAGTCTGCTGGCACAGGCTTCAGTCTGTGCTCTTTGTCTCTCACAGTTTTTGACCGAGGCGATCCACTGCCCTCGCGCCGGTTCGCGCGCTTGCATCCTCACTACCCCGGCGGCCAGCGGAATTGGCGTCCACCTAGTAAGTGCAGATGAAGATGAAAGACGGACTGACCGGCGCCAGTGCCATTGTTGAAGACGGTGCGATACCCCGCCAGCAAATTGCGTTCGCGGGCTAGCTGCGCGGCAACCAGATGCAGCTTGCCGATCACCGCTTGATCCTCGGGCTGCGCATCGTCCAGCGAGACAAAATGCTTTCGCGGGCAGAGCAGTATGTGCGTCGGCGCTTGCGGGCTGATGTCTTCAAACGCGAAAATCTCGGGATCTTCGTAAACGACTTTGGATGGAATCTGTTTTGCGGCAATTTTGCAGAACAGGCAGTCAGCGCTCATCAATTCCCTCCTGCAGGCGCGCCTTCGTCCAGGCGCACAACGAACGGCGTGAATCCCTCACGGTTGCGCAGTTTTTCGCCAAATTGGCGCGCGGCATCTTCTCCCGAAACTTTGCCGACGCGCACGCGGTAATAGAGTCCGTCAGGCGAATCGTACTGTTGAATGAAAATCGGCGAATACGAGAGATTCAAGCGGTCGCGCAGCCGTTGCGCGTTGTTGGGATCGCGAAACGCGCCGACTTGCACCGTAAAATAGCCGCCCGTCGGATCGACGCCGGGCGTGAGAACCTCGACGCGAACGGGCACGACTCCCGGTCCGACAGACTCAATCTCGCGTGCCGCGGCCAGCGAAAGATCGATGATGCGGTTTTCGACAAACGGCCCACGATCCGTGATTCGTACGGTCGTCGATTTTCCGTTTTGGAGATTGGTTACGCGCACCATGGTTTCAAACGGCAGCGTGCGATGCGCCGCCGTCAATTTGTACATATCGTAGATCTCGCCGTTGGAAGCGCGCCGGCCGTTGAAGGGCACTCCATACCATGAAGCGTTGCCCTCTTCCGTGTAGCCCTCCGGCGCAGGGCTGGCGGAAGGCTTGCCGCGCCTTGCCGAAGGTGTGGGAAGCGGCGGGGCCGGCGTTGCCCTGGGTTCTGACCCGGCGGGGTGATTTGCTGGCTTGCCGGAACCTTCCGGCGAGGAAGTCGAAACCGGCGGATTTGCGGCTACGTGCCGAGTGCCACAGCCGGCAAGCAGGATAAGGCAGGCGAAATTCAGCTGGAGGAAAAGGTTAGTGCAGTGGTGCGTGGCCTTGCAGGAGATCACTAGTCGGCTCGCATCATGATTGCGACGGTGGTTTCTGCGAATCCTTTTCGGTGCGCGAGGCGTTGCGCGATTCGATCCACGCTGCCGCCTCGGTGAGCTTCTCGGAAACTTCGCGCAAGAATTGCGCGGTGCGCTTTTCCGTTTCCGGCGCGACGTCATCTTTCACAAAACTTTTCACGCGCTTGAGTTCCTCGTCCACACGCTTTCCAAAATCCTCAAAGCTGTTGATGTTCTTCAAGCGCGATACCTCCTCGTCGATGCGGCGGCCGAATTCTTCGAATTTGTCCATGGTGATGCCCACGGCTCCTCATTCACGGTAAAAAGCTGTGAATTCTGTATTATAGGAACGCGGTGCGTGGCTCGCAAGGAGGAGAATTGGCGCTTTCCTATGAGTGGCAGCGGCGCTTGGAGCGATGGAAGAGCACGATTCGGGGATTTTTTGGCGGCGGCGGAGGGGGCGAGCAGGGACCGCGTCCGCAGATCTGCCCGGCTTGCGGCTCGCTCGTGGGAATCAGCGCCACGAAGTGTCACGTTTGCGGCACGAGCCTGCGTTTTTCTCTCGCGGCCTTTAGCAAGAAATTTTCCGGAGTCTTCGGGGAGCACGAAGCTCCGGTAACCACCGCGCTTTTGGTCGCGAACATCTTGATGCTGGGCATCAGCTGGATGGCACTTGTCGCTGCGGGAGGAGGCAAGGGTCTGAGCATCCTGTGGGGGCTAGGCGGGGCGACGCAATACCGGCTGGGGGCGAGCTTTCCGTTTTCTATTTTCTACATGCATGAATGGTGGCGGGTCGTCACCGCAATGTTCCTGCACGGCGGCTTGCTTCACATCGGATTCAACATGATGGCGTTGTTACAACTCGGGCCGGCGATCGAAGAACTGTATGGGTCTGCGCGATATCTGTTTATCTATGTCTTTGCGGGAGCGTTCGGCTTTTTAGTGAGCGCGGGATTTGGCAACTTCTCACTCGGAGCGAGCGGCGCATTGCTGGGGCTTGTCGGAGTGATGTTGGCGATCACCACGAAGCGTGGCGGTGCCTACATGCGCGAACTGCGCTCACGATTGGTCAGTTCCGTCGTCATTCTTTTCGCCATCGGCTTCATGGGCATGGGGATAGACAACTACGCGCACGGGGCCGGGCTGGCAGCCGGATTCGTTTTGGGGAAGTTATTCGCGGACCGTCAACCAGCGAACGCGAATGAACGCCGGCGTGCTTATGCCCTGGGATGGCTCGCGGGACTGGCGGTGCTCGCGAGTTTCGTGTTGATGATTATGCACTACCGTGACCCTCTGCCTGGAGAGTCAACACAATCCTTCCCCGCAGGAGGAAAAAGTGCGCTACTCTACTGTCAGTACAAAGCGCCAGCCGTGGACCCGCATTCCATCGTCCTTGTGAGTTTGCACTCGCCCAAAGAGAAAGTCTGGGGCGAGCTTTTGGACATTAACCCGTCCGGCGTCACGCTTCGCGGCATCGATCTGAATTCCTTTGATCATTTTATCCGCCAGATCAACGAGCCGGATGGCGAGCGAATCGGGCTGCCCACGGTTTTCTTCCCGATGAACCGTGTCGAACGTGTTGCTCTCGATGAGCCGACCGGCTCCATCCCTTCGATGAACGAACTCTTCGCTCGCAAAATTGGCCGCACTCTTACCGACTACCTCTCGCAATTCGCCTGACGCGTCCCAACCGAACTGCGCTATCCTAATTTGCAATGACAGGCCGGATCTGGACGGTTCCAAATCAAATCACTTTGCTGCGACTCGGCTTTCTGCCGTTCTTTCTCATTCTTATTTCCTATGAGAGTTATAAATGGGCGCTGCTGGTCCTGGTTGTAGCCGGGCTTTCGGATGGCGTTGACGGCCTTCTGGCCCGGAGCCTCAACCAGCGATCGTCTCTCGGCGCGTATCTCGATCCCATCGCTGACAAGCTGTTGCTCTCTTCTTCTTTCATTATTCTGGCATTCAAGAATCAGATCGCGTGGTGGCTCACTATCATTGTTTTCAGCCGGGACATACTGATCCTTATTGTGGCCGTCGTGATTCTGCTGATTTCCGGTTATCGGCCCTTTCCGCCAAGTATCCTCGGCAAGCTGACCACAGCAACTCAAATTATTTTGGTGTTTACCGTCGTTTTTTCCGCTGCGTATCCGGATTTCCATCTGGCAAACATCATCCATCTGCTGGTTTACGGCGTTACGTTTTTCAGCATCGTTTCCGCGCTTCACTATTCGTTCAGCACGGCCCGGAACCTCAGCAGTTCTTCGTCTTCCTAAGAACCGAAAAGCGCAGAGGTCTCAGACGGGCATGACTTTGGGACCGCCGGACGGAAGGAGCAGTTTGGGTTCTGTGAGGGCTTGGACCTGCTGAAGAGTTGCGTCCGGGGCCAACTCGCGGAGCAGAAGGCCTTCCGGAGTGACATCGATGAAAGCGATCTCGGTGACGATGTGATCGACGACTTCGACGCCGGTGAGCGGGAGAGTGCATTTTTTCAGGATTTTCGGCTTGTTGTCGCGCGTGGCGTGCTCCATGGCGATGAACACGCGCTTGGCACCCGCGACGAGATCCATCGCTCCGCCCATGCCTTTCAGCATTTTCCCGGGAATGGCCCAATTGGCGAGCGTTCCCTTTTCATCGACCTGGAGCGCGCCGAGAACAGTTAGGTCGACGTGGCCGCCGCGAATCATGGCGAAAGAATCGGCGGAAGAAAAATAAGCCGTGCCGGGAAGTTCAGTGACGGTCTCTTTGCCCGCGTTGATGAGGTCGGGATCGACTTCGGATTCGAGTGGATACGGGCCGACGCCGAGCATGCCGTTTTCGGATTGCAGAATGACGTCCATACCTTTGGGCACGTAATTGGCGACGAGCGTAGGCATGCCGATACCGAGATTGACGTAGTATCCGTCGCGCAGTTCGAGCGCGATGCGTCGCGCGATCCGTTCGCGTTTCTGGTCGTCAGTCAGGGGCATAGGAGGTCTACAGTTGACAGTTTACAGCTAACAGCTAAAATCAAAAACAAATGCGCCGGGCTAAAGCCCGGCATCTACACGGGCTTACCGAAATTTCTTCTCGAACTTTTGCAACGTTTCAGCTAGAACCTGGCCGACAATGGCGAGACTGCGAGGATCCACTTTGTCCAGTGTATCTTGCGGCGTGTGCCAATAGGGGACAGTTAGGTCGATGAGGTCGCAACCGGCGACGCCGCGTCGGATGAAAGAGAAATGGTCGTCGCCGCCTACGGTGTAATTTTCGTTGACGAAAGTATTTTGATAGCCGAGTTGAGCCGCAGTGTCCCAGAGGAGATCCGTGAGCCAGGGAGTGGAGCCGGTATCGCGCGTGATTTTCACGTTCGCGGGGCCAATCATGTCGGCGAGGATCATGGCTTTGGTTCGCTTGAGATCGCCGGAAAGGGCCATTTGAGCGGCCATTTCGCGACTGCCGTAGGTGTTGTTGCTGCCGTCATTGTTCCATTGAACGCTGGCTTTGTCCGTCCAGTTGCCTTGGGCTTCCTCTCCGTCGAAGAAGACAATCCAGACGTTGAGGGAATTCTTGCGAGCGCAGAAGAGGCGGGCGAGTTCGAGCATGGTTCCTGTGCCCGAGCCGCCGTCATCCGCGCCGACGAAGTTCGGCATACGAAGGGTGTCGTAATGCGTGGTGTAGAGAATAATGCCGGCGTTGGTGCCGTGAAGTTTGACGATGAGATTCTTCATCTCAAGGCTGCCGAGAACGGTCGACCCGTGAAAGTCGTGCTCTTCGACAGGGCAGCCGAAGCTTTTAAGTTGGCCAATGATGTAGGCCTGAGCGCGGTGAATTCCGTCAGACGCAGGCGGCCGCGGCCCGATCTCAACGAGATGGCGCACGTGCTCATAAGCGCGTGCACCCTCAAATGCCGCCGATGAATCCCCAGGGAGCCGCTCTGTGAATGCACGCAGTGAAGCCATCAAAACGACCACCGCGAAAATGCCCCGCGAGGTCATAATTTTCTCGTGGTGCGGCGCTCGATGCGCTTTTCGTATTTCTGGCCTTGCAGGATGGCGTTGATGAAGATGCCGGGAGTGTGAACCTGGTCCGGTGGTAGTTGGCCGAGCTCGACGAGTTCTTCGACTTCGGCGATGACGTAATCGGCGGCGGTGGCCATCATGGGATTGAAGTTGCGGGCGGTCTTGCGATAGATCAGGTTGCCCCAGCGGTCACCCTTCCAGGCTTTGATGAAGGCGAAGTTGCCACGGATGGCGCGCTCGAGGACGTACTGACGGCCGTCGAATTCGCGCGTTTCCTTGCCTTCGGCGACCATGGTGCCGACACCTGTGGGGGTGTAGAACGCGGGAATGCCTGCGCCGCCGGCTCGGAGGCGTTCGGCGAGGGTGCCCTGCGGATTCAGCTCGACTTGCAACTCGCCGCTGAGGACGAGCTGCTCGAAGAGCTTGTTTTCGCCAACATAGGTCGAGACCATTTTTTTGACTTGGCGATTCTGGAGGAGCAGGCCGATGCCGAAGTCGTCGATGCCAGCGTTGTTGCTTACGATGGTGAGGTCTTTGGCGCCTTTGCGGCGGACGGCGGCAATCAGGTTTTCCGGGATGCCGCAGAGGCCGAAGCCGCCCATGAGGATGGTGGCGCCGTCGGCGAGTTTTTCGATGGCTACGTCGGCGGAGTCGATGCGTTTATCCACGACCGAGACCTCGATTGCGGCAAAGAAAAGCGCACAGGCTGAAGCCTGTGCTACTGGTGCCGGAGCAGTTTACTCCAAGAGGCTAGAAGCGCGAAGGCCGAGGTGGATGGAGGGCGCTCGGAATCCGTAAGATCTTAGGTCTCCTCGACGGAGACTGCGAGCACTCGTCGGGTGGAACGCACGGTCCATTCTGTCAAGGATGTGCCCGGTCCGTACCCCTGCCCCTACCCTACCCCCTCCCCCTTTTTTTGTAAGTGCGGATTCTAAAGGACTTTAAGTCTCGTGTTTTGGAAGTGCAGATTCCAAAGGGGTTACGAGCATGTTTTTCGTAAGTGCAGATTCTAAAGAGCTTAGGGACGAGGCCTGGTGCTAAAACAAAAACGCCAGCACGAATGCTGGCGCTACTGGAAAGCAGCCGCAATGTTACCTAAGATCTCTTATACGCTATGAGTAACCAGTTGTCAAGGACAAAACCGAGGGCGGAAGTTCGTGAAGGGCAGGCTAAGCGGAATACGGGGGATCGTAATGAGGGGAGGTTGCGTCGATGAGGTCCATTTGCCCAGGGGCACGGCATGCCGTGCCCCTAGGAGATGAGGAGGAGGATGGAGAATCCGACCGCGAATGTGCTTTGGTTGTGGCTTTAATAAGAAATATCGATATTATAGTGAACTTTATTTCATGGCCGAGGATGATCCCGATGAAAATGAATGAGTTATGGGGTTCGCGGGGCAAAGCTGCCGCGACAGTTG
>Ga0210402_10001459_pt1 | contig 24378 bp, 22 predicted proteins | sample IncBWC7MmetaG_FD_161055 | JGI IMG/M metagenome (GOLD analysis project Ga0210402, IMG submission 161055) | Forest soil microbial communities from Barre Woods Harvard Forest LTER site, Petersham, Massachusetts, United States - Inc-BW-C-7-M | ecosystem: Environmental > Terrestrial > Soil >... | reverse complement strand
CGAACAATATTTCACGCCTTCTTAGGGAGCGGTTTCGTCGAAATACGCGGCTCTATTCATGAAACGGCGTACTTAGTTCGCAAAATACCCGCGCCGCGCGTAGACACGCACGTGGGGTAAGCTGACTTTAACTTCTAACCTCCGCCACTTGCCGGAATTCGCGCTGCCGCCCTGGCGGTAGCCAACCACGTATTGGTTGCGCACCGCCTCACTAATCCTGGCAGCCGCCTGCAGCATGTCATCCGCCTGAGACAGCGAAAAGCTCAAACCGCCGGTGCGTTCGGCCAGGTCTTGGAGAAGCGCGAGGCCATTCTGTTCTTCCGCCCGTTCGATAGGCTTGCGGCCGGCGGAATCAGCCGCGATCCTGATCGTATGGATCTGCACATCGGCCTCACGGACCGCTCGCAGCAACTCGGCCCCGGAGTACCGGCTTTGGTTATCCATACCGTCGGAAACGATCAGGAGGGCTCGTCGGCCATGGCGCGCCGACCGCATCTGGTTCAGGCCCAGGTAGACGGTGTCGATCAATGCCGTGTTGCCTTCGGTCTGTGCCCCAGCCAGGCGCTTCTCGATGGCGTCGAAGTCCGCGGTAAGCCGGAGCAGATTCTTCGGTCGCGTTCCTACGGCCAATAGAAAGCTCTCGTCCCCGGGGTTGGCTGTCTTGAGAAACGCTCGCACGGCGCCAATCGCGGCCGGTAACCTGGCGCGCATGCTGGCACTGAGATCGAGGACCACACCCACCGAGCACGGCGTCTCCTCGGTGGAAAAGGCGACGATCGGCTGCGGCACCTTGTCCTCGAAGACAGTGAATTTGTCTTGCAGGAGGCCATTCACCGTGGCGCCTCGGCGATCCGTCACGATCGCGGAGATCAAAACCAGATCGACGTCCGCTCGAAGTACCGCAGCCGGAAGTCTTGCGCCGCCTCGCGCCCCCACGGCCGGGAGATTCAGCGGCTGCGACCAAAGCTGCGCAGCGGCGAACAACGGGGTCGCCGCCACCACCCAAAGGTTGATGGTCATCAAGTCCTGCCACTTACCTGATAGCACTATTCCAGTGCGCGTGCAAATGGCCGGAAGGGATTGAAAAAGCGAAAGTTGGGAAAACGGGCAAGAACCGGACGAAAAAAGACAAACCACCACGCCATCACCGGCGGAAACTCACGGGCGTTAATGGCGAAATTACAGGCAGGCCGGCGGGCCTGCCCGGTTCATTCCGACTTCTGACTCCTGTCTTCTGACTCCTGTCTTCTGCCTCCTGTCTCCGGTCCCCTCGCCTAGAACATGTTCCAGAGGAACTGGTTGTAAACTTCGTGGTGGTACTGCACTTCGGGCGCCTTCACGAACGTTCCAAGCTGCTTCGGGCACCGGTCCGCCGCCGCCTGCTTCAGGTCCGCGTACCGCCCCTTGACATCCTCTCCCAGCAGCTTCGTGGTCCACTCGTTGGCCCTGAAGTGCGACAAAGCGTCGTAGATATTGTCCGGCAAGAACCGATCCGCGGTCCGCAGGTTCTTGATCTTGGCGATGTCCCCGTCCAGCCCCGTCTTGAATACTGTCAGCAATACCAGGTAGGGGTTGGCATCCGGCGCCACCGACCGCACTTCCACGCGCATGCTGCGTTCGTTGCCGATTGGGATCCGGACCATCGATCCGCGGTCCACCGCCGACGCCTTCAACTGGTTGGGCGCCTCGAAGTGGGGGTCCAGCCGCCGGTACGAATTCACGCTGGCATTGAATAACAGGCACGTGTCCAAGCCGTGGGTCAGAATCCGGTCCACAAATTGCCAGCCGGCCTTGCTCAGCTTCTCTTCGCCCTTCGGATCCCAGAACTGGTTCCTCCCGCCCTTGCTCACCGATACGTTGGTGTGCATGCCGCTGCCGTTCACCCCCACTACCGGCTTAGGCAGGAAACTCGCCGTCATTCCCATATGCGTGGCCACCTGCCGGCAGATCAGCTTGTACAACTGAATCTGGTCGGCCGCCGCCACCACTTCCGAATAGCAGTAGTTGATTTCAAACTGCGACGGCGCCACTTCCGGATGGTCCTTCTCGTTCTGGAAACCCATCGCCCGCTGCACTTCCGCGGACTTGTCGATAAACAGCCGAAGCGGGTCCCCAGGCAGGGAGTGATAGTAACCGCCCGTGTTGACGTATTCGAACTTCTCCGTTTCGTAGTAGTGCTGCTCGGCATCCACTCCCTTGAAGATGAAGCCTTCAATCTCATTGGCGGCGTTCAGCGTGAGGTCCTTGCTGGCGTGCAGTTCATTGGCATACGATTTCAGCACCCCGCGGATATCGGCGCGGAACGGCGAGCCGTCTTTGTCGATCACGTCGCCGAATACCATCACCTTGCCGGCTCCGAAGACGTCCGCCGGCCCCCAGTAAAACGCGCTCCAATCCATGTACAGCCGCAGATCGCTTTCGCGCTGCGCCGTGAAGCCTCGGATCGATGAGCCGTCAAACGTCAGGTTGTCCCAACTCTTGATCAGGAACTTCTTGTCGTAGTCCAGCATGTGCAGGCGGCCTTCCAGGTCGCTGAACAGCACGGTAACGGCCTTGATCCGCTTCTCGTCGGTCAGGTACTTGATGCGCTCTTCCTGAATCTGCTCCATGGGCACGCGCTGTTGGCGCTGCTCTTTGGCATGCAGGTTCAGTTCTTCTAATTCGCTGTAGGAAAGGGTCAAAAAATCTGTCAGTTCGTTGGACATTCATCTCCTCGTGCCGAATTTCTAATTGTCGGGGACTGGTGTCCGTGCTGGCAACGGTTTCGCGCACTCTAGCCAATAGATTGTCTTTATGGATTCCCGTCAAGAAATTGATTGGGGCGGGGGGCTGTTGGGCAGGGGCGGCGGAGGGCGCGTGAAATACGCCGCTCCACCGCCCTGAACTGCGGGCTGGCTATTGCTCGCCGGCTATTGTCTGACGACCGTCACCGAGTCCGTCGCCGTCTTGCCGGCTGAATCGGTAACCGTCAAGGTGAAGGTGTAAGTGCCGGAACCGCCCTCCAGTTGAATGCTGGGTGTCGACGAGTTATAGCCTACCGCGATGTCCGCCTGAGGCGAGCCCGTGGCGACGCTCCACTGGTATGACAGCGGTCCGCCGTCGAAACTCGTTGAGGTGCTGGCATCCAACTGAACCTGAGACGCCTTGGTAGTCAGCGTCTTCGGATTTACCACGGCCGTGGTGATGCCGGCGCCTGCCGCGCCGCCATGGGTCTGTCCGGCGATCAGATTCAGCACACCCGGCGTCGAAGGCCCGAATGTGGTTCCGAACGAGTTGTCGCTCATGGCGAAATTCTGCGCGTAATTCCATAGAGCGGTCACCGTGTTGCCGTCGTAGTAGCCCATCACGATTTTCGTTCCGTTGCCGCCAACGTCGCAACTGGCGGTGCCCACGCCCACGGATTCCACGAACTTGTTCATCAAACCGCCATTGAACGCCTTCTGCTCATCGGCGTAGTTGTGGTCCTGGTCGCACGTCACGGGCTGCGCGCGGGTCAGCCGGAACGGCTGTGCCGCATTCGGATTGTTCGTCAGCAACGGTCCCGAAAGGCCGTTCACCGAAGGCGTGCCTGGAGCCGCCGTAAACGAGGGCTCGCTCTTCGAATTGTTGGCCGCCACGGGGTAGGTGGCGAAGTAGTGGTCGAATGAAACGTTCTCCTGGAAGATGACCACCACGTGCTGAATCGGCGTGGTGGTGGCAGGCTGGGTCTGTGCCTTAAGGCACGGCAGCCACGCCGTCAAAACCAGCGTGGCAATTGGGCAATGAATGGTAAACGGGTGGTTCCGCATGGGCTCCTCTTTTTGGTGACTTCCAAGAGTGCCACGCCGTCGTTACAGGCAATTTACGCTGGCATGAATATCCGGTTTGCCTTTGTTTTGCGTGCCTTTACCGTCTTGCAGGAAACCTTCAGATTGCGGCTTTACCATAAAAGGTTGACCCATGCACATCCTCGTGGTCGAAGACGAACGCCGCCTGGCCGAACTCCTCCGCCAGGCGCTCCAGGAAGAGGGCCACGTGGTTACCCTGGCCTTCGACGGCCGTGAAGGCCTCGCGATGGCCCAGGCCGGCGCCTTCGATCTGTTGATTCTTGACGTCATGCTGCCCGTCCTCTCGGGCTTCGAAATCGCCCGCCGGCTGCGCGCCGGTAAGAACCAGACGCCGATTCTGATTTTGACCGCCCGCGACGCAGTGGCCGACATCGTCACCGGCCTGGATCTCGGCGCCGACGATTATCTCACCAAGCCGTTCTCGTTTGACGTTCTCCTCGCCCGGGTCCGCGCCGTGGGCCGCCGCGGCCCCATCCCGCAGCCCGTCTGCATGAAGGCCGCCGGCCTCACCATCAACCTGGGCGGGCGCGACGTGCACCGCGGCAACCGCCAGATCGATCTCACCCGCACCGAGTACGCCATCCTGGAACTGCTGGCGCGCAATGCCGGCCGCGTGGTGACGCGCGACTCCATGATCGAAGGCGTCTGGGGCGGCGACTCGGATATCGAAAGCAACACGCTCGATTCCTTCGTGCGCCGGCTGCGCGCCAAAATTGAAGAGCCCGGACAGGCCAGGCTGATCCGCACCATTCGCGGCGTCGGCTACAGTCTGAATCCGGAGGCCCAATGAAGCCCCTGTCCATCCGTTTGCGCCTCACCGTCTGGTACACGGCTGCCATGCTCACGGGCCTGGCGCTCTTCGGCTGCGGCATTTGGCTGGCGCTGCAGCACCGGCTATTGGCAGCCGTGGACGCGCGCCTGGCACAGCGGGTGGAAGGTCTGCGGCGCGCCCTGGGGGCGGAAGGCGCAATCAAGAGCCGGGCGCGGTTGCGGGCGGAACTTACCGAGTTTGCCGGCGAAGTTCCCGAGGGCGGCCTGGTGCAGTTGCGCGACCCCGCGGGCGTCCTCATGCTTCCGAACCCGAGCCAGCTTGCCTTCCCCAACAGTTCAGGAGCGCCCTTCCGGACGCTCACCGCGCGCGTGGAGGTCATGAGCCAGCCATTCGAAGTGCTGATGGCCCAGTCCCTGGACGACACCGAAGCCATGATGCGCGATTTTCGCAATCTGCTTCTCCTCATGGTGCCGGCGGTTCTGCTGGTGGCCTGCCCGGGTGGATACTGGCTCAGTTCGCGGGCGCTGCGGCCGGTGGATGCCATCACCAGCGTGGCCGGGTCGATCGGCGTGCACAATCTGTCGCAGCGCGTGGCGGTTCCGCGGACTGGCGACGAACTGCAGCGCATGTCCGAGACCTGGAACCAGGTGCTGGAACGGCTGGAGACCTCGGTGAAGCGCATACGCCAGTTCACGGCGGACGCCTCGCACGAACTGCGCACCCCGCTGGCGTTGATTCGCGCCACTGCCGAGCTTGCCTTGCGCCGCGAACGGGAGCCCGAGGACTACCGGAGATCGCTGCGGTCCATCGTGGACGTCTCGGTGCAGATGACGGCCCTGACCGAAGACCTGCTGACGATGGCGCGCGCCGATGCCCACGGCCTGGAAATGCCGCTGTCCGCAATCGACCTCGCCGAACAGGTGAGGCGCGTCGTGGAGCAAAGCGAAACCATGGCCGCGGAGAAGGGAATTCGATTGATCGCCGCAGCCAACGGGGCGCCGGTGATGGCGCCAGCCAACGCCAGTGGCATTCGCCGGCTTTTAGTGATCCTCATCGATAACGCGCTGCGCCACACCCCCGCGGGCGGTTGGGTAACCGTAACCGCTGCCGATTCCGCCCGCGGTGCGCTGCTGACCGTTCGGGACACCGGCGCAGGCATCGCGCCGTCAGATATGCCCCACATCTTCGAGCGCTTCTACCGCAGCGATCCCGCGCGCGGCGGCGGCGGATTTGGGCTTGGCCTGTCGATTGCCCAAGTCATCGCGCGGGCTCACGGTTCGGAGATCGAAGTCGAAAGCCGGCCCGGCGAAGGCGCACAGTTTCAGTTGAGGCTGGGCGGCGATCGCCCGGTTACCGGGAACTTGCATCTTCCATTTCTATCGTGAAAGGGTCAGACTCACGCACGCCCCGGTGCGGTGGCTGCCTTTTCGATCTCGATTCCGGTTTGGGCGGCGGCAACGGCGCTAAAATCGTAATGCGCTCGCCTGCCGTAGGACGGCGCATCACGCTAGCGTACCGCGCGGCATTCACGGGCATCCCACGCAACCACCGCGGTGGCTGGGAACTCGGACAGAGGCGCGGCCGGTAACCGGCGCCCGACCTGCAAGTACGTGTAACTACTGATAACTAAACTACTGATAACAGTACGTTGCCGGTACGCTTGGGACTGGCGCTCGCTTAGCTCCAGTGTCAAAATGGTTTTGGAACTGAAGCTTATGATTATCCGATACAGCAACGGAAGCATCCGCGAAGGCATTGTCCTGAGCTTCACCGCCGACATGGCGCGCGTCGCCCTCAAAGACCGGGACGACGTGGAGGAATTCCAATTAGTAGCCGGCCGGTGGATCAGCGAGGACTGGGAAGCCGTGGTCTTCGAATTCGCCCAGGCGCCGGCGGTGGAAGCGTTCCCATGGTTCGAAGCTCCGGGTGACGCGCTCGAGCCCCGCTACGTCAACTGATTGGCCCTCATCTCTGCTGGGGCGGAATCGACCCCGGCGGCAGATAGTACAGTAGGTACGCACCCACCCGCTCCACTGGCTTCAGGTACGCGAACCATGGCTCCAGATTCGGGTATCGATGCTCTAATCCGTACTGACTGACCTTCCACATGGTCGGGCTCACCGCGGTCCAGCCTTCGGCGGGCTTCACGGGGTTGATGTCCTGAACCGGCGGGAATCCCGGCCAAACCATCAGCCGGTCGGCCGTCTGGTTCAAGGTGTTGAAGTTCACTTGAGTTGCGCCCAGTTCCTTCAACCGGCGTGCCAGGCGAATGGTATCCTGCCCCCAATCCAGGTCCGAATCCACCAGAATGTTTTCCGGTGACCGCAGCCACCTCGCCTCATTGAAATAGGCCAGGTAATTCGGATGTTGCGCGGCCCCCGAGACGACTATCCACACTACCAGTGCGGCCGCCGCCAGACCGGCCCCCAGACCGGCCAAATGGCGGGTTTGCGCGCGCCGCACCAGATCCACTACCGCAATCGCCGCCACAATACTGAAGCCCGCATAGACCGGCAGGATGTGGCGCACGCCGATGTTAACTTTGCTTGAGATCGCCGGCATCAGGATGCCCATGGAGAACGCCAGCGGCAGCCAATACACCAACTTGCCGCGCTGGGCCCAGCACCGCCCGGTTCCAATCCCCAGCAGCAGCAAAAACCCGGCGGGCGTCTTCACGCTCAACACTACCGGGAAAAAATACCACCAGCCGGTAGTGCGCACTGCGCCCAAAAGATAGCCCGGGTGGCCCGTGCTGTTGTGAGCCAGCGCGAAACTGACGCCATCGAACAGCTCCGGCGCGGGCAGGCTGACGTTCCAACCCAGCGCCTTCCCGAACGAGAAGGAGTAGACCGCCCAAATCGCTACGGCCCCGGTGATCACAGCCAGTCCGAAGGGCAGCGCCCGGGCCTTGGCGGCGGCGGACAGCCCGCTTATACCCGGCCGTTCTACCACAATGTAGGTAAGCAGCGCGAACACGGCCGCAGCCGGCAGAAACCCCAGCGCCGTGAACCTCGAAACCACGGCCAGCGCGGTTGTGATGCCCAGCAGCAGACTATGCTTCCAGGTGGGTTCTTCGGCCCACAGCAGCAGGGCGAAGAATGCGGCAGCCAGGCAGCCCGTGAGCGGCATGTCGGTGGTTGCCAGGCCGCCATGCGCCAGCACCGGAGGCAGCACGGTGAAGAGGCCGGTGGACACCACGGCCACGGCGTTTCCGAAATGGCGGCGCGCCCACAGATACACCACGGACGCCGCCAGCAGGAAGAAAGGCAGAATGCCCAGACGCATCAGGTACAATTCCCGTTCCGGATGGCCGCTCCGGTACATCTCGGCTACGCCTTCCAGGTAAAAATTCTGCGCGTTGAGCGGCCGCACGCCATCCAGGTAAGGTCCCAGTGCCGACATCAGGAGCGCCAGCGGCGGATGCTGCACCACATACCGGTAGACGTGTTGCGCCATGTATTGCAGGCCGCAGGCTAAGTAGGCGGGTTCGTCCCAGGTGAGACCGGTCTCCGGATACGTGGCCACGATTCTGACGGCCGCCAGAGCGATCAGGCAAATTGCCAGGACCAGCGCGAGCGATGCCGGATGCCGGATGCCGGTGGCCGGTGGGAGGCTGGCGCTTACCGGCATCCGGCCACTGGCATCCGGCATCGGTTTCGGTTTCTTTTTCGGCATCCGTTCCTACGTCCAGGCGCATCCTAACGAATGCCGATCCGAACTGCCTCACCCGGTTTCAAGGTTTCAAGTGCAGTCAGCACATCCGGCAACAGAACCAGCAGATCATCGAGATTCGTGGTGCGGGCTCGAACAACCACCAAAGCGATCGAGCGGCCGCGCAAGCTTTGCTGATGCGGCATGTTCTGATCCACAGTGATCAGTACTTCGAAGCCTGCCTGGTCCGCGGCGGCCAGGAGTGCACCATTAGCTAAACCAGTGAGCCCCGCGTACCGGCAGGTTTGGCATTCATGACCAGCGAAGTGGTGACGGAGTCCCTCGTCTATGCACTCGTCCAGAAGAAGGCGCATTCAATGGCTGGCGAGCAAGGATTTTCTCGCTTCTTCCAAAGCTCGCAGAGCCTGCTCCCGACTGACCGTGGGGAACCCCTCTAGAAAGCGCTCCAAACTGTGACCGGCCTCGAGGTATTCGAATAGGGTGCGCACTAGAACACGTGTGCCGCGAAACGTCGGCTCACCGGACATGATGGCGGAATCGCGAACGACGACGGACTTCATGTCTTCATTGTGCCTCAATTGACCACCACCGTGGTTTCGCAACTTCGATTCGCGGCGACGCCCGGGTACGCCAGCCCGGCCGGCGCCTTTCTTCCGAGTCGGCGGTGAACCGTCCGGAACCGGCGTAGGTAAACGCGACGCGACGGATCGTTACTTTCAGGCAACAGACTCGCCCCTGAGCCACTGCGCCTTTCGGCCCGCTCCTGTCGATCATCTGAAAAGAACACCTAACCTTCTCTCAGGATGAGCGTATTATATTCATAAACACTAGTCGATCATCGACAGGAGAACATGCCGAGACGCCAATCCCCGCTCCAATCCGAGATGGTTCAGGGAACCCTGGACATGCTGATCCTCCAGACACTCGTGCTTGGTCCCGCCCATGGCCAGACAATTGCCCATGCCATAGAGCGGGGCTCGAACGAGGTGCTTCAAGTTGAACACGGATCGCTTTACCCGGCCCTTCACCGTCTCGAGAATCGAGGCTGGATCGCCGCGTTCTGGGGAACGTCGGAAAACAACCGTAAGGCCAGGTATTACCGGCTAACGCCCGAGGGCAAAAGGCAGCTCACCGCACAGACATCTCGTTGGGAGGAAGTAGTGCGGGCTATCGGCCGCATCCTGAATCCGGTTGTGGAGCGGCAGCGATGAACTGGCGCCGATTCTTCCGCCGTGATCAAGCCGATGCCGAGCAGCGCGACGAGCTCGATTTTTACCTGGACGTCACCACGAAAGAGTACGTCGAACGCGGAATGGAGCCTGCCGCGGCCCGGGCAGCGGCACGGCGGAAACTCGGTAACCGAACGCTGATCCGCGAGGAGGTTTATCGCATGAACACGCTCACATTCATGGAGAGTGTGCTACGGGATGCGCGCCATGCTGTGCGGATGATCCGAACCAGGCCCGCGTTCAGCCTGACGGCTTTGCTTTCGCTCGCTTTAGGCATCGGCTCGAATACTGCCCTCTTCACTGTGTTGAACGCCGTCCTCATCCGGCCCTTGCCCTATCCCGGGTCGGACGCCCTGGTGCGCGTGGCGAACCGGCTCGTAATCCAAGGGCAGGTCTTCGAAGACTCGGATCTCTCCCCCGGCATGTACGCTGCCTGCAAGGGGAGCGCAAGGGCCTTCGAAAGCTTCGGGGTTTGGACTTCCGGCACCGCCACGGTGACCGGATTGGGAGATCCCGAGCAACTCCTGTCCGTGACGGCAACGCAGGGCGTCCTGCCCACACTGGGCGTACCCGCGTATATCGGCCGATGGTTCTCAAGCAAAGATGACAGTCTGGGCACTCCCCAGACGGTGATTCTTAGTTACGGATATTGGCGGCGGAAGTTCGGCGGCGATCCCGGGGCACTCGGTCGCACCATTCTGATTGATTTCATTCCGCGCCAGATTGTCGGAGTGATGCCTCGGGCGTTTCGGTTCGTTAACCTCTCCCCAGACATACTGCTGCCGCAGCGGTTTCCCATGAGCGGGCTCAGACCGGACGAGCTCAGCTACATAGGTATCGCCAAGCTCAAAACGGGCGTTACGGTGGCGCTGGCCAATCAAGATGTGGCGCGTGTTTGGAAGACCTGGGGCGAAGCGGTTGGGGCGGCCAACATGCTCAAGATGCTCCAAGTCGAACCTAACCTGCACCCGCTGAAGAAGGATGTCGTGGGGGACGTCGGTTCCGTGCTGAGATTTCTCATGGGAGCGCTCGGCCTGGTGCTCTTGATGGTTTGCGCCAACGTGGCGAACCTCGCGCTTGTCCGTGCGCAATCCCGCCGGCAGGAATTTGCTATTCGTCGGGCGCTTGGGGCGGGTGCGGCAACAATTGCGCGGGAACTGCTGGTCGAGAGTCTGACGCTGGGCATCCTCGGCGGCGCCCTCGGCCTGCTGTTGGCGTATGCAGGTCTTCGACTGCTGGTGACGCATGGGCCAGCGACTCTTCCCCGGCTCGCGGAGATATCAATCGACGGAACAGCGCTGGCATTTGCGCTGGCATGCTCGCTTGGGTCGAGCATTCTGTTCGGATTGGCCGCGGTGCTCCGGTCCGGCATCTCCCACCGAATTCAAAGCGCACGAGGCGCGACGCAAGGGGTTCAACAACTCCGGGCTCAGAATGCGCTCGTAGTCGCGCAGCTAGCGCTTGCGTTTGTGCTGCTGGTGGCCTCCGGCTTGATGATCCGAAGCTTTCTCGCCTTGCGAGCGGTAGCACCGGGATTTACACATCCCGAGTGGATTCAGACAGTCCGTATTTTGATCCCGGAGGCGCTGACGCCAGATCCGGAGCAGGTAATCCGCATGCAGTCTGAAATTCTTAGCAGGCTTTCCACCATTCCTGGTGTGACAGCGGCAGGGTTCGCCAGCGGATTGCCGCTGGAATCGGAGTACCGGAACGGCATAGTCGTCGCCGTTGAAGGCAGGACGCCCCCAGACCAGATGCCTCCGAACCGCGCTTTCAAGAATATTTCACCGGGCCTCCTTGCCGCGCAAGGTACGCGATTGTTAGCCGGGAGGGATTTCACCTGGGACGACATACTCGCTCAACGGCGCGTCGCCATCGTCTCCGGGAACATGGCCCGCGAAAATTGGGGCGAGCCTGCCGATGCGCTGGGCAAGCGGATACGGTTCGGCAGAGACGGCCCTTGGAGTGAAGTCGTCGGTGTAGCGGAGAATGTTTACGCCGACGGTGTGAACCGCCCAGCGCCCGCCACAGTCTATTCCCGTCTCGGAGTACAACCACCGGTTCGGCCTGGCGGCACAGCAATCGTTCGTCGTGCCGTCACGTTTGCCATTCGAAGCCAACGTGCCGGCACGGAAGCATTCCTGCGGGAAGTTGCCGCTGCGATCCACGCCGTGAATCCCAATTTACCGTTGGCCAGAGTGCGGACTCTGAACGATGTCTACCGCCAATCGATGGCGCATACATCCTTCGCACTCGTTCTGCTCGTTATAGCCGGGGCCATGGCGTTGACACTCGCGATAGTCGGAGTCTACGGCGTTCTGGCCTACGCTGTCGCGCAGCGCCGGCATGAGGTCGGCATCCGCGTTGCCCTGGGCGCCGAGCCCCGAGCACTCAAGTGGCTGTTCGTCCGCAAAGGGCTCATCCTTAACTGTATCGGCGGCATCGTTGGATTGGCATTAGCAGGAGGTCTGTCACGTTGGACCTCTTCCCTGCTGTTTGGCATCACGCCGTTTGATCCACTCACGTACGTCGCATCGGGGGCGCTCATCGCTGCGGCAGCCATGGCTGCGAGCTACGTCCCGGCGCGCCAGGCCGCGTCCGTGGACCCAATGGAGACGCTCCGCAGCGAATAGACGCGTAGCTCCGGGATCCCGCCGATTAAACCGGTCGGCCAGAAATAGACCCAGAAATAGACGCCAGAGTTAGTTTCTAGCATGACCAAACCTGAGAATTCATCTCTCAGATTGAATCGCTTAGTCTTAGGTTACGGCAGGTTAAGCCTATCTATGTAACGTCCGGGTAACATCGCGGACCGAAAACCCTCCCATCTGGCTCAATTCAAGGGGCAGGAATCAACCTGGCCTGGAGTCGTATTTGCTTTCTTGGCGTCTTGGCGACTTGGCGACCAACAAAAGAAGACCGCTACGACGAACAAAGCCATTGCCAAGGAGATCGTCGACTCCGATCAACTTCCACGTGCCGCGGGTCCAAGAAAGCTTCACGCGAATCGTACGGGCTAGGAGAAGATGATCACGCAAAGTCGCCAAGTCGCAAAGAGGCGTAGGGATACCTCGACACCCTCTCCTTGGGTTTTCAAGGGCGCAGCCCTTGGTTATAATTAGACCATAGATACGCCGCGGTGCAGACCGATGCTCGTTCTCGGGTGATTGCTTCCCCATCGGTCAGCCAAGTGCAAGTTGTTTGTGACCAACTTGGGTTAGCCCCTGCGGGAAATTAAGTCACCGAAGGAGTTCGCGCGTCTCCGGGGGCTTACAGTTCCGCGGTTGTCAGGCAATGCCTGGCTTCGGTTCGCCGGCACGCCAGGCGGTTGCTTTCTCTTTCCACTTGGGGACGTTCACACCCATAACGAGGAGCCAAAGGCATACCGATAGTTCTCCGATGAAGGAGGGCACCAGAATGTAGGGGAACAGTTGGCCCGCGAAGGCGGGTGCAAGGAAGCTCGCGAAGCTGTTGATCAGGTAGCTTAAACCCGCCATGGCAAGCAGCACGCCTAGTATTCGGGGAAAGAAGGTCGACTTGAAAATCAGGTATCCGCTGATCATGCAATCGAATGCGAAAACCGCCAGGCTGAGGTTGTAGCCCACCGACTGCAACACGAGAGACATGTACCCCAGAGCCTGTAACTGTTCTGCATTGAATGCGCTCAAGTAGCGCTCGCCCCCCAGTAGAATCAAAGGGGCGAAATGATTGAGTAAACTGACGCTCTCGATGGAAATTGTCACCAGGGCAAAGAATACCTCAAGCAAAGCCAGGCTCCTGTTCACCAGCTTGAAGAAGTTATAGAAGATGATCGTCAACGGTAAACCGCATATACAAACTATGATCCCAGCGGCGAAGCCCAACCGGTAGAGCTGCTCGTGCGCCAGAATGTTGCGCGCTGTCGCCGCGGCGTCCCCATTCACGAGCACGCGTTCGCGAACAAAGACTTCGGCGAATAGGCCCAAGGCGATGATGATCAAATATAAGAAGCCGGCGATTCTTGCGGAAATTTGCGGCGATGTTTCATCGGTATGACCGGTCATTTCGGCTCCCTTGTAATGTTAAGCTAAGTACACCGTTTCAATAATACAGTCTCGTATTTCGAGACAGCCGCTCCGTGACCGTCGCGGCTCTGATCGGAGCCGCGCGCGTTAGCAAGCGGTTTCCCAATACGTTGGTGAACTTCTGAAACCGCGTACTAAGCAACGCCAATCGATCTTGATCAGGCGGCCTTTGCGCGATTCGATCCGGCCGCCGCTGAACACTTCCGCGAGCCGGGGGAAAGCGACAGCAGCGAGTTGGGCGGCAACGAACTCCATGTCGATTCGCGAGTAACGCCGCAGTATACACCGATGCTCGTTCTCGCATGGCCGCTCGGAAACTGACCGGCTGACCACCGGTCTGCCCAACTGCGGCTCGCGACCCAGAGGGTCGCGGCCACCTACCGCTCGATCTCCAGGAAGTTGGCCACCCGGTCCAGGGTATTCACCAGGCGCTCTACGTGCGCTTCGGTATGCGCCGCCGTACAGGAGATGCGGAGCAGGTTTTGGGCAGCCGCCGGACGCAGTACCGGGTTAGTGTAGATTCCCTCTTCGAGCAGCGCCTTGCAAAGGCGGCAGAGGTCCATCTCATCCTGGATCACCACCGGGACGATGGCGGTTTCGCCGGGCAGCACGGAATAGCCGCGGGCACGCAGTTCGTCGCGCAATAGTTGGGCGATACGCAACAGGTGAAGACGGCGTTCCGGCTCCTTCTTCATGATCTGCAGCGCCGCGCCCACGGCGGCCACGGAGGCGGCGGGCAGGCTGGCGGAGAAAACGAAAGGCCGGGCGGTATGTTTCAGGTAATCCACCACCGCACGCTCCGAGGCAATGAAACCGCCCACCGAGGCCAGCGATTTGCTGAAGGTGCCCATTACGATATCGACCTCGTCCAGCACCCCCAGATGCTCGGCCGCGCCCGCGCCGGTGGCCCCCAGGACGCCGATGCCGTGCGCTTCATCCACGTACGTGCGCGCGCCGTACGGTTTGGCCAGCCTCAGGATGCCGGGCAAGTCGGCAATATCGCCTTCCATGCTGAAGACGCCTTCGGAAACGATGAAGATCTTATCTTCGGGCGGGCAGTTTTCCAGGCAGCGCTCGAAATGGTCCAGATCGTTGTGGCGGAACCGCATGGTCCGGGCCGGCGATCGCAGCGCCCCTTCCACCAGGCTGGCGTGCAGGTTGTGGTCGCATATCATCACGTCGCCCTTTTCGGTGAGAGCTGAAAGCGTAGCGTAGTTGGCCTGGAAGCCGGTACCGAAAATGATGGCGGATTCTTTATGTACGAACGCCGCCAGTTCCGCTTCCAGCTTGACGTGCAGATCCAACGTGCCGTTGAGCAGGCGCGAGCCGCTGCAACCGCTTCCGTATTTCTTCAGGGCCTGGACCGCGGCCTCCTTCACCTTGGGGTGCGTGATCAGATCCAGGTAGTCGTTGGACCCGAACATGAGCACCTTGCGGTGCCCCATCCGAACCTCGCCCGGGCCACAGCCATCGCGGTCGCTGAAAACCTCGAAATACATGTAGAGGCCAGCGGATTGCAAATCGCTCGGACGAGTGAAACTGCGGCACTTCTCGAATATGTCGTTCGAAACGCTGCCCTTCTTCTTCCCGGTGATGTCGCTAGTCGATACGCGCATGGTCCTCAATTCCAATCGTAAATTCGGTAGGTTTTGTACCTTTTCGCTCCCATCACCTCGAGAGAGCGATTCATGAGCACATTGTCTTCAAGTATCCAGGACATCTCACAGTCACCAAAGCCCAACTTTCTGGCGCTGCGGACCAGAGTTGCGTAAAAACCCGCCGCCAGGCCGGAGGCTCGGTACTCCTCCACCACCCCCAGTGCAAGGACCCGTACATTTTTGACCAAACGTTGATAATACAGGATTTTGAGCAGCCCTGTGGGAAAAAGGCTTCCACCGGCCGTTTTCAAGGCGTGGTTGACGTCGGGCAAGGCCAAGGCAAAACCGACCACGCGGTCTCCCACTTCGCCAATCAGCACCAGTTCGGGCTTTAGAATCATCTTCATCTCCTTGCCCATCAGGACGAATTCCTCGTGGGTCATGGGGATGAAGCCCCAATTGCGCGACCACGCCGCTTTGTACACGTTCCAGACCTTGTCCACGTCGCTGGCGAAGTCTTTCATGTTGATGGGACGAACCCGGACTCCGTTAGTTGCCAGAACCTTGTCGGCGACGCGGCCGATCTTCTTCATGTCGATGATGTTGGCGTTGCTCAAATAAGCCAGCAGGTCTTTGGCCTTTCGCAAACCTACCTGCTCCATCAGTACCGGATAGTACTGCGGATTGTACGTCATCATCACCATCGGATCGGAATCGAAACCCTCGATCAACAAGCCGCACTCGTAGTTGGTGGAGGGATTCACCGGGCCCCGGAGGAATTCCGCGCCGCGCTCCAACACCCACTGGCGCGCGCGCTCCAGCAGTGCCCGGGCCACCGCCACATCGTTCACACTTTCGAAGAAGCCGAAGAAGCCGGCCTTCTCCTGGTGGAACTGGTTGTGGTTGCGGTCGATGATGGCGGCGATGCGGCCTACCACCCGGCCGCCCTGGCGCGCCAGGAAGAACTCCGCGACGGCATTGGCGTAGAAAGGATGCTTCTCACGATCCAACAATTCCTTGACCGCGATTCGCAAAGGCGGAACCCAATGAGGCTGGTCGCGGTATAGCGAAAACGGGAGCTCGACGAACTCGTTCAGCGCCTTCTTGTTGTCGACCGCAACGACTTCAATTCCTTCCAATCGTTACCCCTTCCGAAAGCTTTTTGAAAAACACGGGGGCCGCCAGGATCAGAGCTGCCGCAAGGAGGGCTCCCGCCATCAAGTCAACCGTATAGTGGTATCGAAGATAAACTGTAGCAAAAATGATGCAAGGAGTGTAGGCTAAATAGATTTGGAACAGCCTTTTCGAAACCATCCGGCTGCCCCACCACGCCAGGATGGTGAGTTCCGTATGGCCGCTGGGAAAGCAATCGTAATGAGCGGATTCCAGACGGTCCAGGGTACTTTGCATAGTCTGAAACAGCCACATTCCCTGTAACGGTATGTGCTGCAAATGTTTCAGCAAAAAACGCGGACCCCGGGCGGGAACGAACACGTATCCGACGTACGAGGCCATGAAGCCGAGCGCAATTAGAAAGGCATAATATTGGAACTCTGCGTAGCGGCCTTTATTCCACAGCAGCCAGGCGACCAACAACACAGCCGGAATGAACAGGGTGTAAACCACCTGCAGGAATTCGGTGAAAACTGGCGTGTGTACGCCCTCCAGCCAAACGGTCGGGTTGGCGTGCCAGATCCGAAAATCCAGATTGGCGAGCCACTGGTCGGAATCCGTCTGCCGCACCGCGCGGATGAAAAGCGCCATTTCCTTGTAACAGGAACCTACGTACGGTAGGGGATACCAGTTCCGAAACACCCAGGTGGTCCGGTTGGGACGCTTCACCTGGTAGACGATCAGGGCGCCGCCCAACACATTGGCAGCCAGCAAGGCGGGCGCGTCCGGGAGTTGGCTCCACCAGCCAAGGATCACCGCCACCGAGGCCGCGAAATACGCCAGGATGACCTTGTCCACGGCCCAGAACCGGGTAGAGGTCATGCCCGCCTCCGTGCTGGGGTTGGCAGAACCCCGGTGGGGCAGATTGTTAATCTGTTCGCGATGTGCGCCGGGCGCACAGGGGGCAGGATGAAAGTCGCCCGTAGCGCTATGTGGGGCAGCTTGGCAAGCTGCGGCGGATTGGCAATCCGCCCGCCGGGAGTTGGCGCGCAGCCGAACCTCCACAAGCGACTTTCGAGAGTGCGGCGGATTGGTAATCCGCCTGCGCGATGCGAAGCGAGCCAGCCCGCGTTGGCGGCGTTGCCCTCAAGGGACAGGTGGATAGCCGATCCACCGGACCCCGAGGGCACCCCTGACAACCCCCCTAACAACCTGCTCCCGATACCCGCGCCGTGGCGTGACAATCCGGGCTTTCCTCGGGCGGGAAAAAGCATCTCACGCCAGGCCGCCAAGCGCGCCAAGAAAACCAAGGAATTCTTCTTTGCGGCCTTTGCGCCTTGGCGTGACAATCCGTTTTTCGGTCGCGTAGGAAGAACCATCTCACGCCAGGCCGCCAAGCGCGCCAAGAAAACCAGGGAATTCTTCTTTGCGGCCTTTGCGCCTTGGCGTGACAATCCGTTTTTCGGTCGCCTAGGAAAAAGCATCTCACGCCAAGCCGCCAAGCGCGCCAAGAAAACCAAGGAATTCTTCTTTGCGGCCTTTGCGCCTTGGCGTGACAACCCGCTTTTTCCCCGCCAGTGGTGCTTCAATACGTCAGCCACCCAGCCTCCTTGTAACAGGCCAAGGTCTCGGCCAAGCCGTTTTCCAGCGACGTGGGCGCCTGAAATCCTAGCTCGCGGGCGGCGCGGCCCACATCGCAGGTCCAGAACTTGCACTGCGCTTCCGCCACTTTTTCGCGCGACACTATGCCTGGCTTTCGGGTGATACGCGACCAGATTTCCGCGCCCCAGCCAGCCACGTGGGCGATGGCCGCCGGTACCTCCAGCACCCGCGGAGTCCGGTTCATGATGCGCGCCGCCGCGGCCCCAAACTGGCTCCAGGAGACTGGTTTGGCGTGCGCCAGAAAGTAGGTGCGGCCACGCGCACCGTTGATCTGCTGCAGACCGGTGCTGCCGGCCGCGGTAATCAACCCTTCCACCAGATCCTCGACGTAGATGGCGCTGAACCACCGCTCGCCGCCCCCAAGCCGAAGCACGAAACCCTTGGAGATCGATTTCAACAAGGGGAATACGTCCGTATCGCCGGGACCGTAGACCACCGGCGGCCTGACGATCACCGCATCCGGCGCCAGTTCCTGCACCGCGCGCTCCGCTTCCAGTTTGGATTTGCCGTAGTGCGAAAGCGGGTGAGGTTCGGCATCCTCGGCGATGGGCTTGCCGTCCAGGCTCGGGCCCACGGCCGCCAGCGAACTCACATGCACCAGGCGCGGCCCGCGGCCTGCCAGCCCGCCTGCCAGCGCTGCTGCCAGCGCTCCTAACAGGTTGCGCGTGGCGAGCGCATTTCCGGCATAGTAATCCGCGGGCGCAAGCGCCTTGGTGACGCCGGCCAGGTGAATCACCGTATCGGTACCGCGTAAAGCCTCCGGCAGGCCTTCACCGGAGATGAGGTTGCCGTAGACTGCTTCCACGCCGGAAGGCAGGTTTCGGGGGCTGGCCTGGCGGCGCACCAGGCAACGCACCGCCTGGCCTGAGGCGGCGAGGCGCCTCACCAAATGCGCACCGATGAAGCCGGTACCGCCGGTGACCAGAATCATTCCTGCGGGACGTTACGGAAAGCCACTTCGCCGAAGTAGCTCTCGGCCGTCGTGCCGGTGTGTTGAGAATTAATCTGGATGCGCAGGCCCTTGACGCGCGGGGCAGGCTTGCCGTAAGCCCGCTGGTAGTCGGCAGCCACATTGCGGCTTTCCCCAAGCCAGTGGTTGGTCTGGCTGACGCCCGACTCGCAGACCACCGCAAACACATGCAGCAGCGGGAGGTTGCTGGCACTCTGTTCGGAGCCCTTGGGGGCGCTGGTGTCCCAGATGTAGGAGAGGATCCGCCGGTCAGCGAAACCCACCAGCACCTGTGCCGCCTGGTCATCCGTGCTCATATGACGAAAGTCGCCGCCAGCCGGAAGCTGCGCCACGTTCCAACGCCAGGTCAGAAACGGCATTTGGGACGGGTCCACGTCCACGCTGTGCTCCAGCGCGAAGGAGGAGCGCACGCACTTGAGGTGCAGGCAGGAATCGCTTTGACCGCAGACGGAGATCTCCGGTTTGCCGTGGTTCACCTTAATTTGCCAGTCGGATGGCAACCGTCCCGCACCCCAGTTCGCAGTGTTCAACACGATGAAAGCCAACTGGGAAGTGCGCGCCTGAAAAACGATGAAGAGGACGGTGCAACCAAGCACAAACTTTTTCAAATAAACTTCTCCGGGCCTTGCCGACGAACGCTCACATTAAATATCTCATGAATGCAGGGCGATTCGCCATACGGGGGCATTAAATTAAACTGTTAAAATCTGGCACACTCCTGCCAGCATCGGCCTTCTTTCGATCTGGCTGGATTCGCCGGCCCGCAGCCGTGACCGCCGCTTGACACGGAGTTGGCGGTTGTCTTTCCTTTTGCGGTCATGGTAAAAATGAGTCAGCGCGAGGGGCGCATCCAGTCCGCGGAAAGGGCCGTGCCCACCCACCCAAGCAAACCGAAGGTTACGAACCTTCTTTCAGCCTGATTCGTGCGGACTCCAGGCACGCAGTGAAAGGAGATTCGAATGTCCGACGCACTTCCCCTTCCGCCTAGTCCCAACCTCGAGCAATACAAGAAGCTCGCCAAAGACTTTCAACGTGCCTGCCAGTCGAGCGACCCGCGTGCAGTCCGCGACTGGGCCGCGCGCTGGGCAGAAACAATCGCCCGGCTGCAAGGCCTGGAGATTACGCCCCAAGTCCGACGACGGATCGAGGGCGAAACCGAACGGATCGAGCATCACTGGCGCAAGTTCAACGAGACCAACGAACGCGCCGCGCGTGGCACGCTGGCCGACGCGCAGTTCTTCGTCGCGCGCGGGCATGGCTTCGCGAGCTGGCCGAAGTTCATCAAGCACCTGGAGGCGATAACGCGCGCCAATTCACCGGTCTCGAAGTTCGAAGAGGCAGTGGACTCTATCGTCAGCGGCGACCTGGCCGGGCTTGCGAAACTGCTGACCGGGAATCCGGACCTTGTGCGCGCCCGGTCGACCCGTGAACATCGCTCGACGCTGCTCCATTATGTCTCGGCGAACGGCGTCGAAGACTTCCGCCAGAAGACGCCGAAAAACATTGTCGAGATCGCGAAGCTGCTGCTGACAGCCGGCGCAGATGTGAATGCGGAGTCAGATGCGTATGGCGGCCGGTCGACAACGCTCGGATTGACGGCGACCAGTTGCCATCCGCAAAACGCCGGCGTGCAGCTCCCGCTAATGGAGTTGCTGATCGGCCGCGGCGCCATCATCGACGGCGAAGATGGAGGCAGCGCGGTCAATGGCTGCCTCCACAACGGGCGCGGGGAGGCGGCCGAGTTTCTGGCGACTCGCGGCGCTCGGTTAGACCTGGAAGGAGCGGCTGGAGTCGGGCGGCTCGACGTCGTCAAAAGCTTTTTTAAGGAGGATGGCAGCCTGCAGCCGCCTGCGATGCCAGAACAAATGAGGGACGGATTCGCCTGGGCCTGTGAATTCGGACGAACCAGCGTTGTCGATTTCCTGTTGCAACGCGGAATGAAGGTGGACGCGAAGCTCAGCGGAGTGACCGGCTTGCATTGGGCAGCGTACGCGGGATACGTCGTCACCGTCAAGCTATTACTCGATCGCGGTGCGCCAATCGACGTGAAGGACGAACGTTATGGTGGTACACCCTTGCAGTGGGCGCTGTATGGTTGGGGCGCCCCGGAGCGCGGACAGTCAATACCGATCCAGGGCGGATCATCCGACTACGAAGTGGTCGCGCTTCTGGTGCGGGCAGGCGCAAAACTGGACCCGGAGTGGTATCAGGACAATGAAGATCGGCGACGCGCCGCGGAGAGAATTCGGTCCGACCCGCGGATGCTGGCGGCGCTCAGAGGCGAGATGCCCGAAACCTGACTAGCCGCCCACGTGCCTACGCCCCGGCCTGCCGCGGATTGGTGGCGCGGTTTCCGGCCGGGCGATTGTCCCCCGTGGCCAGGAGGTAGCCGGCGTCCCGCAAGGCGCGACGGAACGCCGCCTCCGAGGATGCGGTCACCACCAGGTGCCGTTCCCCGGCGCGCATGCAGTGCTTACGGGTCCGCGGGTCATTGGCGATCAGCCCGGCCAGCGCAGGGTCGGCGCACTCAACCAGGCGGGCAAGCCCCCGGTCGTAGACTTGGGTGATTCGATCGGCGACGTCATCGAGCAAATGCGTGGCCGTGTCGGGGAGTGCCGCGCCGCTTCGTGCCGCCAGGAATGCGCGGATTTCCTCCACCTGCCTGCCCTCCTCGATGGCGGCCAGCAGTTTGCCGGTCTCCAGACGCCAGACAAGGTCCGAAACGGGGGTAGCGTAGGCATTGAGGGCCAGGCGGTCGCTCTGCTCAAGATCTGAACTGGTAGCCGCGATCTCCAGGTTCGGCTGTATCCGAAGCACCGCCCTCACCTCCACGGGCGCCGGCTGGTAGTCCGTTTCCACACCCAGGCAATGGGCTCCGAGCGGCGTGAGCCGGAAGTACATCAGGCCGTCATAGCGGCTGAAAAACGGCAGATCGTCGGTTCCCCACAACCCGCGGAAGTCGCGGCGAGCCCCGGCGGGCGGGATCAGCGCGACATCGATCACACCGAGCGTGGCCGCGTACTCCAGCAGCAGGCTCAGAATGTAGCGCGGGGTGAGAATGGCCGCGCTGCCGTCATAACCGAGCGAGCCGTACTGCAGCTCGCCGATGTACAGGTTCCAGGCATCGCGGGTCACCTCGAAGTCATTGCCCGTGGCTTGCATGTACCGGAAGAACTCTTCGGTGGCGATCCATCCGCCGGGCGGGCACTCGGCAAGGCTGTCGGCAACCGCCTCCCGCCGCCCGGATACAGCCGTGAGCCCGCGCTTTCCCTTGCCGGTTTGACCCTTGACACACTCCACGCGCGCCAGTTCGTCAAGAATGGTGGTGTCCATCCACTTCGTCCATAGCGTGCGGATGGTCCCGGCGGCCGGTTCGGAGAGCGCCTTTCGGCCCGCCTTGGTGAGTTGCAAACGAGTCCCCGAGAGTTGGGCGAGCCCTCCGGCCTGAATGAGCAGCGGCCAGGCGAAGGCGCGGATGGGTCCGCTGTTCTCGTCGTACCACTTGTCCTTTACCGGCGCCTGCGGGTAGTAGTCGCCGCCATCCAGGATTGCTGTGATGGCATCGACGGTGGATGCCGACGGTCGGCGCGTCTTGTCGCTCACCGCCACCTTTCCCGCATCGACAAGACGCAGGACCGAGAGCAGTTCCCGCTGCGCCACTCGCTCCGTCTCATGCAAGGCGAGAGGCACTTCCTCGGTTCCCGTCTCACGGGTTCGCTGCTCCTCATTCCACCGCACGAACGGGCGCTCGTAGACGGCCGGTAGCCGATCGAGCGCGCCGACGGTCGTCTGGCGCGGCGCCGGAACGAACTTCAGGAGCCGCGCTTTGAGATCGGCCGGCATCGCGTTCTTATAGAAAAAGAAGCACAGTGCCGACGGCTTGCGGCTGGAGCGGTACTCGCCGCCCGAACCCCGGTCCGGATCCCGGCCGTACTTGGCGCGGAACAGCCCGGCCTCGAACTGCGGCGAGGACGAATGGACAGCCTCGGCTACGGCCGCGCGCTGCAACTCATCCAGGCCTTCCCAGACCTCCCGCAACCGCTCCCCGGCGAGGTGCTGGACGATGAGCGCGGCGATGTCCTCCTTCCTGCCTGGCACTTTCTGCCCGGTCAGCGCCGCCAGCTTCTTGAGTTCATCCACTGTCATGGAATCGAGCCCAATTTTCAGAGTGGGTATTCCGTCTTCGTCGAAGTGGTTGTTCATGCTGTTCCGATGGCTGGCCGCGTGGCCCAATTTGCTCCTGTTATTCTCGCACGGCTTCGGCACATCATCGCGCGCCAACATCGGCCCGCGGGTTTCACTTCAGCCACTTCAAAAACACCGGCAGCGAGTGTAACTGATCGACATGGTCCGGCGCTGAGTTCCCCGCGTAGCCAATCAACAGAAACCTGCCCGCCCTCACCTCGCTGAGCTGCTGCAAGCCCATCGGCCCCCAATTCAACACCGCCCGGCGCGCCAGGCCCAGTTGCGCCACAACGTAATCGGCGGTCTCGGTGGTGCTGGCGAAGGTTCCGGGAAAGATCTCCGAGTGCGTTACTATCGCGCGTTTTCGCAGTGCCATGGCGTCGCGCCCCAACTTTAGCCAGATCTGGAGATTGTCCGCGTCGATGCTGGATTCGAGCGGCCCCGGCTTCCCGTCCACGTAGCCGGTATGTATGCCATCGATCAGCAACACCCCGTCCACCCGCCGGTACGATTCCGGTGTATTCAGAATCTGGCGAATCGCGCCGCATCCCGCGCTCCAGCTGCCCAGCATGACACGGCCAAACCGGGCCCCCGCTTTGGACTCGGCGTCACGCAGTAACCCCAGGAACCTTTGCGGGTCATCGAACAATTGCGCGTAGGCTGCCGAACCGGACCCCGCCTGCACGCTCACCACCGCCACATGGTTAAGCGCAGCCGCCACCTCCGGAAGCCACGTCCCGCCATGGAAGAAGAACAGAATCGCCGGGCGTTTGGTCAGCCGCGGGAGTTTGTCCGGCCCCCCGCGTTTGTCCAGCGCCAGGTGTTTGTCCAGCGCCAGGCTTTTGTCCAACCCCAACCCGGCGGGCAGAAAAAGCGTGCCCAAGTCCAGCTTCTCGCGCCGGCCGGGTGGAGATTGTTCCACCAGCCGCCGGTGGGCACGCGTGTGCTCCACCATGGGCGATGGGTTTTGGGCCTGCTGGCCATTCACGGTGGAGAGAGCCACGGTGCAGATTGCCAGCGCGCAGATCAGCAGCCGGCGCATGAACCGGAATCAGCGCTTGCCGGCAGCCTGATTGTCCAGCCGGTTGTCCCGCTCGGTGTCCAGCGCCAGACGGCTGTGATGCCTGCCGTAACCGAAGTACACCACCAGGCCAATCGCCAGCCAAATGAACAGCCGCGCCCAGTTGATCCACCCCAGTTTGTACATCATGTAGCCGTTGAAGGCGATGCCGAGTATCGGCACCACCGGCATCCAGGGCGTGCGAAAAGGCCGCGCCTGGCCAGGG
>Ga0210402_10001458_pt1 | contig 24380 bp, 23 predicted proteins | sample IncBWC7MmetaG_FD_161055 | JGI IMG/M metagenome (GOLD analysis project Ga0210402, IMG submission 161055) | Forest soil microbial communities from Barre Woods Harvard Forest LTER site, Petersham, Massachusetts, United States - Inc-BW-C-7-M | ecosystem: Environmental > Terrestrial > Soil >... | reverse complement strand
AAATACCAAACCGGCCTCGAGAATGCGGTGATCGCGACCGAACTGGCAGGCGCGTTGTGGTTGGGCAACGACGACAAATTGGGGCATACGTTCTGGCAGGCGATCGATGCCTCCGCGATTTCCGGAATCAGCGCGACGCTATTGAAGTACGGATTCAGCCGGGCGCGCCCGACCCAGGGTGATAATCCCAATCAATGGTTCAATGGCCGATGCTGCCAGAGTTTTCCGAGCGGTGAAGTGACGCTGCAAGCCAGCTTCGTTACGCCCTTGATCATAAATTACGCGAAAGAAGACCCCTGGATATGGTCCTTGGCGCTGTTGCCGGTGTATGACTCTATCGCGCGGCTGAAGAGTCAGGCTCACTGGCAAACGGATGTGATTGCGGGCGGATTGTTGGGTGCGGGAATAGGCTACTGGACAACAACGTGGAAGACACCGCTGTCGGTCCAGATCCTGCCGCGCGGCCTGTCCGTCGGATTTAACAAGCGCTTTTAAGCTCCAGTCACGAGGATAGGTGATCGCAACCCAATAAGCCGGTGGTTCTGCGGAGAACTTCGATGCTTGCGTATAGGACTGTTCCTATAACAACTTGCTACCTCGAGGGGCTGCATTCGGCTCGAGTCGCGCGGCAAACTCACGAGACCCGCTTGCAAACGAAACGACGGAGGCGCGCCGTGGATATTGAGGACCGCTTGAAGCAACTGCAACTGCTTTTCACGCAGGCGTTGAGTGGCGCTGTGTCCGCAAAGGCGCGGTATCTCTCAATTGCCGGCGATCGCAGTTCGACACCCGCCGCGGTGGCCCGCGCAAAGATGGCCTGGCAGCAGCTGGAAGTCCGCAAAACCATGATCATTGCACGCATGGTGGCGTTGGAAGAGATGGAGCAAGAAAGCGTCGCCTAAGCTCGAAAGCGTCGCCTAAGCTCAATTGTTCGCGCCGCTCTCCGCTTTGTACGCCGCCGACAAGGTTCCTTTCGCGGTCGCTATAGGCAGTAGCGTTGGGTAGAACTGCACGAACGTATTGTCAACCGCGGCATGCGCGGCGTGGCAAGAATAGCAATCGGCGGTTCGAGGAGTCATCTTGGCAGGCTTTTCGTTCTCAAAGCCGAAGAAAGCCCAACCCTGCAAATGCGCGCTGTCCTTCACGTGGACTTCCCGGCCCATGACGGTGCTTTGATAGTTGCCGTTTTTGTTGATTGAGCCTTTATTGATGGCACCGCGCACTTCGAGCACCAACATGGTCTTGTCAGGCCAGGTGCCGGTTGCGATAAACGCCTTGTAAGCGCCGGGCTCGACGAACACATTGTCAAACATGTGATGGCCCATCATGGCCATCGGGCTGTACGACATGTCAAAGCCCGAACTCAAATATACCCACTCCCGATAGTCTTCCGGCAGCGCCAATCGGCCGTCTTCGGTGTAAACCGGGCTGCGGATCGCGGTTTCGGTGGAGTCGCCGAGGGCGAGCGAGCAAAGTAGCGACAAGGCGGCGGCAATCATTTTGGTGTTCATGACGCCAGTATGGCGGTGATGCTTTCGCCGGACCAGCCTGCTCGCTGCAGCAAATCGATGATTCGCCGCATTGTTGCGCCGGCCTCGTCGCCAGAGAGTACGATCCGAAATGTATGGAAACCGCGGGCAATCGCCAAAACTCGTCCAGCTGGTTGTGGATCGCTTTGCTCTGGGCAGGACTCGGAATCTTCGACGCCGCCCAGAACGTGTTCGCGATGCGCCACCAGGGCATGCATCACTCGTGGGTGAAACTGTTCATCGTCCTGACCTTCGACTGGCTGCCCTGGGTTCTGGCCACACCCCTCGTCATTGATCTTGGGCGTCGATATCCGCCCGCCTGGAAGTCGCCGCGAAGCTGGCTGCCGCATCTCGGCCTGATCGCGGCCATCGTTGTCGCGGCAGCGGCATGGTCGTCGGCACTCGAAGTGGTGACGCAGCCGTGGCTGCCGGACTTTGAAACGCGTGATTTCCCGGCAACTTGGTCCACGAAAATCTGGGCCGGTGTCTTGCCGGCACTCATTTTGTACAGCGTCATTCTGGCGGTCACCTACATGCTCGATTCGAAGGCGAAGGTGGCCGCACAGGAGACCGACACCGCGCGCCTCAACGCGCAGCTGTCGCTTGCGCAGTTGGATGCCTTGCAGCGCCAAATCGAACCGCATTTTATCTTCAACGCGCTCAATTCCATCTCGGCATTGGTGCGTGAGCAGAAGAATGAAGCGGCGGTGAGCATGATCGCTGCGCTCGGCGATTTCTTGAGGCGGGTCGCGGGGAGTTCCCAGGAGCCCGAGGCGCTGCTGGCGCAGGAGGTCGAGTTCCTCGAGAGGTATTTGCAGATTCAACAGGCGCGCTTTTTAGGAAGGCTCAAGCTGGATATGCAAGTACCCCATGAACTGCGCCAGGCGAAGATACCGGGCCTGATCCTGCAACCCCTGGTCGAGAATGCCATCAAGCACGGTATCGCGCAGCGGGCCCAGGGAGGAGAAGTGCGCGTGGCTGCCTCGCGTTCGGACGGCCTGCTTCACCTAAGCGTCTATAACGACGGACCGCTGCTGGATCGGGACTCAATCAAGGACGGTATCGGCCTGTCGAACCTACGCACGCGCTTGAAGCTGCTGTACGGCAACGATTGTCATCTGCGTCTGGAAAACTACGGCATCACCGGCGTGCAGGTCTCCATGGCGCTGCCCTACCACGAAGCGTGAGCCGATGGCGGAGCACTCTGCGAAGATCCGTGCCCTGCTGGTTGATGATGAGCCTTTGGCACGCAGCAATTTACGGCATTTATTGCGGCGGGATCCCGACATCGAGTCGATTGCGGAGGCAGGCTCGGGCGCCCAAGCCGTCGCCGAGATCCGCGGCACGCGGCCGGACCTGGTGTTTCTCGATGTGCAGATGCCGGAGTGCGGCGGGTTCGAGGTATTGCAGATTCTCAAGACCGACGGGCTGCTGCCCGTCATCGTGTTTGTGACGGCTTACGATGAATACGCGTTGCGCGCGTTTGATGCGGGTGCGCTCGATTATCTGCTCAAACCTTTCGATGACTCGCGATTTGCCCTGGCATTGCAGCGTGCCAAGGAGAGATTGGCCGCGAGGGAGCCCACGCCGGCGCAAGAAATTCCCCGCTTGACGGTGCGCAGTGCCGGACGCGAGGTCTATGTGCAAATTCCGGACATCGATTGGGTGGAGGCCGCGGACTACTATGTGTGCTTGCACGTGGGGACAAAGTCTCACCTGCTGCGCCGGAGCATGGCGGAGCTGGAACGGGAACTGGATGCGCGCATCTTTTGCCGAATTCATCGTTCTACCATCGTCAACCTGCGGCGCGTGCGCGCGCTGAAGATTGACAGTGCAGGAGAATACGAAGTGATTCTCGAGGGCGGCCAAAAGTTACGATTGAGCCGGCGATTCCGCAAGGATCTGCAATCCCGGATGCGGGAATTCGGCACGCCGCTCGCAGCGGCCGAGGGTTGCGCGGGCGCGGGCTAGAATGCGGCTGGATATGCGCCGCCATCCAGCAGCACATTCTGGCCGGTCATGAACCCGGCGTGCACACTGCAGAGGAACGCACAAGTCTGGCCGAACTCGGCGGGGTTGCCGAAACGCTTGGCGGGGATATTCGCCATGGTACGCGCGGCCGCCTCAGCTTCGCTCACCTGATTGCGTTTGGCGGCGAGACTGAAGTTGTTGCGCAGGCGCTGGGTGTCGAAACTGCCGGGCAGCAAGTTATTCATCGTGACATTTTTGTCGGCGACGGTGCGGCAGACGCCCGCCATGAAGGCGGTAAGCCCGGCGCGTGCACCGCTCGACAGGTCGAGACCGACGATCGGCATTTTCACGCTGTACGAGGTGATGTTGACGATTCGGCCGAAGCCCTTGCTCACCATGGAGTCGATGACTTTTTGAATGAGTTCAATGGGCGTCACCATGTTCATGGTCACACCGGTGAGAATCGCCTGGCGATCGAGCTCGCGGAAATTGCGCAGCGGAGGGCCGGCATTGTTGTTGATCAGGATATCCGGTGTAGGACAAGCCTTGAGCAGCGCCGCCTGGCCCTCGGCGGTGGATACGTCGGCGAGCACGGGCGTCACGGGAACGCTCCAAGCTCGGCGAATTTCCTGGGCGGTTTGCTCGAGTAAATCCGAATTTCGTCCGTTGATGACGAGCTCCACCCCGGCCTCGGCCAGCGCTAGGGCACATCCCTTACCCAGGCCCTGACTGGAAGCACAGACGATGGCGGATCGCCCGCGGATGCCTAAATCCATGCCGACTCCGTTAGACTTGCCACGAAAGGCGCTAAGGATCGTATAGCCGCAGGCAGTCCTGACGCAACCGGCCACAGGAGGGTGATGTCTTGTCGAACGAGCGAAGCTCAAGCGGACCGCGCATCGCGTCCGTCACCTCGCCCGAACTGCTCGCGGTCCTCGAGGAGCTGAAGCTGCGCGAACCGATTTTCCATCATCCGGAATTCGGTACAACGCGCCGGGACTACGAGGCCATGACCGATCCGGATTTCTGGGAAGTGGGCGCCTCCGGCCGGCGCTACAGCCGGGAGTTCGTGCTGGATACGCTCGAGAACCGAGCGCCGGATCCCGAGGAATCGAAATGGCTGACGCGCGATTTCCAATGCCGGGAAATTGCAGCGGATAATTATCTCATTACCTACACCCTGCATCAGGGAAAGCGGGTCACCCGCCGTGCCACGCTTTGGCGCCGCACCGCCGCCGGATGGAAGGTGTTGTATCACCAGGGTACCCTCGTCGAGACAGACAAGTAGCCGGGCCCGATACTCATAGACGCTCTCCCATGCTGGCATTGCAAAACATTACGAAGACCTTTGAGGGCAAGTTGGTGCTCACCGACGTCAATCTCAGGGTCCCCAAGGGCGCGACGCATGCGCTCATCGGCTCGAGCGGCTCGGGTAAAACCACGCTGTTGCGCATTACGCTGGGATTGATTCCCTTCGACAAGGGTTACGTCAAGATCAACGATCAGGCGCTCTCGTCGTTCAGTCCGATTCAATGGGCGGATCGGATCGGCTATGTGCCGCAGGATGGCGGCTTGTTCCCGCACATGAGCGCATTCGAGAATGTATCCCTAATTGCGAAACTTCGAGGTTGGAATAAACAGAAGATCAGGGTTCGCGTCGAGGAATTGCGCAAACTGGTCGATCTGGAGACGGTGATCCTGGGTCAATATCCTTTTGAAATGAGCGGCGGGCAACAGCAACGCGTGGCCATCATGCGCGCGGCCATGATGGAACCTGACGTGATGCTGCTCGATGAACCGATGGCGGCGCTGGATCCGCTCATTCGCCGCAGCCTGCAGCAGGAATTGAAATCCATTTTCCAGCGCTTGGGCAAGACCGTGCTCTTGGTCACGCATGATCTTGGCGAAGCGGTGTTTCTCGCGGAACATATCACGCTGCTGCATGAAGGAAAAATCGTGCAGAGCGGCACCTATCGGGATCTGCTGCTGCGGCCGGCGGACCCGTTCGTGACGGCGTTCATCAACGCCCAGCGCACGGTGCCCGACGCGGCCGAGGTCGCATGAGCGGCCGAATTCACACGAGCGGCCGAAATCGCGTCGAACGTGGCGCGGCTGCGGGATTGCTGTGGGCGGCGCTGAGCCTGCAGGCGCTCCCGGTGTTCGCGGCGGATGGCATCGTCGTCGGTTCGAAGGTGTTTACCGAAGGCTATGTTCTGGGGGAAATTGCGGCACAAACTGTGGAGACGGCAACGAAAGAGCCGGTGGCGCGCAAGTTGGGCATGGGCAGCACGGGCATCGTGTTCGAGGCCTTGACGACCGGTGCTATCGATGTGTATTCGGACTACACCGGTACGCTGGCCGAAGCAATTTTGAAGCGTCCGGACTTGAAGTCCGTGGAAGAGATTCAGCGCGCCTTGTTGGACATGAATCTGGTGATGTCGGGGCCGTTAGGCTTTGACGACACATACGCGTTGGCGGTAAAGGAATCCTTCGCGATCGAGCATAACTTGCATTCCATCAGCGATCTCCAAAAGGTCGAAGGGCGCATTCGCGCCGCATTCAGCTACGAGTTCATGGACCGAAAGGACGGATTTCAGGGGATAGTGGCCAGTTACCACCTGCACTTCGCGCAGGAGAAAGTCAGCCGCATGGAACACAGCCTGACGTTCCAGGCGATCGATGACGGTGCGGTGGATCTGATCGATCTGTATTCCACCGACGCAAAGATCGAAAAATCCAAACTGCGGGTCCTCAAGGATGACCATGAGTACTTTCCCGTGTATCAGGCGGTTTGGGTGGCGCGCAAGGCGTTTACCGAGAACCACCCGCGCGCGTGGCAGGCGTTGCTCAACCTGCAGGGTTCGATCAGCGAGCATGCAATGATCGAGATGAACGCGCAGGCGGACATTCAACATGTGAGCTACGCAAAAATTGCGGCGCAGTTCTTGGGTTCCGAGGCGCCGCGTTCGCAAAGCCTGAAAAGCAATATCCTACAGCGCACGCGCGAGCATTTGTGGCTGGTCGGCGTCGCGCTGCTATTCTCGGTGCTCGTCGGGATCCCCTTGGGGCTCATCGCCGTGCGCTTTCAAGCTGCGGGCCAGGGTATTTTGATCGCAAGCGCGGTCATTCAAACGCTGCCATCGCTGGCGCTGCTGTGTTTTTTGATTCCGCTGTTCGGCGTCGGCACGAAACCGGCGCTGGCGGCGCTGTGCATGTACAGCTTGCTGCCGGTGGTGCTCAACACCTTTACCGGAATTCGCAGCGTCGATCCCAAGCATGTCGAAAACGCACAAGCGTTCGGCATGACCCGCAGGCAGGTGCTGTTCCGCATCGTGCTGCCGCTGGCGAGTCCGACGATACTCGCGGGAATCAAAACGGCGACCATCGTGAGCATCGGCACCGCCACCCTCGCGGCCCTGGTGGGGGCGGGCGGTTATGGAGCGCCGATCGTCTCCGGACTGTCGTTAAATGATGTGCCGACGATCCTCACCGGGGCTATCCCGGCGGCACTGATGGCCCTCATTGCCTATGGCCTATTCGAACTCCTGGGGCTGGCGGTGATCCCCGCCGGCCTGCGCGCCAATAAGCCCCGGCCAACGCGCAAACAGGCCTAGTTAGCGCGCCGCGCTCACGGGCCGAAGTTGCCCCGACCGCCATTGAGGCGGCGGCCGGTCAAAGGGCCACCTGTTAAATAGCCCTGCCAGACGCCTGAAACCTGAATATCCGCAGAACGGATCGTCCGGATGCGAAACGGAACTGCAATGTAAATAATAATCATTCGTGTTAGCATTGGACCGTAATTTCAACCAAGGGATCGTTCGGATGTTTTCAAGCCGCACACTCTCCGATGGCGCCTTCGGCGCCGCCGGCCTCGCCGTCGGGGCGCTCATTTCCGCGAATGCGCAGGCCGATGACGCGGCGCCGGCCTCCGAAGACAAGCTACAGAGCATCGAGGTGACCGGCACGGCAATCCACGCGCCACAGGACATTTCACAGAGCACGGATACGGTCGATAAGAAGGAACTGGCCGAACAAAATCTTTCCCTGGTGCAAGACGCCTTGCGCAACGTGCCGGGCGTCACGCTGAATGCCGGCGAGGGCGGTGCCCACGGCGACTCGGTGAACTTGCGGGGCCTGTCGATCCCGGACAGCTTTTTCTTGGACGGCGTACGCGACATCGGCCAGTATCAACGCGACACGTTCAATGCCGACTCGATCGCGGTGCTGTTGGGACCGGCCTCGTCGCTGTTCGGGCGCGGCTCGACCTCGGGCGTTATCAACTCCATCAGCAAGCAACCCATGCTGACGCCGTACGCGGCGATCACGGTGTCGGGAGGCGAGGCGAACTATTGGCGCGGCACCGGCGATTTCAATCTGCCGTTGAGCGCCACCGCGGCGGCGCGGGTCACGCTGATGGATCAGAGCAATGGCGTGGTGGAGCGCGATCAGGTGCACTATCACCGCCATGGAGTCGCGCCCACATTGAGTCTGGGCATCGATACGCCGACGCGCTTCACGTTCAGCTACTTCAAGGAAGAAGAGAACAATCTGCCTGATTACGGCATTCCGTTCATCGACGGCGCGCCCGCGCAGGTGGAGCGCAGCAACTATTACTCGCTCGCCAATTACGATCGCACCCGCACCAACACCAATATCGGCAGCATCCGTTTCGAGCAGGATGTTTCGGACAAGCTCACGCTGAGCGACAGCCTGCGCTACGCGAACTACGGCTTCGAATACCTGGTCACGGGCCCGTTCTTGGGCAACGACTTCGTCGCTCCGCCGCCGCCGGGCACGCCGTACGCGGATATCGCCATTTCCCGCGACCAGCCGAGCAGCGGCGGTACGACGAGCTTGCTGGTCAATCGCACGGATGTGACTGCGAAATTCGATGCGGGCGGATTCGCGAATACGCTCACCGGCGGTGTGGAGCTCAGCAAAGAGCAGTCCAACGTAAATCGTTTTCAAAACGGCCTGAACGATATTCCAGCGACGCCGCTGCTGAATCCGGCGCCGTTCTTCGTCCCGCCCACGCCTGTCACGCCCTATTCCAATCCGAAGGGCCGAGGCAGCGATGTGAGCGTGTATGCACTGGACAGCATCGCGTTGGGTTCTCAGTGGGACGTGGATCTGGGACTGCGCTGGGACCGCTTCAAATCGAGTTTCAGCGAAGTGTTCTCGGGCACGGCGTTTGAACGCACCGATACGTTCGTGAGCCCGCGCGCGGCGGTGATCTACAAGCCGGACGCGGCGCAGAGCTACTATTTGTCCTATGGTACGTCGCAAAACCCGGTGATCGAATACCTCATCGTCGCGCCGTCGGACGCGAGCCTCTCGCCGGAGAAGAATAGTACGCTCGAGTTCGGCGGCAAAATCAAGCTGTTCAACGGCGCGGCGCAGTTGACGGGCGCGTTGTTCGATACGCGCGTCTACGACGCGCGCATTTCCGATCCCGATGACCCGACTGTGCAGCAGATGCCCTTCGATCAGCATGTTAAAGGCATCGAACTCGGCATCAACGGCTATGTCACCGATATCTGGGAAGTGACCGCGAACTACACGCATTTGAGCGACAAGATCACGAAGACCGGCGATCTGAAGTCGCTGGGCAAGTACGTGCCGAATGCGCCGCACGATGCACTCAATTTCTGGACCACGATCGAACCCGCGCCCGCTTGGTCCTTCGGCGGCGGCTTCACGGCCGTCAGCCATCGCTATGCCGACACCGAGAATAGCGCCGGCGTGCCGGCATACGTGGTGTTCAATGCGATGACATCGTTCGCGGTCAATCAGCATTTCAAACTGCAGCTGAACTTGAACAACGTCGCCAATAAGCTGTACTTCACCAGCGTTTACTTTGTGGATGTCGCAGAGAACCACGCGCTGCCGGCTCCGGGCCGCACACTCATCGGCAGTGCGAGCTATCGCTTTTAGATGATGCCTTGCCATGAGCACCGTTTCGATCACATCGCTGTTGGGTCAAATGAGCATGCCGCGGCTCCAGGCGTTGTTCGGCCAAAACGCGCGTCGAGCCGCGGATTGGGTATTCGTCGCCGCCATTGAAGGACTGGCGCAGGCGCAGGTGTGCTACGGGCGGATGCTGCTCGAGGGGACCGGCGTGACGAAGGACCCTGCTCAGGCGCTGAAATGGTTTCGGCGCGCGGCTTTGGCTCACGATGCCGATGCCATCAACATGGTCGGGCGCTGCCTGGACAATGGGTGGGGCACGGCAGAGGACACGGCGGGGGCGGCGGAACACTATCTTCGGGCCGCGGATTTAGGGAATGCCTGGGCGCAGTACAACATGGGGCACATGTATTTGGACGGTCGTGGTGTGAGGCGCGATCGAACGCTCGCCTATCGATATTATTTGATGGCCGCCGAGCAGCAGCATGAGCGCGCGATGAACTTGGCGGGCCGCTGCTGCGAAGAAGGCTGGGGCACGCCGCGCAATTTGGATGCCGCTGCCGACTGGTACCGGCGCTCGGCGGAGGCCGGCTATTTTCGCGGCCAATACAACTGGGCCAGTTTGTTGCAGAAGGCGGGGCGCTTCGAAGAGGCTGCCTACTGGTTCGAGCGCGCCGCAGCCGGCGGGATCGCCGCCAACTCCCCTCCACGCGCGCCGGCGGGCTAGGCGTTTACCTGCATGTTCCTGCGCATTGAGAAATTGTTGTCAGAGGGGCAGCTGGCCACGGTTCGCGCCTCGCTCAACGGCGAATGCGCGCCATGGGTGGATGGCCGCGTCACGGCCGGGCATCAGGGTGCGCCGGTCAAGCACAATCAACAGCTCGAGGAAGGGAGCAGCATGGCACGTGAGCTGGGCAATTTCATTTTGGCGCAGCTCGAGCGCAACGCGCTGTTCATCAGTGCGGTGTTGCCCAACAAAGTCTATCCGCCGATGTTCAATCGCTACGGCGAGGGAATGTACTTCGGCACGCATGTCGATGGGTCGGTGCGCATGATCCCCGGTAGTCCCCATAAGTTGCGCACCGACCTGTCGGCGACCCTGTTCCTCGCCGAGCCGCAAAACTATGACGGCGGCGAGCTGGAGGTCGAAAGCGATTTCGGCTGCCAGAGCGCCAAATTTGCGGCGGGAGACATGATTGTGTACTCCTCAACGTCGCGGCATCGCGTAAATGCCATCACACGCGGTGAGCGGCTGGCGAGCGTCTTTTGGATTCAAAGCCTGATTCGCGACGATGCGCGCCGCGCGCAGCTGTTCGAGCTCGACGCCACCATCCAACGGTTGACGCAGACGCGCGCCGATGCGGATTCGCTGGTACGCCTGACGGCGCACTATCACGGGCTGCTGAAGGCGTGGACGGAGATCTAAGTCGGCTCGCCGCGGCGTTGCCCGCGGCGAAACGTTGCAGGCGGCGTGTCGAATGTTCTGCGGAACGCCTTGCTAAACGCCGCTTCTGAGCCGTAGCGATAACGCTCCGCGATCTGCTTGACGCTCAGGGCGCCATCGCTGAGATCGCGAGCCGCGAGAATCATGCGCCACTGCGCCAGATACTTCATGGGGCTCAAGCCGACCAGTTTCGTGAAGCCGGCCACAAATTTGGTGCGGGAAAACGCGCAGGCTGAAGCCAACGATTGGATATCCCAGTCGTCCTGCGGAAGGCTGTGCAGCAGCGCCAGCGCGCGGCCGATCGCCGGATCCCGAAGTCCGGCCAGCCAGCCGCGCACCGGAACGATATCTCTCGAGACAAATTGTCTGAGCGCATCGATGAATAGGATTTCGGACAACTTGCACACCAGCGCCGCGCTTCCCGGGCCGCCCGCCACCTTGGCATCGATGGAACCGCGTGCCACCGCCGCCAACAGATCTTGTCCGCCTCGAGTGCCGATGCGTGCCGTGATCAGGGCGGGCAGTCCCGCGGTGAGATGTTCGGCGCCCCAACGCTCGAGCGCAAAAAATCCGCAAAGCAACTTGACCGGTTTGCCCTCGCCGCCATGTCGAATCGGCAGGACACTGCGGCGTGCCAGGACGCCTTGCACGAATTCCTTCGCCAGCGGGAGCGGCGCGACTCCCGCATGGCTCGCCAGTACATGCACATGACCCTGCGGAAAAAGTGCCATGTCGCCCGCCGCGAGTTGCGTCGACGCACCCCCGACGGTCACGAGGCACTCTCCCTCCGTGACGAGGTGGTAGGGAATGACTCGATCCTTTTCGTTGCCGAGAGCGATGGCGATATCACGGGAAGAGGGCGTGATAACCGCCCACGGCGCTTTCAAATCGGCGTCGATGAACATCGACCCTGAAATGCGCAGTGACCGCAGCGCGTCGGACAAGGCATCCACGGAATGCATCCTCCCTCGGCATTCGAGGCGGCGCTTCGCAGAGAAGACAAATATTTGGGATTTTTGGACTAACCGCCGCCATTGCCCGCCCGATATTCTACGCCCGGCGCTCGGGCCAACATGCCTGTCCATATAAGGAGAAAGAATAATGACCAGTTCGAGAGTTGCTTTGCCTGCCATGGCGCTTTTCGCATTCAGCCTCGCTTTTGCGGTCCGCGCCGCCGACATGCCATCGCCCTTGCAGGCGGCCGAAATGAAATGGGGTCCGGCGCCGCCGGTGCTGCCGGCCGGGGCTCAAATCGTAGTCCTTGCCGGAGATCCGGGAAGCAAGGGGTTGATTACCCTTCGCCTGAAGCTGCCCCCCAATTACGTGATTCCTCCGCACTGGCATCCGACGGATGAGCACGTCACGGTCATTTCCGGCTCGCTGGCGCTCGGCATGGGCGACAAGCTGGATCGACCGTCATCGAAATTGCTCAAGGCCGGAGGCTACGGGGTGGCACCCGCGAACATGCATCATTTTGCCTGGACCAAGGCGGGCGCGATTGTGCAGGTGAATTTACTGGGTCCCTTTGCCATCACCTACGTCAATGCCGCCGATGATCCGAGCCACGGGAAATAGCTCACGAGCGCAGTTCTTCCTCGACCTGTCCTAGCCGTTCCTTGCCGAAGAACATCTCGTTGTCGACGAAGAACGTGGGGATGCCGAAGGCGCCGCGCGCGGCGGCGGCGTTGGTGTTCGCGGCAAGTTCAGCCTTGACGCCGGGGTCTTGGGCGGCATCGAGGATGGCTTTCGCGTCAAGGCCGGCAGCGCTTAGGGCCTCGGCGACGACCGCGGGATCGTCCATCTTCTTGCCGTCTTCCCACATGGCCTCGAGCACGGCTTCAAGGTAGGCCTCACCCACGTTGGCGCGCCGCGCGGCGAGCAGGCCGCGCATGATCAGGAGCGTATTGACCGGGAAATGCGGATTGAAATGGAAGCGGCGCAGGCCGTGCTTGTCGATGAAGCGCTGTGTTTCGAGACGCTCGTACTCGAGCTTGCCCTTGACGGAGCCGAAGGCGGTCAGCGGGGCCTGGTTCCCCGTCAACTTGAAGAGCCCGCCCAACAGGCAGGGGATGAGGTTCACGCGCGCCCCCGTGCGCGCCGCGACGCCGGGGAGCACCTTGTACGCGAGATAGGCGTTCGGGCTGCCGAAATCGAAAATGAAGTCGACGGTTTTGCTCATAGGTCGGCGCTCACCAGGATTCGGTCCAGGGTCGCAGGTCCAGTTCGTGGGTCCACGCCGAGCGTTGCTGCGCATGCAGCCAGACGAAGTTGCCCGCGATCTGATCGGGCTTGAGGATCCGGTTTTCGGATAATAAAGTCTCTGTGTCGCTGCGATTGGTGCGCGCAAAGACGCCGTCGATGGCGCCGTCGACCACGACATGTGCCACGTGAATGCCCTTGGGGGCGAACTCGCGTGCGGCGCTCTGCGCAATCGCGCGCAGTCCCGCCTTGGCGGCTGCAAATGCGGCGAAGCCTTCGCGTCCCCTGAGTGAGGCCGTGGCGCCGGTGAACAAAATGGAGCCCCGGCCCCGCGGCACCATCACCCGTGCCGCCTCGCGCCCGGTGAGGAAGCCTGCGAAACAGGCCATTTCCCAGACCTTGGTAAAGACCCGCGCCGTCGTCTCGATCAGGCCGAAGCGGACATTCGCGCCGATGTTGAACACGACGATTTCGAGGGGCCCGATGCGCGCTTCGATGTCATCGAACAGCGTCACCATTTCGGTTTCGATGCGTGCGTCGACGCCGAAGGCGTGCGCGACGCCGCCCTGCCGTCGGATCTCGCCGGCCAGTGCCTCAAGCTGTTCGAGATGGCGAGCGCGGCGGGTGAGACAGACAGGATGACCTTCGCGGGCGAAAGCTCGGGCAATCGCGCCGCCGAGCCCGTCTCCCGCGCCGATGATGAGGCAAACGCCCTTAGGACTGGCAGCTTTTTCCACGGTCTCGCCTCGATGGGTCGCTCATTATGCTACGGTTCAGGGCGCGACTGGATACGGCCCGTCCGCGAACACCGTGGAATGATAGCCCTTGCTGCCCACCGCCAGCGCCAGCGGGCTGCGGAAGTCCTCGGCGAGCCGCAGGCTATTGAGCACGCGGCGGAAATCGTACTTAGGAAGCCATCCAAGCGCTGAAATCGCCTGATTATTTACATACACGCGATCGACCTTCGGAAAAAATGTCCAGCCTTGCGCGGCGTAGAGATCGCGAGACTCGGGAAACAGCCGGTGGACAACACTCGGCGCATCCTGCCCCAGCGCCGCTAAGTCCCGGCGGGTAAAGGGGGTTGTCGCGGAAATGATATACCGGCCAAAACCGATGGCCGGTGCGCGTTGTATGGCCAGCAAGTGTGCCTCGACCACATCCTCGATATCGGCGCGGCGATACAACAGTTCATTGGCTTGGATGTTGGCAATTGCGTACCTGCCGCGAATCGCGGCATCGTCATCCGCTTCGGGAAAGAAGCGCGCGGTGCGCAAGACCACCACCGGAAGCTGCTGCCTTAAGGCAAATAGTTCGCAAAGATGTTCAGCGGCGAGCTTGGTAACGCCATAGATGTTCTTGGCGACCGGGACAACGGAATCGGTTATCCATGCGGCGGGCGCGCCGGCCTCGGTGGTCAGTGCCCCGCTGAAAACGCTGGTGGTGCTGGTGTACACGAAACTCTGCACGCCGGCCGACGCCGCTTCTTCGAGCAGCACCAACGTGCCCGTCACATTGGTGTCGACGAAAGCCTCACGGCTGTGGGTCGCAACGTGCGGCTTGTGCAACGTGGCGGCATGAACCACCGCATGCACTCCGGCCATCGACTCCCTGACGAAGTCGCGATCGGTGATCGATCCGACGCGGTCGGTGAAGGGCGATGGATTGAGGTCCACGCCCAGTACCGGCCGGTGTTGTGCGCGCAGCACCCTGACCATGGCCTCGCCGAGATGCCCTGCGCTCCCCGTTACCAGGACGGCACACTTTTCTACAGGCAGCTTCATACGAGGAATGTTTGGCGGAATTTGTGGATACCCGATAGGCTCGAAAGCGTCTGACGATCACACCAGCACGAGGGTAACAGGTGGACCAGCAACTCTTTCAGTGGCGAGAGAATACACCCGGCGCCGCCGGACGCGTGCATTTGAACAACGCGGGTGCAGGCCTCATGCCGAAGTCCGTTCTGAGTGCCATCACGGACCATCTGCAGCGCGAGTCTCTGGTTGGCGGCTATGAGGCGGAGGCTGAAGCGGCCGAGTCGGTACGGAATGTGTATGCGGCGGTTGCCGGTCTCCTCGGCTCGACGCCGGCCAATGTGGCCATCGTCGAAAACGCGACTGTGGCGTTCTATCAGGCGCTGTCATGTTTCGATTTCCAGCCCGGCGATGTCATTGTCACGACTCGAAATGACTACATTTCCAATCAATTGGCCTATCTGTCGTTGGCGCGCCGCCGCGGCGTCGTCGTACAACGCGCGGCGGATCTGGCCACCGGCGGTGCCGACCCAGATTCGGTGCGCGAACTGCTGCGCAATCCCCGCGCGCGGTTGATGGCGGTGACTTGGATCCCCACGAATTCCGGCTTGATTCAACCGGTCGAAGCCCTCGGCGAAGCCGCAGCAGCAGCGGGCGTCCCGTACCTGATCGATGCCTGCCAGGCCGTTGGACTGCTGCCGATCGACGTCGCTCGATTGCGCTGCGATTTTCTTGCCGCCACGGCGCGCAAATATTTGCGCGGGCCGCGCGGCATAGGATTCCTCTACGTCGCCGACCGAGTCATCGAGCGCGGCCAATATCCACTCTACATCGACATGCGCGGCGCGACGTGGAGCACGCAAGACTCCTTTGAGCTGGCCCCGGACGCGCGCCGCTTCGAAAACTGGGAGTTCTCCTGCGCGCTGGTGTTGGGCCTGGGCGAGGCCGCTCGATATGCGGGCCAAGTCGGCGTACTTCGCGGCGGCGCACGGGCACGAGAACTGGCAGCCAAAATTCGCCTGAAGCTCGCTGATGTTCCGGGCTTTCGCGTACTGGATCACGGCGCTGATTTGGGCGCGATCGTGACCGTCGAAATTCGTGGTTGGCATGCCGCCGACGCTGTCAAGGCACTCCGTGCCCGCGGCATCAATACCTCCGCCGCGGTGCGAGACGATGCGGTTATCGACATGGATCAAAAGCGGGCCACCTCGGCGCTACGCATTTCGCCGCACTACTACAACGCCGAGGCGGATATCGATGTCGTGTACCACGCGTTGCGTTCGCTCGAACGATCACCGCAACCTTCTTGAAATCCGGGCAGCGGCGGTTATGGCGATGCCGTGATGGAGCTCAGTATTTTGAGGCGCCGCATGGCGATCAGCAGCACGATGAGCGCGGCCGCGAACACGAAAACTTCGGCAACGGCCGTCTTGTCGAGACCGGATTCGGCAATCGGCCGCTGCGAGAATGTACCGGCGATTTGCGTCCACCAATAGGCAAACAAGCCGATGTCCATGATCCAATGGCCGAGCATGCCGAATATCAGCGTGCCCGAGGTGCGCGCCAACACGCCGAGCAGTACGCCGGCGCCGAACACAATCGGCACCATGCCGATCAGCGCCCAGCCCTTCGTCAGGTGGATCAACATGAAGATGAGCGAGGAGACCGTAATCGCGACGACGGACCCGGAACTCTTCTCGATCGGTCTTTGCATGTAGCCGCGAAAACCGGTTTCTTCGCATATGCCTGCGGAGAGCGCCGATACGATGCAGGCCAGCCACTGCATCCGACGTGACGGAATAAATGAAAAGTCGTAGCCCTGATGAAAGGCGGCCGCCGGGAAGGGCACGATGCGAAACAGGAGGACCAACGCTGCGTGTATGGTTGCGGCAAAGCTTACAGCGGCGACGATACCCCAGGTCCATTGCGCGGCCGAGAGCGAGCGGAGGCGAAAATTCTCTGCGCGCACGGCGCGCAGCGAGCTAGGCGGACCCCCGCCCGACACCCACCACAGATACAAGGCAAGAAAAACGATTTCGGCACCGGCGGCGACGGGCATGCCGAACCTCAACAGCAAGAGCGGCCAGATATTGGCGGCGATCATGCCGACCAGAAGCCCGGCAATGATTGCGCGAAAGACGATCAACGCGCGATGCCCAATGCCTTGGGCGTGCGCGTTCACTTGCAGGGACTGCATGACTGGTATTTCTTATAGCTGCCCTGGAATTCATTGTACAGGATGGATCATCTGCGCCCGAAGATTGCGACCACGCCGTGGCTGAGGCTAAAGTGCGATTCCAAGGATAAGTTCGGGCACAGGGGATCGCGTGAAGCATGCGTTGGCGAGTGTGTTGCTCCTCGGGGTGCTGTTTGCAGACGCATCTTTCGCCACGGTGGGTTTTCAGCAAGTCACGGTGCCGGATCGGCAGGCCAAATCGATGCAGGCCGGAATCTGGTATCCCAGCAACATGCAGAACTCGGTGCATCCACTGGGGCTCATGAGCCAGGACGTGGCGCTGAATGGTCCGGTCGCGGGGCGGGATTTGCCCTTGATACTCATTTCGCACGGGACGGGCGGCTCGCTCGTGAGCCACATCGACACAGCCAATGCCCTGGCCCGCGCGGGGTTCGTGGTGGTTGCGATCACGCACATCGGCGACAACGTGCAGGATCGAAGCTACGCCGGCAATCGGTTGGACCTGATCGACCGGCCGAGGCAGATCAAGGTGGCGCTCGACTGGGTGCTGTCGTCCTGGCCGGGACGCCTGAATCTGAATCCCAGGCGCATCGGCATGTTTGGGTTTTCGCTGGGCGGCTTCACGACCTTGGTCTTGATCGGGGGCGCGCCGGAGCTGCCGCGAATGGCGCAACTCTGCGATTCGAAGCCGAGCGCTCCGGAATGCACCTTCATCAAAAGCGCGAACGGCGATCAATTGACCCCAAGCAACGAGACTCCCACCTGGGTACACGATGCACGCATCAAGGCGGCGGTCCTCGCGGCGCCCGCGGCGAGTTATCTATTCGGCCCCGGCGATCTACGACAGGTCAACGTGCCGATTCAACTGTGGCGCGCCGAAAACGATACTCAGGCGCCTGACGCATGGAACGGCGCGGTGGTGCGCGACAATCTCAAGGTTCATCCGGACTCGCACATGGTCGGCGGGGCGGAGCACTTTGCGTTTCTGGCGCCCTGCAGCGAAGCCCTCGCCGCGGCCGTCCCGCAAATTTGCCAGGATCCACCGGGATTCGACCGCGCCGCATTCCATCGCGGCTTCAACCAGTCGGTGGTGGACTTCTTCATCACCAATTTGCGCGAGCGCTAGGGATTTGGCTCGGCAATTGGCGTTGCGTTACTCTCATAGGCCAAGCTGGCACGGGCGAGACACGAATCATGCAGAAGAATAAAGACTGGCTGTTGGCATCCCTTTTGTTGACTGTTATTCAAAGCAGCGCCTGGGCCCAAGCGCCTGCGCCCCACAGCCTGAGCGCTCCCGACGTCGAGACGTGGCTCGACGGATATTTCCCCTATGCGCTCTACAGCGGCGACATCGCCGGCGCGGTGGTCGTTGTCGTCAAAGATGACCAAGTGCTGTTCGAGAAAGGCTACGGCTACGCCGACTACGGCGCGAGCAAGCTTGTCGATGCGAAGAGCACGCTCTTTCGTTGGGGCTCTGTTTCCAAACTCTTCACATGGACCGCGGTGATGCAGCTGGTCGAGCAGGGCAAGGTCGATCTCGATGCCGACGTGAATCAATACATCGACTTCAAGATTCCGCCTCGCCAGGGCAAGCCGGTGACGATGCGAAATATCATGACGCACACGGCCGGGTTCGAGGAGCGCTTGAAGGGCCTCATCGGAGTCGAGGCGGACGGTGTCATGCCGCTCGAGCAGTTCATGAAAATGTACGTACCGGCGCGCATTTTTGCGCCCGGCGAGACGCCTGCCTATTCCAACACGGCGGCCGCGCTGGCCGGGTATATCGTCGCCCGCGTTTCCGGCATGCCCTTCGATGACTACATGGACAAGCATCTATTCGGGCCGCTCGAGATGCAGAATTCCACCTTTCGTCAGCCGCTCCCTGAGCGATTCAAACCGCATCTATCGCTGGCCTATCAAACGGCATCTTTGCCGCCCAAGCCGTTCGAAATTGTCGGGCCGGCGCCGGCCGGCAGCCTCAGCGCCACCGGCGATGACATGTCGCACTTCATGCTGGCGCACCTGAAGAACGGCCGCTATGGCTCGAGTCAAATTCTCAAGCCCGAAACGTCGCAGCAAATGCACGATACGGCGCTCACGATTCTGCCGCAGGTCAATCGCATGGTGCTCGGGTTCTTCGAGGACAACTACAACGGCCACCGCGTGATTGCCCACGGCGGCGACACGCAATGGTTTCACAGCGATCTGCATCTTTTCATCGATGACGGCGTCGGACTCTTGGTTTCCTTGAACAGCGTCGGCAAGGAAGGCGCGGCGCAAGAAGTGCGCGCGGAATTGTTCCATCAGTTCGCGGACCGCTATTTGCCCGGTCCGACGGCGGACGGAAAGGTCGATGAGAAAACCGCCGCCGAACACGCCCGCATGATCGCGGGCCGGTATAGCGTCTCGCGCCGCGCGGAAACGAGCTTCGTGAGCCTATTGTATTTGGCGCAGCAGGCAGTGGTTGCCGACAATGGCGACGGCACGATATCGGTCTCCAACGCCGTCGGCCCCTCGGAAGTGCCGCTGCGCTGGCGTGAGATCGCCCCTTTTGTTTGGCGTGAACAGCGCGGCAAGGATCTGCTCGCGGCGCGGGTGGAGAATGGCCGGGTTGGGCGCTTCAGCTACGGCAGTGAATCGCCGATCGTGGTGTACGACCGAACCCCATGGTCAAAGTCCGGGGGATGGTGGGTGCCCGCGATGATCGCCGGTGTGGTCGTGTTGTTGCTGACCACCCTCGCTTGGCCAATCAGTGCGCTGACGCGCCGCCACTATGGCGTTGCCTATGCATTGACGGGAAGGGACGCCCGGGCGCATCGCTGGGTGCGTATCGCCGCCGCTGCCTGCCTTCTGGTCTTCGCCGGCTGGGTCATTCTGGTCCTCGCCATGCTTTCGGTGCTCGATCTCATTCCAAAGGTGAACGGCTGGATCGCGTTGCTGCGATTCCTGTCGCCATTTGTCTTCCTCGGCGGTGCTGCGGTGGGCTTGTGGAACCTTTGGATTGTGGCGAGGGGCTCCCGGAGCAAATGGGCCAAGCTCTGGGCTGTCTTGCTGGCGGGCGGATTGCTGGCGCTGTTAGGGGCCGCGGTTACCTTCCACTTGATCTCCTTCCGGACTGGGTTCTAATTGGTATGATAGGGAGGCGCGGTCGGGGCTGTTAACTTCGTCACAACAAAAAACCCTGCGCCGGGCTCACATCGCAGACACGTTGCCGCCGTACCCTTAGGCTGGTTTGCGTAGCAGGAGAGTTGCTTGAAGGACCTCACAGAATTGAACCGCACGCCACCCTCGGCCCGGGCGGACGCCGATTCAGTTCCGCGCGAACAGGGCCGATGGGCCCGTGAAGTCGTGCGGCGCGGCGTGTTCGAAATGCTGTACCTCGCCGCGAACCTGGGCGTGGCGCTGAGCGGCTTGCTGTGGCTGTATCGCCTGCTGACTCTGCAACCGGCCTCGAGAATCGTCGTTTTTGTGGGCGTAGCGGCCGCTGTCAGCTTAGTGGCCTATCAGTGCGCTCGCTGGCGTGCGAGCGCGATCATGTCGCGACAAGTGGAAAAGCTGACCGCTTGGATGATCGCTACGCTCGGCATTGCGCTGGCGTGGGGGGCCACATGCCTCGCCTTCACTGTCGGGGCGCTGCGGTGGTTCGGCGTGGCGGGGTTCTACAGTTGGACAGTCGGCGCGATGGCGGCGCTTGGCGGTGTTGTCTACATCGTGGTGGGCGAGTGGAGCGAATTGTCCGATTGCCTGACGCTACCCGCTGTCGCGGAAAGAAGCACCGAGGAAGATCCCACGACCGCCTGATGCCTTGGGAAACGATCCTACGGCGGCCCGAGCTGGTTGCCGATCACCTCTCCGCCCTTCATGACGAATCGCACCCGCTCGAGCTCGCTGATGTCGGCGATCGGATCTCCCGCCACCGCGATGAGATCGGCAAATTTTCCGGGCTCGACCGCGCCCACACGATCCTGCCATCCCAACATTTCTGCGGCGTTCGTCGTCACCGCACGGATGATGCCGAGCGGCGGCATTCCAGCGCGCTGCAGGGCCGGGAACATGGTGGCAGCCGCTTGACCGCGGGTCTTTCCAGGATAAAACCAGCACATATCGGATCCGGCGGCATACTTCACTCCCGACTTCAATATCCGCTGTACCAGAGCGGCATAACGCTGGCGGCTTCGTTCGTCGCGTGCGAGAAGCTCGGACCGAAAGGCCGCAGATACCATGCTCGTTTCGTGAATCTTGGACCAGAAGCCGTCGGCGAAGGTTGGCGTCAGGTCGAAGAACATGCCTTTGTCGCGCATTGATTTGAGCTGCTCATCGCTGACACCGTTGCCGTGCTCGATGGAGTCCGCGCCTGCCGCAATCGCAATTTGGATATTGGGCGGGGTGAACACGTGGACCGCAACTTTGAGATGCTGGCGGTGAGCCTCGTCGACAATCGCGGTCAATTCCGCCTGGGTGATGTCGTCCTCGATCGTCACTTTGATGAGGTCGACTTGATAGAAGCTATTCTTGCGAACTGCCTGGCGCGCCTGGTCGGGGCTTTCCAGCTGCAGAAATTCCTGTTGCATGATTGCATCGGCGAGCGCGGGATTGAGATTCTGCAAATAACCAACCGACATCAGTTTGCGGCCGGAGGCGAGAATTCTCGGACCGGGAATTCGGCCGGCGTTGATCGCGTCGCGAAGCGCCACATCGCCGTCAATGCCCGAGTGACCGACATTGCGGACCGTCGTGAAGCCGGCTTGCAGCTCTTCGCGCGCCATTTGCGCGCCGCGCAGGACGCGTTCGCTCGGCGACATGCCGGCGATCGCCAGCAATAGCCCCGGCTCAAACTCGCCATTGAATGTGCGCTTGATCTCGGCTTCCGGCGGCGCAATGATGTCGAGCAGCAGATGCGTGTGACCGTCGATCAACCCGGGCAGCAGGGTGGCGTTGCCCAGATCGATGATCCTCACGCCGGCCGCCGCGTGCGCATGAACTCGCGCAGGCGCGCCGACTTCCTTGATCAGCCCGTCTTCAATCAGCACGGCTGCCGGCGAAAGCACATTCCCGGTGTTGGGATCGAGCAGCCGGGCGGCTTGAACGATCGTGTTGGGAGAGGGCGTCTGCGCCGCGAGCGGTGCACTTATGGCAAGTGCAAAGAATACGGCCGCGCAATCCCGGAGCCATGCGCGCATGCGATCGTTTCCATGTTCAATATTCGCCGTAATGGCCTCTCACCGAATCGAGCAGCTTCTGGGTGTCATATCCCACGCCGTCCTTGAAGACCATCTCGACGTTTTCGATGTCCGTGATGCGGATGGCCGGATCGCCTTTGATCACCACCAGGTCCGCATTCTTGCCCGTCGCAATGGAACCGATCTGATCCTGCCGACCGAGGTAAGTCGCGCCATTCAATGTTGCGATTCGAATGGCTTGCACTGGCGTAAATCCGGCGGTCACCAGCAATTCGATCTGAGTATGGTCCGCGAATCCCGGCAGTAAGCCGTTGTAGCCAACAGGGTCGGGCCCGGCCAACAGCAGTCCTCCCGCCGCGACAAAGGCGCGCTCCAATTCCATGTCTCGGCGCAGCAACTCCGCCGCGTTATTTTGGGGTGATCGCGGCCGATTGCGGCTGTAGAGGTACGCTTCCCGCACCGCGGGCGCCATGGCCGCCAACACCGCCGGTCGCAGCAGCGGCCGGCCGTCGGGAGTCGTCTCGCTAGGCACGCCGGCCGCGGTGCTCGGCAGGGTTGAGGTGACGGCAACATGATGGCCGATGAGGAGCGCGATCAGCCGATTTGCATCCGCACCGCCGGGGTTCATGTGTTCGAGTGTGTAGTCGCCTCCGCTCTCGCTGCAACGGTCGGGCTTCTTATCGGGATCGAGTTCGGTGTTGACGAAGAATCCGTGCTCGAAATCGTCGATGCCGCTCTGCACCGCCTCGGCATAAGTGACGGAGCACAAGTGGCCTGTCACCTTCAGCCCGCGCTTATGCGCTTCTTTCACGGCGGCGCTCAATTCCTCCCGCGTGATATGGGTATAGGCCTTGAAGGAGGTCACGCCGCGATCTGCCCAGTACGCGACGGTCTCGCGCGCATCCGCAGGTCCGGTAAGCTGATGCATCTGCAGATTGGGATTGTTGCCGGCCCCCTCCAGATATGGACCGGTCACATCCAAGTGTGGTCCGGGGAGCAATCCTTTCTCAATCGCCTGCTTGAGTCTCAAGTCGGTGTAGGGCGCGATGCTGCCTGCCGTGCGCGCGGTGGTCACGCCGTTCGCCAGGTACAAGCGCGGCGCGGAGAAGCTCATCTGATGAAAGAGCGCCGGTGAGTCATAGCTGTTATCGGCCGCGAGATTCGGCCTTGCCATATAAAAGAGATGCTCGTGCATGCCGACGATACCGGGCATCACCGAGTAACCGCGCAGATTCAGGATGCTGACGCCCTCGCCTTGCGACACGTCGCCGCCGGCTGCAATCGCGGCGATCTTGCCGCCTTCAATGACAATGTTCTGATCCGCTATCGGGGCGGCGCCGGTGCCATCGATGATTTGCACCTGCTCAAGGACGACTTTCTGAGTGGTAACGCTTACGAATTTGCGCACCTGCGGTCCAATGGCCTCCAGGCGCTGCGCCTCGCTCGGGCCTCCGCCAAATAAGGCCGCCCAGCAGGAGAGAAGCAGCCACTTACGCATACGACACCTCGCGATCAGATCTTGGCCACGAAACAACACGCGGTATGTGCAACCGTGCCAAGAATGCCCGCGAGACATACCGCGCCGAACACCGTGGCCAGCAGCGTGTTTGCCGCACCCCGTTTCCGTGGAGGCTGAGCCGACAGGCGCTCGAGGCGCAGGCCCAGGAAAGACGAAGCCCTCGCCTGCAGCAGGAACGCAGGTTCGGGGTCGGCCAGTTTCGCCAATGCCGCAATCAAGTCTCCACCGCGCGCCCGCTCGATGACGGACTCGTCGCAGGAGAGCTCTCGGAACAACGCCAGCCGAGCGCCGGTGATCCAGACAAGGGGATGAAACCACAGCAGGCAAAGCACGACCTCGTGAACGAGCCGGATGAGGTTGTCGCGCCTCCTGGCGTGGGTGAGTTCGTGGATGAGCACCGCGTCGAGCTCGCGGCGGCTCAGCAACCGGTCGATGCCATCGGGAAGTAAAATGCGCGGACGCCAAACGCCGTCGACCGCGGGCGCTTGTCGGCTGCCCGCAAAGCTTACCGTGATGCCCTGCAAGCGGAAACTCGGGCTTGAATCACGCGTGTGTTGACCGGCGGCCGTCTTGGCATCGCGCCGATCCGCCCGCATCCTCAAACAAAGCCGCGTCAGCATCAACGCAGCGCCGAGCGACCATAGCGCGGCGGCCGGCGCAGTTTGAGCGATGCCCACGCCTAC
>Ga0210402_10001457_pt1 | contig 24385 bp, 24 predicted proteins | sample IncBWC7MmetaG_FD_161055 | JGI IMG/M metagenome (GOLD analysis project Ga0210402, IMG submission 161055) | Forest soil microbial communities from Barre Woods Harvard Forest LTER site, Petersham, Massachusetts, United States - Inc-BW-C-7-M | ecosystem: Environmental > Terrestrial > Soil >... | reverse complement strand
GCCAACGAGCGACGGCAACGCGTGAAGCTCGAGGTTCCGCAGAAAGAGGAACATCCCCAGCGCCGCCAGGAAATACGTCATCGACGCCATGAAGCCCGGGGCATCCGGCGGCGGAAGCAGCAGGCCGAGGAGCGTGACCGGATGGAACGGCGCCGGCTGCGCGGCTGCGGCCAGCACGTTGCCGGACAGCTCGAATGGATTCCAGAGCGGCCATTGCCGCTGCGCGATCGACCATCGCAGCGCCGCGTTCCACGGCAGGAACTGCACCGCCACGTCGGACGGTATCGGATTGGCGATCCGGTCGATGCCGACGCGCGTCGCCATCGAAGCCAGCGGATCGAAGTGGTAGCTGACATCGATCGGCGCGTATACCCGGCCTGTGAGAAGCGCGCGCCCGGTCAGGCAGAGAGGCAGCAGGATCAGCACCACCCGGACGGGACGCGAGATCAGCACAAATCGTCCGACGAGGACGAGCGTGCCAATAGCGGAAAGGAGGTAGAGGAGTGCGCCCACTGGGTTCGAGCGGCGGACCGGGTCGCTCGATTGACGATTGTACGCGTGGTCGCGGCATACTGCGCGGATGCGACGCTTCACCCTTCCGCTCCTGCTCCTCGCGGCGGCCCAGACCGCCATCGGCGCGTACGCGGACCGCGATCTGCTCATCCCCGTCGTCGGCCGCGCCTCCAGCGGTGGGGGCCGCCTCTTCCTGACCGCGCTCTGGGTCACGAATACCGCCGATCATCCCGCCGCCTTGACGCTGTCGTATCTCGAGAGCGGCCACGCCAATCCATCGCCGAGAAAGACCCTCGTCACCCTCGCGCCGCATGAGACCCACGTCTTCGATCCCCTCGGCCCGCCGATTCTTCCGGCCATAAACAGCATCGGCGCGCTGCGCATCGAGTCGACTGCAGACGTGACCGCCTCGGCGCGGATCTACGGCTATTTCGTCGCGCAGGGGCCGGGCTCCGCGGTCTCGATGGCATTGACTGGCATCCCAACGCGCCTCGGCATCGGCAACGGACAGTCGGCGGTGCTCCAGGGCGATGCCGCGGGCGACACGGTTTACAAGCTCTACCTGGTGGAGACCGCCGGCGCGGCACTCTCCGTCGCCGTCTCCATCGAAGACCTGCACGGACAGACGCTCGGAGAGACGCGCCTCTTCCTCGACCGGTTCGAGCACATTGCCACCGACGCACGGCAGCTCTTTCCGGCGGTGACTGTCGGCCAAGCCATGATCCGTATCCGAGGCGTGAACGGCAATGGCCGTGTCATCGCCGCCGGCACGCAAACCGTTCCCGGATCGCAGGACGCCTGCACGTATGAGATGAGTTTCACCCCCGAGCCACGCACGCGCATCCGCTGGCCCGAGGCCGCGGTCTACGTCGTCGCCGGCATCGTGGTGGCGCTGGCGATCGCCCGGCGGAGACAATAGGGCCCGATGCCGTCCGGTCTTTCTGAATTCGCCGAGGTGGCGATCCCCGTGGCCGTCCACGGCACCTTCACGTATGCGATCCCGCCGGAGCTGCGCGATGCCGTGCGCCTCGGCTCGCGCGTCGAGGTGCCGTTCGGCGCGAAACGGAACACGGGATTCGTCGTCGCGCTCTCCGATCATGCCCCCGAGGGGAGCAGGATCAAACCGATCCGCGCGGTGCTCGATGACGATGAGCCGGCGCTGCTCCCGGAGATCATCGATCTCTGCCGATGGGCCGCCGAGTACTACATCGCCCCCCTCGGCGAGATGCTGCGCGTGGCGCTGCCGGCCAACATGTCGGCGCGTGGACGGCGCGAGCTGGTCCTGGTCGCCGACGAGGCGATGATCGCTGCCGCCATCGGAGCGGAACAGATCATCGAGACCGATCTTCCGCTGATCGAGGAGTTGCGCCGCCGGCCGTTGCCGTTCGTCGCGGCGTTGGAGGCAAGTTCGCGGGCCTCAATCGCCAGGCTGCGCGATGCGGGGCTCATCACCATCGGTGATCGCGTGCAGGATGCGAAAGGGGTTCGCTACGATCGTTTCGTCGTCCTTGATACCGCGCCTTCGGGACTGACGGCGAAGCAGCAGACGGCGGTCGAGCTTCTCTCCGCGCGCGGCGGGGAGATGTCGGTGCGAGCCATGGAGACGGCCGGCGTCAGCGCGGCGGTGCTGGCGGCGCTGGCGAAGAAGAGCATCGTCCGGATCGAGCGCCGCGCCCGCCGGCATACGCTCGATGCCTTCCTGGCCGGCCTCGATCCGGCCAGCGTCGGCGAGATCCGACACTCGGTGGAACAGACCTCCGCCATCGAAACGGTGCGCGCCTCGCTGGGAACCTTCGCGCCGTTTCTCCTCGAAGGGGTCACCGGAAGCGGCAAGACCGAGGTCTACATCGAATTGATGCGGGACGCGGTGCGGCGAGGGGAGCAGGCGCTGCTACTCGTTCCGGAGATCTCGCTCACCCCGGTCTTCGCCTCGCGCTTGAAGGAACGCTTCGGCGAACGGATCGCCATCCTGCACAGCAGTCTTTCCGCCAGCGAACGCTTCGATCAATGGTGGCGCGCGCGCCGGGGCGAAGTCGATGTGGCCATCGGTCCGCGCTCCGCGCTCTTCACCCCGTTCCAGCGCCTCGGCCTGCTGGTCATCGACGAGGAGGGGGACGCCGCGTACAAACAGGACGAGACGCCGCGCTACAACGCCCGCGACCTGGCCGTGGTCCGCTCCCAGTTCCGCGGCATCCCCATCGTCCTCGGATCGGCCACGCCGTCGCTGGAATCGCGCGAGAACGCGGAGCGCGGCAAGTACCGGCTGCTGCGGATGATGTCGCGCGTCGAGGAGCGGCCGCTGCCGGTGGCCGAGGTCATCGATCTGCGCAAAGAGAAGGCGGAGAAGGAGGACAAAGGGCTGGTGATGTTCAGCCGGCCATTGAAGGAACGTCTCGCGCAGACGTTCGCGGCAGGGGAGCAGGCCATCATCCTGATCAACCGCCGCGGCTACGCGCCATATCTCCTATGCCGCGAGTGCGGCCACGAGTTCCGCTGCCGCGATTGCAGCGTGACCATGACCGTGCACCGCCGCGACGGACAACTGATCTGCCACTACTGCGGCCTGCGCAAACCGATTCCCCAGCGCTGCCCGCTCTGTAATGGCGAGGTGCTTCAGCCGATCGGTTTCGGGACCGAAAAGGTGGAGGAGCGCTTCCGCCGCGATTTCCCCGACGTCGTCGTCGACGTCCTCGACCGCGATTCGACGCGCAAGAAAGGGGAGCTGGTCCGCATCCTCGACCGTTTCCGCACCCAACAGACGCAGGCGCTGATCGGCACGCAGATGCTGAGCAAAGGCCACCATTTCCCCAGCGTGACCCTGACCGCCGTCCTGAACGCCGACTCGATCCTAGGCTACCCCGATTTCCGCGCCGCCGAAAAGACGTTCTACCTCTTGACCCAGGTCGCCGGTCGCTCCGGCCGCGGCGAGCTTCGCGGCACAGTCCTGATCCAAAGCGCCTTCCCCGATCACTACGCCATCCAACACGCCCTCCGCCACGACTACGAGTCGTTCTACAAGTCGGAGATCGAGTTCCGCAAAACGTTCCACTACCCGCCAGTGACGTCGATGATCGCGCTTCTCTTCCGCGGCGAGCAGCTGGCGGATGTCGACCGCGCCGCTCTCGAATGCGGCAAGCGCTTGGAAGAGGCCCTCAAGCCTATCCCCGGCACCCGCATCCAAGGGCCGGCCCCTGCCCCGATGTCCCGAATCAAAGGCGTCTACCGCTACCAGATCCTGCTGCGCTCCCCGCACCGCGGCGCGTTGCGCAAAGCCGTGGAGGGGGTGGTGGTGGGGCGGAAGTGGCGGGGGGTGGAGGTGGCCGTGGATGTGGATCCGATCAATATTTTGTGAGGGGGAGGAGCTGAGTCGAGTACAGTCGGCGTATCGAGTCCAATCAAGAATGAAAGGGATCTTGCCATGACGAAGCTCCTGGGTGGCTTCTGGAACGGTGAAGCGTTTGACTGGAAGCCAGGTGAGTTTTACGACTTGCAGAACGACTTTGCAGTCCAGTTCTTCATTCCTACGACTCGTGTCTTCAAGAGTCCCGAAGAGGCCATAGACTTCGCGGCACACCATGTGCGAATGCTGGACTGGTGTGCTGTGGCTCCAGGGAATCTCTGGAGCTTCGACTTCGACAAACTTCGAGCTCGGCTCAGCTTTGACTTACCTGAGTGGCTCGCGGGGACGTCATTGGGCGGCCCTGTGCCAAGACCGACTTGCCGCGAAGCACCCAAGCCCGGTGAACTGCCACGCCCAGACACCTTGGAAATCACATGCCGATTTGTTCAACGAACCGCGAATCCGGAAATCGACGCAGTGCTTGAAGCTGCCAACCGTCCGCCTGATATCCAAGACAGTCTCAGTCATTTCAGGCAAGACTTTCCCGATTACGCACAAGTAGCTCTCGTGATGATGAAGTTTGGCGAAACCAAACTTCACAACAAAATCTACTCCGCCATCAGGGAAACCCTATCGCGTTCAGGCCTGACTGCTGTTCGCGCTGATGAGAAGGCATATCACAACAATCTGTTTGAGAACGTCCTAACATACCTTCACGGCTGCAGGTTCGGAATTGCGGTTTTCGAAAGGCTGGTTGGTGACGAATTCAATCCCAACGTGTCGTTAGAGCTCGGTTACATGCTAGCGATGCGGAAACACGTTTGCCTACTCAAAGACGCGACCCTAAGAGACCTGCCCGCCGACCTCATGGGCCGCATCTACCGTGGCTTCGATCCTCAATCTCCCGAGACAACGATTCCAAGCCAGCTTGAGTCATGGATGAGAGAGAAGCAGCTTATTGGCGATGACCGCCTTAGCAATGAGGCCTAACGAAGGGAGCAAACTCAACCGAGTCGAAAAACAGTCGAAAAGCAGGAGGTCCAAAAGCAGGAGGGTCAGACCTTCGTTTTTGTCTACGCACAATCTTGATCCAACTGCTACTTGGATGAGTCGAACACGGAGGATCGGACCTTCGTTTTTGGTCTACCAACAACTGAGGTGATAGGACCGGTTACTTGGGCGGCTCGCGACGTTCGTGCCCCGCAGTCTTTGGCACGTGAACACAGCGTGCGAGTCAGCGTCTGATATGCTGGCCAGACAACTGCCGCCGAGGTATCCTTACTCATCGCGCGGGAAGGCTCGTATGGCGCTCGTTCAACTGAAGCTTGGTGACATGTTCGACGGTCCGGCTGACCTCATTGTGCTGCCCTGCTCAACGTCCGGCACGATCACATCGTTCGTGCGGGAACGACTGATTCACCATCGAATTCCGTACCCGAAGCCTGGCATGAAACTGGGCGACGTCAGCATTCTCCCGTTTGAGGGCGGCGAGAACATCGCCCAATTCGTGGCGTTTGCGGCCTCCGTGCAATCGGATAGCTCAAGTCCGGAGGCGATCCGGCGAATAGGCGAGCAGATAGGCGCTGCATCAGTGGAGCGCTCGACCATACGCCTTATTTCGACGCCGCTTCTGGGTGCGGGCGCTGGAAAGTTGCCGAGCGAAGCCGTTGTCTCCGCTCTCTCATCTGGATTCAAGAATACCGCGCATCGTGACGCGCGGTTGGTTGTACACGTGCTTCACAAGGCTGTTTTCGATCGGCTATCGAGGGAGCCTGTCACGCACGCATACAGCACCAACGTTTCAGGGCCGTCAGAGCCGTCAGAGCCGGCTATCCGAGTGTTCATGAGCTATTCGCATACTTCGGCTGAACACGAGCAGTGGGTAGAAAACCTGGGCAGGTTCCTACGCGAGAACGGCATTGACGCGCGACTCGATATCTGGCACCTTCGCAGGGGAATGGATTTACCGCAATTCATGACGAATGAGCTAGTCCTGGCGAATCGAGTGGTCATCGTTTCGGACGATAGGTATGCGGCAAAAGCCGACGGCCGCGTCGGTGGAGTAGGCTGGGAGACGATGATTATTCAGGGGAACGTCGCTCAGCAACCGCCGGAGAGCACGAAGTATCTCGTTATCGTGCGAAGCCCGAACGTGGACTCCGGGTTGCCGCATTATCTCAAGACGAAGTTCGTAATTCATTGGCCCGATGGAATGACCGATGAGCGTAACCGTCAAACGCTGATACGCGAGTTGTACAACCTGATAGCAGCGCCGCCTATCCTTTCTAGGCCCGTGTTCATCTAGCGACTCGCTAGACGGAGGGGGCCAACGGAGAGGGCCAGACCTTCGCTTTTCTCCTACGCGCAACCTACTGATCAAACTGGTACTAGCGGGCGCTCATCCGGCACGTACCGGCAACTGATCAGTTATTTGATTGCATGGATGTGATGGATGCCTGTGACGTGCTCCGGGAACGCCGAGCGAGCGACGAACGTTAACCGAACAATGATCGAGGATCCCATCGTCGAGGAAGTACACCGGACCCGGGAACGTCTTCTCGTGGAGTACGTCGGCATGGATGGCCTGCTCCGAGAGTTCCGCGCGATCGAAGATGAGATGAGAGACAGAGTCGTTCGCCTGGCGCCACGCCCGCCGATCGGACGTCGTGAGGGGTAGGGCGGTGGGCGGAGAGCGGGCGTCCCGCCTGCTCCCGACATGGCGTCTCGCCCGGCGGTGGTTTCCGAACGCGAAGAGGATGTGAACCTTGTAGCAGTGGGTCGCCGGCGTTTTCGTCGATGGTCGACAGTTCCGTGGAGATCTCGTCCCCACCGCCGGGCGAGACGCCACGTCGGGAGCAGGCGAGACGCCCGCTCTCCGAGCGACGGAGGCTGTGCCGGGCGGGAAGCAGAGGAGCACGATACGCGGTGCGTCTATGATGGCCTCCTCACCAATCAACACGGAGGACACCATGGCGGCATGCAGCGCGTGCGGTTCGACCATTCTGTTTGGCGGCAAAGCGAGCGGCGATCTGCGGTTTTGCAATGCGAGGTGTCAGAGCAAGGGATCGCTGATCATTCTGGCCCGGCGGCTGCCTCCGGATCTGGTGAAGGAGCGGACGCGGTCGGTTTACCACGGTGCCTGTCCGAAGTGTCAGGGCCCAGGACCCGTCGATGTTCACGTCTCCTATCGGATCTGGTCGGCAGTCTTTTTGACGTCGTGGAAGAACACCCCTCGGGTTTCCTGCAGACCTTGCGGCGTCAAGAGCCAGTTGGGCGACGCCGCCTTTTCTCTCGTCCTTGGCTGGTGGGGTATCCCCTGGGGCTTGATCATTACACCGGTGCAGATCATTCGGAACATCGTGGCGATGGTGAGGGGTTCGTCCGCCGACGGTCCTTCGGCGAGTCTTGAACGAATGATCGGGCTGGCGCTGGCCGCGGAGATGGTCAAGCAAGGCCAGGTTCAAGCATGACGTGCGCGAGCGCGGCCAAATTGAGGGCGCGGGCACCAGACTCTCAGGCGGTTGCAACGCGTCATCCGGATGCAACATTGCGACACGGGGGTAATGTACCTTCGTCCGCAGTTTGCGGCGTTGCGACCAGGTGCTGACACACCTTCGTCCGCAGTTTGCGGCGTTGCGATCAGGTGCCGATGCACCGTCGTCCCCAGCTTGCGGCGTTGCGAGCAGGTGCCGAGACACCGTCGTCCCCAGCTTGCGGCAATGCGATCAGGCGCTGATGCACCGTCGTCCTCAGTTTGTGGCGTTGCGAGCAGGCGCCGAGACACCATCGTCCCCAGTTTGAGGCGTTGCGATCAGGTGCCGAGACACCGTCGTCCCCAGCTTGCTGCGTTGCGTGCCGGTCGCGACGTATTGCGTCGCCAGAGCGCAGCGTTGCGTCGCGGAAGTGCACGCATTGCATCGCCAGAGCGCAAGCGTTGCGTCGCGACGTGCACGCATTGCGTCGCCGGAGCGGAGCGTTGCCTCGTGGAGGTGCACGCATTGCGTCGCCAGAGCGCAGCGTTGCGTCGAAGAGGTGCACGCGTTGTGTCGCTAGTGCGCAGCGTTGCGTCGCAAGGAGCACGCATTGCGTCGCCAGAGCGCAGCGTTGCGTCGAAGAGGTGCACGCGTTGTGTCGCCAGTGCGCAGCGTTGCGTCGCAAGGAGCACGCATTGCGTCGCCAGAGCGCAGCGTTGCGTCGCCGAGGTGACGGACCTGAGCGGAAACAGGAAGGGATGTTCAAACCTTCGTTTTGCCTACGCGCAACGTGAAAGGTGTTGCCATTCTTGCCGACCAGAACCCAGCTGACAGTGGCGTGCGCTTCTGGACGGAATCACGCGGAGGCGCGGTGTGCGCGGAGAAAGAAGTTCTCGCCGTTCTCCTCCGCGTCTCCGCGTGAGCTCAAGTCGTTCGTTCCAGCGTCAACCGCAAGACCGACGTAGACTCCTCCCATGAAGACCATCGGATTTCTTGGTGCGGGGAACATGGCGGAGGCGTTGATCCGCGGGCTTCTGCGAGGACATTTCCAGGCTGCGCAGATCACGGCCTCCGGCCCTCGGCAGGAGCGGATGGCTGAGTTGCGCGAGCGGTTCGGCATCATCGCGACGACGGACAATCGCCAGTCCGCGGCGGCGGATATCGTCGTCCTGTCGGTGAAGCCACAGATTCTGAGCCGCTTGCTCGGGGAAGTGGGAGGGCTGATCCGGGCCGATTCGCTGGTCATCTCCATCGCCGCCGGGGTTCCGATCGCCGCTATTCAGACGCGACTCGCGGCTGGTGTGGCCATCGTCCGGGCCATGCCCAACACGCCGGCCCTCGTCGATGCCGCGGCGACAGCGATCGCCTCCGGTGAGCATGCAAAGGCTGCTGACCTGGAGGAGGCGAAGAGGATCTTCGATGCCATCGGCATCACCGTGATCCTCGAGGAATCGCAGCTCGATGCGGTGACCGGACTTTCCGGATCGGGACCGGCGTACGTCTTTCTGATCCTCGAGGCCCTCAGCGATGCCGGTGTCAAAGTCGGACTCTCCCGCCGCACGGCCCAGCTCCTCGCCGCGCAGACCCTCCTCGGCTCGGCGAAGATGCTGCTCGAGACCAACGAGCATCCGGGACGGCTCAAGGACATGGTCACCTCTCCGGGCGGCACCGCCATCACCGGTCTGCACACGCTGGAGGAGGGCGGAATCCGGACAACGCTGATGAACGCCGTCGAAGCGGCGACGAAACGGTCACGGGAGTTGGGGGAGGAGCTGTTGCGGGGTTCGTAGAGCGATGACGCGATGAGATGAGTCACAGTGCTATCCTTACCGCCGGCCGCCGGTAAGGAGATCACATGGATGTTCCAGCAACGTTGAGCTCGAAAGGCCAGATCACACTTCCGAAGTCCGTGCGCGACGCTCTCGGCCTCAAGGAAGGTGATCGGGTGCTCTTCCGCGTTCTCGAAGGACGAGCGGTCATGGCAAAAGTCGAAGATTTCCTCGATCTCGCCGGCAGCGTGAGTGTTGCGCCGGGAAAGCGAGGGGCAGCCTGGCCGGAAATCAAGGCCAGTACCTGGCGTAGCCGTGCGACGTCTCGCAAATGAGAGCGCTTCTCGATACGAACATCCTCATCCGTCACCTCACAGGGGATCCGCCTTCACAGGCGAAGCGCGCCACGGCATTCCTCCGAGAACCGCACGAGCTCATTCTCACGGATCTGGTGCTCGCGGAGATGGTGTACGTCCTCGAATCTTTTTATGAGGTTCCCCGGACGGAGATCGCGGGGATGGCTCGTTCTCTGCTGGCCCTTCCCTCCATCGTGGCGGGCGATCATGACTTGCTGCTGCGAGCGGTGGAGATCTATGAAGTCATTCGACTGGATTTCGCGGAGGCCTATCTGGTTGCCCTGGCCGAGCTCTCCGACGTCAAGAGGGTAGCGTCCTTCGATCGTCAGATCGATCGTGTGAAGAGCATTCAGCGCGTCGAGCCGTAGAAGAGAGCTAGCAGACCAATCGATCAAGAAGTGCCCCTGGCGAGGGCCAGCGCTCCGTAGTTACGGAGTTCGGCATGCGGCATGCAGGCGTGTCTGGCGGCGAACGTCTCCTGTCATCAAACGTTTTCTTGACATCGTCCGACCTCGCCCTCAAGATGCCGACACGACATGACCTGCAATCCTCGTCCGATGTGTTGTCTTTGCGACGCGACTTCCGTCGCTGCATCCGGCGAGTTTGTGCACATGTAGAGCTGCTCCAACCTCACAGCGCACAGCCCACCCCGGATGCAACCGGCGGTGGGCTTTTTCGTTTTTAGCCGCGAATTGGATGAAATGAACGTGATGATGACCCCTCTCCGGATGACGAGCTGTCCCTGCTGTCCACGCAGCCGATGGACATCGTCCGGCAATGGGAGCGGGTAGTCGTAGTCACACACGTCCACTCTCCACACAACAAAAGCCAGAAAGGATGCCCATCGCCGGAAACGGGGATGGGCATTTTCGTTTATGAGCGCAACCACAGAAACGAAAGCACAAAAGGCCGAGCGGTTGAAGCGGGAGAAGAACCCGTGGGAAGCGCTGGCCGAGCTGCGGACATTCGCCGCCAAAGGCTTCGACGCCATCCCGCCGGAGTGGCTCGGCACCTACCTCCGCTGGTGGGGCGTCTATACCCAGGGCGACGGGGCGGGGGTGTTGGGCGGGCGGAACGGGGAGGGGAAGTCGGCGCCGTACCTGATGGTGCGCATCCGGGTCACCAACGGTCTGCTGCTCGCCCATCAGGTCCGCACGATCGCGGCGGTTGCGGAGAAGTACGCCCGAGGCGGCGCCGACATCACCGTCCGGCAGAACATCCAACTGCACTGGATCGCCATCGAGGATCTGCCCGAGATCCTCGAGTCCCTCTGGAGAGTGGGACTGACCACCACCGGCTCCTGCGGCGACGACACGCGCAACATCACCGGCTGCCCGCTGGCCGGCATCGACGCCTCGGAACTGATCGACGCCTCGCCGCTGGCGGCGCAGGCCACACGCATGCTCGTGGGCGACCCGCGCTTCTACAACCTTCCGCGAAAGTTCAAGGTCACGATCACCGGATGCCGGGACTGGTGCTCCTATCCGGAGATCAACGACGTCGGCCTCACGGCCACGCAGCGCGGCGATGAGATCGGCTTCTCCATGCGCGTGGGCGGCGGGCTCTCGGCCGATCCGCATCTGGCCGTGCGTCTCAATGCATTCATCCGCTGGAACCAGGTGCTCCCGGTTCTGCGCGCGGCAGCGGAGATCTTCCGCGACGCCGATGCATTGCGCGAGCACCGCGACCGTGCCCGCCTGAAGCACCTCTTTCTACGCCATGGCTGGACCGGCGATCAGTTCCTCGGCGAACTGCAACGGCGGGTTCCGTTCCAAATCGATGAAGGCACCGCCGAGGTTCCGCCGGCCGATGTGTTCCGCGATCACGCCGGCATCCATCCCCAGAAGCAGGAGGGCTACTCGTACGTCGGCGCCTCGGTGCTGCGGGGGCGGATCACGGCGAAACAGTTGGTCGTCGCCGCCAACATCGCCGAGGCCTTCGGAAGCGGCGAGCTGCGGACGACCATCTCGCAGAACCTGCTCATCGCCAATGTCCCGACGCGCAACGCCGAGGCGGTGGCGCGGGAGCTGTCGGACGCGGGCCTTCCGACCGGCGGCTCGCCATTCGCTCGCGGCACTGTGGCCTGCACCGGTTCGCAGTTCTGCAAGCTGGGGATCACCGAGACCAAATCGTTCGCGCGCTGGCTCGTCGACGAGCTCGACACGCGCCTCCCGGGTTTTGAAGAGCAGTTGAAGATCAACATCTCCGGCTGCCCGAACAGTTGCGGCCAGCACTGGATCGCCGACCTCGGCATCGAGGGAAAGAAGATCAACGATGGCGGCAAGCTGGTCGACGCGTATTACTTCTGCGTCGGCGGCGGGGTCGGACTGCACGCCTCGATCGCCCGCCCCATCGGCTACCGCTGCGCGGCGAGCGAGGTGCCGGACGCCATCGAGCGTCTGCTGCGGACCTGGGACGAGGAGCGCACGGGCGGCGAGCCGCTGCGCGCGTTTCTGGGACGGCGCTCCGAGGACGAACTGCGATCGATTATGGCCGGCACGGCGGTGGAGGTCGCGCTGCGCGACCCGTCGCCGGGCCGGCCGCCACATTCACTCGAGATGTAAAGGAAAAGGGCGAAATGACTACGCAAACCATCGACATCGACTCACGCAACCTAAGCGACCTCTGGCTGCTCACAAACGGAGGGTTCGACCCTTTTCGCGGCTTTCATGGTTTCGACGACGCACGCTCGATCGTGGAGAACGTCGAGACCGTAGACGGCACACTCTGGCCGATCCCGATCCTGCTGCAGCTCGATCCGTCGCGGGCGGCGGAGCTGGAGATCGGCACGCTGGCGACACTGCGCTACAGCGGGCGGGACGTGGCTACCATGCGCGTCGACGATCGCTATCGCATTCCGCTTCGCGAGTGGGCGCGGAAGACTTATAAGACGGACGATCCCGCGCATCCCGGCGTGGAGGCCTTCTACCGCGGCGGGGAAGTGGCCATCGCCGGTCCGGTGGAGTGGGCGGAGAGCTTACCGGCGCACGAGCTGGGGCTGACCGGACTCACGCCGGCACAGACGCGCGATGAAATCGCGCTGCGCGGATGGAAGTCGGTAGTGGCCTTTCAGACGCGCAATCCGATCCATCGCGCACATGAGTACATCCTCCGCACGGCGCTGGAGATCATCGACGGGCTGCTGCTCCATCCCCTGGTCGGCGACACGCGCGGCGAAGATGTTCCGGCGGCGGTGCGGCTGCGCTGTTACGACGCGCTGCTCGATCACTATCTGCCGCGGAAGCGCGTTCTCTTCACGACGTTCCATGGGTGGATGCGTTACGGCGGTCCGCGCGAGGCGGTGCTGCATGCGCTGGTTCGCCGCAGCTTCGGGGCCACGCACTTTCTGGTCGGACGCGATCACGCCGGCGCCGGCAACTACTACGGTCCGTACGAGGCGCAGGAGCTGTTGCGGTCGATCGGCGTGGAGCGGCTGGGCATCACGCCGCTCTACTTCGACGACATCTTCCACTGCACGCGCTGCGGCTCGATGGCGTCGTCGCGTACATGCGGACACGAGCCCGGACAGCGGCTGACGCTGAGCGGAACCGAGGTGCGCCGCCGCCTGCGCGACGGCGAGCCGCTACCCGCCGAGATCACCCGCCCCGAAGTGGCGGCGGTACTGCGCGAGGCATACGCCTCGCCGGGGAGGCTTCATGCTTGAAATTCTCATCGGCATCGCCGGAGGCGTGCTGATCGGCGCGACAGGGGCGGGAACGGGATCGCTTCTCACGCCGCTATTGATCCTTGCCGGCTACCGCCCGGCGCTGGCCATCGGCACGGGGATGGGGAGCTTGTTCGTATCGAAGCTGGTTGGTTCGGTGGCCCATCGGCGCCTCGGTCACTGGCCGGGAAAGATTGGCTGGTTTGTCATCGCAGGTGGTTTGGTCGGCGTGGCCTTGGCGTCGGCGGCCGTCGCGCAATGGGGGCAGCCGGGAGGAGAGATGGCAATGCGGCGGCTGGTGGGAGGGACGCTCCTGATCGCCAGTGCCGCGGCGACGTATGTGAGCCGTCGGCAAAAGACTGTTGTCGAAGAGGACGTTGAACGCGCCGCTCTTCCGTCGGACGATCACCCCATGCCGCGGCCCTGGATTCTTCTCGCCGTCGGCATCGCTGTCGCCGCCATCGTCTCTCTCACTTCGGCAGGTTCGGGCAGTCTCCTGGTGACGCTCCTGCTGGTGGCTACGAGCTGGCGCGTGCCGCAGCTCGCGGCCATGAGCAATGTCTTCGGCTCCGTCGTCGGCGCACTGACGCTGGGGCTGCACTGGAAACTCCACGACTTCGATCCACGCCTCTTCGGCTTGGTGATGGCCGGCGTGATTCCGGGAGTGCTCTTTGGCGTGCTCCTCTCCCGATGGATCTCCCGCCAGTGGCTGGTGTGGGGCGTCTACATCCTCGGCATCTATCTCGGCGTGGCCTTGCTCGCCTAAAACGAAAGGAAATGAACAAATGACTGAGCTTGCAATCACCAGCAGCATCGATATCGGAGATCTCCCGGATGCCGAGAACTGGACGGCGACGGAGGTCATCGAATGGGGCCTCTCGGAGTTTGGAGGAGAGATCGCCATCGCCTCCAGCTTCGGAGCGGAGGATGTGGTGCTCATCGACATGGCGGCGAAGCTGGCGCAGCGGTTCCGCGTCTTCACGCTCGACACCGACTTTCTCTTTCCCGAGACCTATGCGCTCATCGACCGTATCGAGCAGCGTCACGGAATCACGGTGGAGCGAACGCGCGCGGAGCTCTCGCCGATAGAGCAGGCGCGGGCGATGGGGGAGGCGTTGTGGACGCGGCAGCCCGACGTCTGCTGCAACCTGCGGAAGGTCGAGCCGCTGACCAGGAAGCTGGCTGAGCTCAAGGGATGGATCACCGGTATCCGCCGCGATCAGTCGCCGGCGCGCGCCAACGCAGGGAAGATCGAATGGGACGCCCGTTTCGGCCTGGTCAAACTCAACCCTCTGGCCAGTTGGAACTGGAGCGACCTGTGGCAGTACATCAAAGCGAACGACGTCGACTACACCCCGCTGCACGATCAGAACTATCCGAGCATCGGCTGCACGCATTGCACGCGTCCCGTGCAACCAGGCGAGGATCCCCGCGCCGGCCGCTGGTCAGGGACGGCGAAGACCGAGTGCGGATTACACGTGCAGAATTGAAACCAGGAACGATCATGAGCATAATGCCGCCCCACGTGAACACGACGACCCGCTTCGCCGCGCGATTTACCGGCTGCCTTCAAAAGGAGCAGCGGTGACGTCTTAGCGTAGCAATCTCAGTCAGTCCACCCGACCCGCTCCTCATGCCGAGGAGCGGGTTTTTTGTTTTCAGGAGGTAATGGATGATCGCCGATCAGGTGACCGTGGCGTTTCAGGGGGAGTACGGAGCCTTCAGTGAAAGCGCCGTGCGAAGAATATTGGGCTCGGAGGTGGCCCTTCGTCCGTGTGAAACGTTCGACGACATGTTCGACGCCGTCCGGTCGTCCGCTGCTGATTGCTGCGTCGCGCCGATCGAGAACAGTCTGGCCGGCTCGATCCATCGCAATTACGACCTGATGATCGATTCCGGTCTGCGCATCTTCGGTGAGACCAACGTCAGGATCGTCCATAACGTGATTGCCGCGCCCGCGGTGACGCTGGCGAGTGTCCGGCGGATCTATTCGCATCCGGTGGCGCTCGCGCAATGCCTGCGGTTCTTCCGCGCCAATCCGGACATCGAGGCCATCCCCACGCACGACACGGCAGGGGCCGTGCGGGAAGTGCTGCAACGGCAGCGGCCCGATGAAGCGGCCATCGCTTCGGCGCGGGCCGCGGAGATTTATGGCGGGACGATCGTGGCCAGCTCTGTCGAGGATCACCGGCAGAACTTCACGCGCTTCCTGCTGCTGGCTGCCGGAGAATCGGATATTCAGCCGGTCGAGCCGGCCCGTCGCTGGAAGACGTCGCTGATGCTGCGGCTTCCCGATAAGCCCGGCGTGCTCTTCCGCGCCCTCGGCGCGTTCGCGCTGCTCGACATCGACCTCTCCAAGATCGAGTCGCGCCCGATCGAAGGGAGGCCATGGGAATACGCGTTCTACATCGACGTCATCGGCAACCGCAAAGAAGCACCGCTCGACCGGGCCATCAGCAACCTCGAGCAGATGGCCGACGAGCTTCATGTCCTCGGCTCGTATCCAACGCGATGGTGAGGGGGGAGAGCAGGCATCCTGCCTCCGCCAACACCGCCTTTCGCGGGCGGTTTTTGCCGCGTTAGCGGCAACAAGACGGTAGCCAGGGGTGCGAGCGTTTTTTGCGAGCACCCCTGGTAAAGAGATGTCGTGGTTTGGTGCCGCGTCAGCGGCACTGGAGTAATCGAGGGACTCCATCCAGTGCCGCTGACGCGGCACGATCCAAGAGACGATGCAGACCAGGGGTGCTCGCAAAAACCGCTCGCACCCCTGGCTACCTTCTTGAGCCGCTATCGCGGCGTTGTAAAGTCCAATCTCGAGTAGAGCAGACATCCTGCCTGCTTCGGGCGGGCGTCTCGCCCGACGGTGGTTTCTGAACCTCAACAAGGGATTGAACCTCGGCACGCGTTCTCCGTCGAGGGCTATGTAACGGAGTGGAGTCGACCTCGTCCTCCACCGCCGGGCGAGACGCCCGTCGGGAGCAGGCGAGACGCCCGCTCTCCGCTGGGGCGTCTTGACAACACCGCACATCTGCGCGATGTTTTCCGCGCCCGATGAGGAGGAGTGGATGTTCAGGACCGGCGGTGCTTCGCAACCGCGCGCAAGAGTTCTTTCGCGCGTCGCATTCCTGTTGATCTTCCTCGCTTTTGCCGCGCGGAGCCAGGCAGCCGACGTTCGCGGGATCTACGTCTACAGCAGCGACGTCTCGCAGATCTCGAAGGGCACTGCGAACAACGTCACCGCTTCGCTGAGCGTGCCCGGGGTCGACGGCATTGTCCTGGTCATCAGTTGGAGCTCGATCGAACCGTCGATGGGGCAATATCAGTGGACCACGCTCGATTTGTGGACGCATCGCGCGGTGACGCTGGGGAAGAAGATCGATCTGACGATCACAGCGGGGAGCGATACGCCGTCATGGCTCTTTCAAGCTGCGCCGTCTGGTGCCGGCGCGGCTCCGCTTGCCTTCACCATCTCACCGCACGGCGGCGCGACGGGTGTCTGTGATTCGGAAACAGTGGCCGCACCGTGGGATGCCGCCTTCCTCAACCGATGGGATTTGTTGCTGGCGGCCGTGGCCGCTCATCTCAAGAGTGACGGAACGTACAGCGCGGTTACGCTGCTCCGCCTCACGGGAGTCAACCGCACCACGGACGAGTTACGCCTTCCCGCCGAGACTCCGCAAAGCACCGGCCTCGCCTGCGTGAGCGATGCTGTCTCCACCTGGCAACAGGCCGGTTTCCGCCCCTCTCTGCTGCTCCAAGCCTGGGATCAGATCACCAACTCGTTTCTGAAGAGCTTCCCCGACAAATCCTTCAGCGTGGCCATCATTCCGCAGAACGCATTTCCGGCGATCGGCGAGGATGGATCGGTGATCAAGGGGACGCCTCCGGACCAGAATCAGCCGCTGCTGTCGCTGGCAAGCCACAAGCTTCCGGCGCGTCTGATCGTCCAGTTCAACTTCCTCATGCCGGGCGAAGCGGCATCCACGACCGTGACGCAGGCCGCGCAGACGTTGGGGACGATGGCCGCCTTTCAGACCAACAACTACTTCGGCTCGACAGGGCAGGGAGCGGCCTGCTCCGAGCCTGTAACCAATCCGACGCCGTGCACGGATTTGACCTTTCTGGCCCTCCTGCAGACAGGAATCTATCCGCTGGGACAAAGCAACCCGCTACGGGCGCAGTACATCGAAGTGTTCCCGGCGAATGCGAACGCATTCCCCGGCGACATCATTCAGGCGCACGACGAGCTGACGCTCGTGCCGCGCCGGCGTTCGGCGCGCCACTGATGGGTAAACGGAACTCTCAACGCCTGAGCACGTATTCAAAGAGGTGCTATCCGTACTGCTTGCTTTGACTCTTGCCGGTGCGCCCTTGCAGGCGGACAGGGTGCTGATCCAGAAGTCGGCCAGACAACTGACGCTGCTCCGAAACGGCAAGACGCTTCGCACGTATCACGTCAGCCTGGGCTCCGAGCCGACCGGCGCAAAGGATCGACAGGGCGACGGACGAACCCCCGAGGGGCTTTACCGAATCGACAGCCGCAACGAGTACAGCAAGTACCACCGGTCGCTGCACGTCTCCTACCCCAACGCCGCGGACCGCCTTCACGCTCGCCGCCTGCGCGTCTCACCCGGCGGCGAGATCATGATCCACGGCACACCGAATCGATGGCGAGGGCTGTCCTTCGCTTTTGCCCATACCGACTGGACGAAGGGATGTATCGCCGTGTCGGATGCGGAGATCGAGGAGATCTGGAGGCTGGTGCCGAATGGGACGGTGGTGGAGATCCGGCCGTGAGCCGGCACGGCCTGCAGCGTTGGTTGCCCAAGGCTCCGCCAGCGGTGGCGTCAGAACGTCTCTACCGCGTAGACTTCTGGATAACGCCGTGCAAAGCAAAGCGACAACCGTCTCCGCTTACCTCGCCTCGTTACCGGACGACCGCCGGAAGTCCATCGACACCGTGCGTTCCGTGATCCTGGCGAACCTCGACAAGGACTTCGAAGAGGGGATGCAATACGGGATGATCGGCTATTACATCCCGCACCGTATCTATCCGGCCGGCTATCACGCGGACCCGAAACAGGGGCTTCCGTTTGCCGCGCTGGCATCGCAGAAGAATTACATGTCGGTTTATCTGATGGGGTTGTACTGCGGCTGCATCGAGGGCGTCAGCGACACAAACCTCGTGAGATGGTTTCACGAGGCCTGGGCGAAGTCGGGAAAGAAGAAGCTGGATATGGGGAAGTCGTGCATCCGCTTCAAGAAAGTCGATGATCTGGCCCTCGACGTCCTCGGCGAGGCCATCCGGCGGATGCCGGCGAAGGCGTATATCGAGGCTTACGAGAAGGCGCGGCGGAAGGGGTGAGGACCGAGGTCTCGCGGTCTCGGGGTTGCGCAGTCTCGCGGTGGTAATGCAGCAGACACAGCGAGACCCCGCAACCGCGAGACCTCGAAACCGCGATCAAACCGCCGCGGGAACCTCATCCGGTATCAACACCGCCCGCCCTTCCCTCCTCCAGATCATGGCGCTGATCCACCAGCGGCCGTCGCGCTCGAAGAGCTGGATGCTGTTGACCCCGCGGTTGAGCGGGGCGCCGGCGCGGGTCTGGCGGGTCTCGTACGCGCTCAGAACCTGGGCCACGTCGCCGAAGAGGTGTGTCTCGCGCCAGATCTCGCCTTCCCAGAAACTCGGGAGAACGCCTGAGTCGATCATCGATTCGAAATTCAGCCGGAACGAATCGATGCCGAATTCGAAGACGCCCTGGTCGTTGACGCGCACCAGGCGCGCGCCAGGAGCGAAGATCTCCGGCTGTCGACTCCAGTCGGGCCGCGTGCCGGGCTCGAAGGAGACCATCTCGTACATCTCTGCTATGACCCTGTCGATGCTGCTGTCGATGCTCATGACCGTGGATTCTCGCAGGATTCGCGCGTAATGCGGTGCCGGAACGCGAACAGGCGCCGAAGCCGCCGCTCGATGACGATTCCGGCGAGCGCGCGGCCGAGGACGCCGAACGGCGGCTCGTACTCGATGTCGTCGATGAGAATGGCCCCCTCGGGATGGGGCTCGACGATGTGCCGGTGATGCCAGCTCCGGAACGGCCCGCGCACCTGTTGGTCTTCGAACGAATGCGGCGGATCGTAGGCGGTGTGCCGTGACTCCCAGCGGATGAAGATGCCCGGGACGATGCGGGCATCGACGATGGCGCGGCTTCCGATGTGAAGATTCGCCGCGCGCTCGATCACGCGCGATTTCTCCCACGGCGGCATCAGGCGTGTGAATGCATCCGGCCGCTCGTGAAAGGCGAAAAGCTCTTCGGGCGTCGTACGGATGACGCTTCGGGCAATGAACCGCATCAGAACGTTTCCCATACTAAAGCGGATGCACAGGTAGACTCTCCCGATGTCCGCACAGATCGTTTTCATCTCGTTGTACCTCGGGCTGATTTCCGGGCGGCAGCCGGTCGAGCTGCATGCCGGCCCCGAGGTGAAATCGATCCGCATCCTCGTCGACGGGCACGAGTCGGCGATGCTGAAGGCCCCGCCCTGGCGGGCCGTCGTTGATCTGGGACGCGCCATTGAGCCGCGCGGACTGGTGGCGGTGGGCTACGACCGCGATGGCGACGAGATCGGACGGACTTCGCAGACCATCAATCTGCCGCGCCCCTCGGCGGAGCTGACGCTCGGATTGCAGAACGACGACAAGGGAGTCCCCGTCTCCGTCGTTCTTCGCTGGGAGCATGTGTTCGCCGCGAACCCTTCGCGCGCGACGGCCAGCATCGATGGACAGAAGTTGCGTGTCGACGAGCAGTTTCACGCACGTCTTCCCACACTCGACCCTGTGCGTCCTCACGTAATCGAGGCAGAACTGCGCTTCGACGACGGTGTCGTGGCGCGGCGCGAACTGGTCATCGCCGGCGGGCAGGCGGGCGACTCGATCAGCACCGAGCTGACGCCGGTGGCGTTCACGGGGAAGGCGCCCGGAAAACAGCAGACGCTCGACGGATGCCTGTCGTTGAACGGTAACCCGGTGCAGACCAGGGCTGTCGAGACGCCGGACGCGCAGGTGCTCGTGGTACGCGAGCCGAATGCCGTTGAAACGATGACCGCGCTCGATCCAGGCCATTCCACCAGTCGGAGCTGGCGCGAAACGCAGGAGCTGAACCATCGGGTGGCCCTCGATCCGGGGACGACGATGAGCTACACATGGCCGATCGCCAAGCACCTCAAGGCCGCGGGGCATGTGCCATCGACTGTCTTCCAGACGTCCGCGCTCGCGTCGTCGCGCGACGCCGGGATGCTCCGCTTTCTGATGCTCGATTACGTCGAGGCTAGCGGACAGAAGGGGGTAGTCGATCCGAACAGTCCGCGGCGCTTCGCGGATGCCGTGGCGGTAGCCGGTCTGAACGCCAGCGCCGGCTCCCATCGCCGTGCCGTGGTCCTGGTATTGAGCCGTTCCGCGGACCAAAGCACCATCGACCCGGCCTCGGTCCGGCACTATCTCGAGGCGCTCGGCGTGCCGCTGTTCGTCTGGTCGCTGAGCGGTCCCCGTCCCGATCTGGCCGCGTCCTGGGGTGAGGTCGACGACATCTCCAACCCGGGGCATTTTCGCACCGCGGTGGAACGGCTGCGCGCAGCGCTGGCGTCGCAGCACATCGTTTGGGTGGCCAGCGATCCGCTCAGCGCTCTGCACGTGGAAGCCGATCCGCGATGCGGGGTCACGCCGCTGGCGAAACTGGGACGGTGAACTGCGCTTCGCGCAGTCACCACTTCGCGGATGGTTTTCCGGCCCACACCCAGGCGATGAAATCGACCAGGGGCGGGGTGGCGCCGAGCTCACGTAGGCGGGTGTTGACCTGTCCGCGGTGGTAGGTCGAGTGCGAGGGGAGCTGCAGAAGCGTCTCGCCGAGGGTGGAGGGGTGGGGCTCGAAACCAGCCCGTTTGGCGAAGAAGGAGGACCAGGGAAGGATCATCTCCCTGTCGACCGCTTCCGGGGCGAGCGCGGCGATGTACGCCGGCGCGGCGGCGTAGAAATCGAGCGCGTATTGCCGGACATCGTCGAGGCCGGGGTAGTGATCGGGACCGGTGAACACAAATTCCTCGGCTCGCCACGCCTGAAGAAAGGCATGTTGCGTGGCGTGAATGTGGTGCAGCCGATCGTGCAGGACCTTGTCGTCCGGCGCGCCATTGCACACGCTCACGGCGCGCCAGACCGTCGCGTCAGCCCACTCCATGTGGTCGAACAGCGGCCGGACGGCGTCAAGCATCGTCATGCGATCGGCTGCGTGCGAAGCGGCGACTCGAGCTGGACGAGACCGTCGAGCAGTTGTTCGTCGACGCCCGGGTCGATGGCGCGGACCAACGTCAGGACGCGGCCAACGTGCTGGATGACCACGAGCAGCGCTCCGTAGAGCGGCTCGCCCTTCGATCGCTCGCCGGTGTGAAACGGATAGCGGCGGCCGATGAGGTGCGGATCGAGCGAGTTGAGGCTGCCAACCGCCTGATTCACCGCCCAGACGAGACGGTCGCCGAGCTCGTGCGGTGGGTGGATGTTGCGGGAGTGGCGCGCCGCGTCGGAGAGACGGTCGATGGCGCGGCAGAGCGCCCGAAGCTCATTCTCCAGGGGGCCGCGGCGTGCGTCATCGGAGGAGAGATTGGCGTAAGGGCCGTAGAGAAGCTCGATCCGCCGGCGCAGATCGTGATCCACTTTCCACGACATCCACTCCGCGGAGGGGACGTGCCGCATCGGTTCGTTGCGGCCCCATGTTTCGAGCAGTGACCGCCCAGCGGCGGCCTCTTCGGCGTCAGTTGCGAGCATGTCATTCATCTGTTAGGGTCGCGCACCTATGAATCCTGACCCGACGCAGTTCGAGGAGCCCCTTCTGCAGCTCCGGCGGAGGATCGAGGAGACCGCCGCCGCTGAAGGAGATCCCGATCAGCTGGCGGCGTTGCAGGCCGAGCTTACCAAAGTCGCCGACGAAATCTACGCCAACCTCACCCCGTGGCAGAAAACGCTCGTGGCCCGGCATCCCCAGCGGCCCTACACGCTCGACTTCATCGGCCACCTTTTCGAGGAGTGGACGGAGGTCCACGGCGACCGGAAGTTCGCTGACGATCCGGCCATCGTTGCCGGTTTTGCCCGCTTCCGCGGCACGCCATGCGCCATCATCGGCCACCAGAAGGGGCGGAACACCAAAGAGAAGATCTACCGCAACTTCGGCCAGCCGCGGCCCGAGGGTTTCCGCAAGGCGCTGCGAGTGATGAAGCTGGCCGAGAAGTTCAACCTCCCGATCTTCACCTTTGTCGATACCCCGGGTGCCTATCCCGGCCTGGGGGCGGAGGAACGCGGACAGGCCGAAGCAATCGCCGTGAATCTTCGGGAGATGGCCATGCTCACGGTGCCGGTCATCGTCATCGTCATCGGCGAAGGCGGCAGCGGGGGAGCGTTGGCGCTGGGAGTCGGCGACCGCGTCTTCATGCTCGAGCATTCCGTTTACTCAGTGATCTCGCCCGAGGGATGCGCGGCCATCCTCTGGAAAAACCCCTCCGCGGCGGCGGAGGCGGCCGCGGCCATGCGCATCACGGCATCGGACCTCAAGCGGCTGGCCATCATCGATGAGATCGTTCCCGAGCCGAACGGCGGCGCCCACGCCGACCCCGGCAAGTCGGCCACACTGCTCGCGCCGTATCTCGAGAAGGCGCTGAAAGAACTGCAGAAACTCAAGCCGGCCGCGCTTCCGGAGGAGAGGTACAAGAAGTTCCGGAAGATGGGGGTCGTGGAGAAGTAGCGGGCTCGCGAGGTCTCGCGGTTGCGCGGTCTCGCGGTCACACCCACCCGAGAACTCTTCACCGTTCGGTCACCGCCTTCCTGTTTCGCCACTTCGACGGCCTGTGTCCAACCACCCAAGTTCCATCGAGGGGAGGTTCGTATGAGGTACACGGCCGGTATCGCTCTTCTCACGGTCCTTTTCGTGATGCCCGCGCTTGGGGCGCCGCAGCGCGCGGCAGTGCCGAGGCTGACGGTGCCGGAAGGGGACGATGGGACGGTGGCGCTCACGCTGGAGACGCTGGAGATCCACGTTCTTCTTCGAGGCCATCTCGCGCGCACGACGTACGATCTGACTTATCGCAACGGCAGCGACCGTGAGCTCGACGGCGATTTCGCATTTCCACTCCCGCCCGACGCGGAGATCAGCGACCTGGGGCTGTACTTTGGCGGCCATCTGCGGCACGCCGTGGCCCTCGAGCGCGTGACGGCACGGAGCGTTTATGAAGCGACCGTACATCGGCGCGCCGATCCGGCGCTCGCCGAGTGGACAGCCTCGTCGCGCGCATTTCATTTTCGCGTCTATCCCATTCCCGCCTCCGGTTTGAAGACCGTGCACATTGCCTACGATCAGGAACTGACCTCGAGTCCTTACGAGCTCGATCTTCGCTATGGAGCGGCGCTGGCGCGATTCGACTTGAACATCGAAAGCGACGCACAGATCGAGAGCGATGGCCTGCAACTGGCGCGCTCCGGCGATCACTGGTCGCTGCGCCGGACGCAGTTTCCGCTCGATGGTGTGATCCGCGCCGTGCCCGCCAAGCGTGAAGTCGCGCTGGTGGCTAAATCGCCCGTCGATGGGAACTGGTACGCCGCTGCCGCCGTCAACCTTCGCACCGCCGCGCGCCCGGTCGCGCCCGCGCCGCACGTCACCATCCTCTATGACGCATCTTCCAGTGCCGTGCAGCGCGATGACGCCAAGGTCCGCGACTACCTCCGGCAATTGCTCGAGCGCGAACAGGCGAGATCGGTGAATGTTGTGCCGTTTCATATAGCCGTCGAGTCCGCGCAGAAGACCGATCCGGCCGGTCTGGAGCAGGCACTTTCGTCGATCCCCCTCGCCGGTGCGACCAACCTCGTGGCGCTGCTTGAGAAGCTCCCGTCGATCGCGGCGTCGGTCCCCACCGGCTCACGCATCGTGCTCGTCACAGACGGCATCAACTCGATCGGCGACTCGGCGCGGCTGGCGCGTGCCGTACAGGTCGTAGCCAAAATGCGCCGTCCGCTGACGATCATCAACGCGTCCCCCTCGGCCGACGATCATTTCCTCGGCGGACTGGCGCGCGCGACCGGCGGCTGGTATCTCGATCTAAGCCAGATCGACGCGGCGGGTGCGGCCGAGGCCAGCATGCGGCAGCCGGAGTTGCTGATGCTGCAACCGGCGTTGCCACCGATCCGCGACCTGCTGCCGGAGGCTGTTCTCCTGACGAGCGACGAATCGGTCTCG
>Ga0210402_10001456_pt1 | contig 24386 bp, 25 predicted proteins | sample IncBWC7MmetaG_FD_161055 | JGI IMG/M metagenome (GOLD analysis project Ga0210402, IMG submission 161055) | Forest soil microbial communities from Barre Woods Harvard Forest LTER site, Petersham, Massachusetts, United States - Inc-BW-C-7-M | ecosystem: Environmental > Terrestrial > Soil >... | reverse complement strand
CCCGAGTCGACGGGAGAGAAGGCAGTTGCATCTTCCTCACCGCTCGCGCTTGCTGCTCTTCGCCAATACGCTTGGGCGGAGCATTGTCGCGGTCTGTTTCACACACCGATTCCGGCCTGAGTACGATTTCGCCGCGGACACGCCTCACATGAGTGTGCACGCCTCTTTGAATTCGAGGCGAGGACTGCGTGGCAAGAGCTTTGCTCGATCTCCGTAGCCGAGATTGCACAGAAAGTTTGACCGGCGGCTAACCCCTGACAAGTCGAATCAGTGTGATCTCCGATGGAACGCCAAACCGCATCGGCGGCCCCCAATAGCCCGTCCCGCGATTGATGTAGACCCACATGCGGCCCAGCCGATTCAGACCCGCGGTGAACGGCTGCTGCAAGCGCACGAAAAGATTCCACGGCCAGAATTGCCCGCCGTGCGTGTGTCCGGACAGTTGAAGGTCATAACCAGCATCCGCCGCGGAAGCAGCGGAGCGTGGCTGGTGAGCGAGCAGGACCTTTAGAGCGCCCGTCGGAGCGCCCTTGACCGCCCCCTGCGGGTCACTCTTGTGCGAGGGATCGAAGTGATGCGCGGAGTAGTCCGTCACTCCTGCCACCGCGACCTTCGCACCGTCGTGGTCCAGCACGACATGCTCATTCAGCAGCACCCGTGTGCCCAGTCGCCGCAGTTCGTGGATCCACGCGTGAGCGCCGGAATAGTACTCGTGGTTACCCGTGACGATGTAGGTGCCGTGTCGCGATTCGAGCCTCCCGAGCGGCTCGGTATGATGCGCGAGCTCTAGCACGCTGCCGTCAACGACGTCGCCAGTGATCGCAACCATGTCGGCACTCAGGCGATTCACTCGATCGACGATCGCCTCCACAAAATTCCGTTTGATGGTGGGACCGACGTGGATGTCGCTGATCTGGGCGATTGTGAAGCCCTCCAGCTGTGGCGGAAGATCGGCCAGCGGCACTTCCACGTCGACAACAGGGGCTACTCGGCGCGCCATGAAGAATCCGACCAGAGTGATGACCGGTGTGAGCACCATCACTCCGATGGCGGAACTGCGAATCCAAGCACCCTGCCCTTGCGGCGCCAGCACTAGGGTGGAAATTACGAGGCTTACTTCGCGAACCAGAGTCAAGACCAGCAGGGACGAGAAGAAGCCTATCGTGAGGAACGGAAGCAAAACCGACCACGCGCCGCCGTCCCCGCGTGTCCGGAAGCTGTTGGGTAACAGCCACAGGCACGTTGCAAGCAGTCCCGCGCCCGGAACCTGGATGACGGCGCCGAAAGGCGCGAGCAGCCGCACCCCGATATAGCCGTGCAGGAGGGCGAGCACAACGAACATCGGGCTGACAGACAGGCGCGATCTCACTACGCGGAAATGAGGGCGAGGAGCGGCACCCACAAGGTGTGTGAATTATCGCGCTCGGTTGAGCAGTTCTGGCCGCAATTGATCACGGTGGGCAGATCGTCAAGAGACACGCACGATGCTCCGTGTCGCGAACGCGGGAGAATCAGTGTGTGGATAAAAGGTCCGGCAAGGGTCCGGCAGGCCTCGAAACGGCCTCACTTGCAGCTCGCACATTTGAAAAATGGCGCGCCCGGCAGGACTTGAACCCACGACCCTCTGGTTCGTAGGACCGGTAAACTCGGTACGGACCACCTTACTGCTACCCAGCGCGCACTTGGGTAGGTTCGCGTCGGCGAGATAGCAGCAGGTGGCAACTTTCGGTTCAGAAACTACTTTTGCCAAAGCCGAAAATGTACGTATCACCAGCAGCGTTCTTATACGAGTAATTGAACGATTCCAGATAGCCCGGCACGTCGACGGCACTGTTCTCGAGTGCCGCTTCATTTGCCGGAATCGACATCACCAGCTTGCCCCTCGGCTGGAAGCGCCCGCGTATCAGATCAATCAAGGCCTGCGCCGTGACGTCATATGTGCCGACTACGGCGGCAGCCTGTGGTTCGACGTTGTCCATCACCCACGCCGTAGCCAAATTGACCGCGAGCACCGTGGGCACTGCCGCTTCGATCTGTTGCACGTGGGCGACGTCGATGCCGGTGGTAGTTGACAGCGCAATATCGACCCTTGACTTGTCTGCGAGCTCGACCTGGGTCGGGAACAGCCACAACAGTGCAGCGTTCGCTTGGGCAACGTTGTCGACGATGTGCACCACCGGATCGTTGGCGAAGAGAGCCTTCAGGCTCGCAGTCTGGGTCGCTGCCGCCGTTCCCGACTCCACGACTTCGACGTAGAGGTTCACGGGATTCGTGAATGGCAGGACTTGGTGGTCGTTGCGCATCAGGACGATGGACTCACGATGCGCTTGATCCGCCACCATTTGCGCCCCAGCGGACCTCGCAACGATCTGCGCCTGGGCCGGGTCGACATACGGGTTCTCGAACAGGCCGAGATTGAACATCTCGGTCAGAAGGAAGCGCACCGACGGAGCGAGGTCCGCTTCAGTCAGCAGTCCCTGGTTCACGGCGTCGATCAAGCCTTGCGGAATCGTGGCTTCGGAGAAGAGGCTGACACCGGCATTCACGGCCTTGGCGTAACGTTGCGGTATGGTCAAAGCAGTTACGCCCCAATCCGTGCAAACACCCGCCGGCGGATTGCACATAACGCCGGAGTCCGTATTGACGTAGCCCTTGAAACCCATGTACCCGCGCAGCAGCGTCGTGATCAGCGTCTTGTTGAACGCAGCGCCGACCTCCTCGAACTGCTGCGTCGGCGACTGCCACCAGCCGCTTGGAAGCTGCACACTACTGAGAGCATTCGAAGGTATCGGGTAGTACGACATGATGGCGCTCGTGCCGGCGTCCACCGCGGCTTGGAACGGCACGATGTGGTACGCGAACAGGCTGCCAGGCGTGGGATACGCGGTGAATTGTCCCTCGGCGTTGTGTGCGTCGAGACCGAAGGGCTGCGGCCCGTGACCCGGAAAGTGCTTGATAGTCTGAGCAACCGAATCGGGACCGAGCTGCGGTCCTTGGAAGCCCAGCACGATGCTGCGCGTGATCGACGCGTTGAGCGCGGGGCCTTCGCCGAAGGTGGTCCGGTTCCGTGTCCAGCGCGGCTCCGTCGCGACATCGACCTGGTAACCGTAGTCTTTACGGATGCCAGTCGCACGCCATTCTTCGCGTGCGATCTCCGCGAAATCCTTGATGAGCTGTGGGTCGTTGGTCGCGGCCATGCCGAGCGTGCCTGGCCATATGGAGAACAGCCCGGTGCCGCCGCCCGGCTCGAACACCGCGTTGCCACCGCCGAGATTGTTGAGCGGATTGGAGTTGAACACCATCGGGATGCCAAGTCTCGTGCCTTCGGCAAACTTCTGCCAATCATTCAGCGATGACGCAGCCGCGCCTGCAGTCGCGAAACCGCCGCGCAGGGTGAGGTAGTGAATACCCAGGCTCTGGATGTTGGCGGTGTTCGCCGTCTGACTAAAGGAAACGATGTGCATCAGCCCGGCTTTCTCAGCTAGCGTCATGCGCGACAGGAGGTCCTCGACACGCTGCGCTACCGGGAGCCGATAGTCCTCATACGGGTCGAGCTGGCCGTTGCCATTCAAATCCTTGAACACGTTCCCGTCGATCGTCATGGTCGGCTTGACCGTCGCGGTGACGGCGGTTGCCTTCAGGACGTTAGCCGTCGCATGCGCGATCATCGTGCTCGACGCGCCATTGCATTGCAACGTACCTGTAACGATACCGTCCACCGAATTGAACGCAGGCAAAATCGCTGACAAGTCGCTCTTGTTGAACGCCGCTTTGAAGAAATGTCCGTCAGTCCCCACAAAGAGCGGCGCGAACGGGCCCATGTGCAGGTTAGTCAACGTGCAACCAGCGAGATCGCCGGTCGTAGCGGTAAGCGTCACCGTAACGGTGCCTGGTGTGCGTAGATCGATGGTGTCAGTTGAGAACTTGGCTTGCACCGTCGGTAATGACTGCGCCAAGGCGAAAGGCGTCGCGAGCACTATCGCGAGCGACACGAATCCGGCTCGCGCTCGAGCCGAATGCCAACCGTACGATCCGTTCATAAATACTCCTCCTGTTCTAGCAAGATTGCGATGAGACCTGCCGTCATGACGGGCGCCGCATACACGACCAAGTGTTCCTCGCGAGCGACGTGCGCCGAGACATGAATGCAGGCCGGCCAAGGGCCGGTGTTCCGGACGACCGAGAAACAGCGAGTTCCCTGAAGCGGGATCTTCTGTCACACTGATACGACCACTTACAACAATGCGGTCTTACCAGATATCTGTCAAGCATTTCTTTTTTCCGCTCTGGCAAGTCGCTGGCTTCGAAGAATAGGCTTCTATGGGGAGCAGTAACTGTAAAATAAATCACACGTTTGGTGGCACATAACGTCCGACTAACGGCCGTGTGCAGTTGTTTATGCCTGACTTCTCAAGGCGCTAGGGGTGTTGGGTGGGTCAGACCACTTGGCCGATGTCGTGGTTTAGTGGTATACCACACGCACGACCAGTCGGGACGGGTCCCACTGTCGCTGGGAGAATCAATGGGATACAGGCGCACCGGGCACCCTGTGCTCGCGAACGTTTCCGACGCTGCACCACCGCCCGAAGCGGGCCGGTCACGGGCGAGCCCTGAAGAAACGTCGAAAGACGCACTTCCGCGTGTGGAGCCCTCTTCCGATGTCGCGATTAGTGGACGCCGACAGACCGGCGTCATGAGAAGAGACGACGTGCGATCCAACAACGCACAAGCCGCCAGTTCCGTAGCGTCCGATGTTGCCGACGTTGTACTGCGCAGTGATGCGGACGGCGCGCACTACAATCACAAGTCCTACGACCGCCTTTCGGACGAAATCACCCAGCTCATCCTTCGCGACAAGCTGCGACCGAACGATCGGCTTCCTTCAGAACGAATTCTGTCGGAACGAATGAACGTGAGCAGGACGTCACTACGCGAGGCCATCATTGCGCTCGAGATTCGCGGCGTCGTCGAAGTCAAGAGCGGATCGGGCATCTATGTGCGCGCGCTAACTCCCATGTCCTTCCTAGGTGAATCGTCGACAGGACCTTTTGAGTTGCTGAGGGGGCGGCTGATCATGGAGCCCGAGATATGCGCGGTGGCCGCGATTGAAGCGAAGGACTCGGACTTCGACGCGATCTATCAGACCATCGCGACGATGCGCAGCACCGTCGAAGACAAGCGGGAGAACGAGCTGGCTGATCGCGGTTTCCATGTTGCGATCGCGACAGCAACAGGCAACGAAATGCTTGGCCAAATCGTAGGTGCGGTGTGGGATCGTCGGAAGGGTGACATGTGGGAGAAGATTGAGGAGCATTTCCACACGAGCGCGTTGCGTCAATCGGCGATCGATGACCATCAGCGAATCTTCAACGCGATTCACGCTCGCGACCCCATAATGGCAAAGACACAAATGAAGATGCATATCGAGAGGGTGATCCGCGAGTTCGGAAAGGCATGGTAGGTCAAGTCCTCGTGCAGCGGCACAGACGTCCCACCGTGCGACTGGCACCCTTATCAAATGGGATGTCAGTGGGGGCGTGAATCAATCGGCTGCCATTCTCGATTAGCTGTCATGAGTGTGCAGAGTCTTACCCGCTACTGCTAAGCCTCGTTGATAGGATATCGTCGCTTCTCGGCGAAGTGCATTGATCAGCGATCGCCGCGTGAAGTGATAGGTCTGGGCTGGGGGCGAGGCGTTGGCCCTGGCACACGAGTTCGTACGCGTTCCTCCAGTCACGCAGCCTTCGTCAAGTCTTCGAAACGCGTGATAAACACGCTTGAGCGTCGCCAGACGCTCAGATTAGTAATCCGCGGTTGACAACTTGCGTGGTCTTACAGGCCCCTTCGAAAATGCTCCTCCGCCCCTATAGGAGGAGCTCATGGCTACCACTCGCACACCAGGCATCACTATCCTCACGGACGGCCGACGATTCATCGATAAGAGATATCTCGGGATCAGGATCGGCCTGCGCGTCGGCGCGATAACACAGGAACAAGCTGAGGAACGACTCCACGTCGAAATCGCTCGAGTGCAATGCGACCTCGCGCGAAAGGCGCATGCGCGACCGACCTTTACCGATTGTGCTGCGCGTTATGTCGCGCAGTCTCGCGGTAAGCGCAGCATCGACGTCATTAAGTGGCACGTAACACTGCTCCAGTCGTACATCGGCGATCTCGAACCGCAGCAAATTCACGACCTGACGTTGGAACCCTTCGTGCAGGCGCGGCTTGCCGGTGGTGCGAGTGCGACCACAATCAATCGCAGTCTGGAAGTCGTGCGCACGATCTTGAATCGCGCCGCGCGCTCTTACCGCGATGCTGACGGTCGTCCGTGGCTCGAAGCGATACCGCCGCTCATCACGATGTTGCCCGAGAGCCCACGCTCGCCCTATCCGATCACCTGGAAGGAGCAAGACACGCTGTTCCGTAAGCTACCCCGTATTGTTCGAAATCTCCGCACGCATCATCAAGCGGCAATTCGTTCGTTGTAATTCAGGATGCCACCGAGTCTCGAGCGACGACTGATAGTCTGATCTCGACTACCGACAGCTGAGCAAGGCGTGATCAAGGCGTTGCCCAGGCCCTGATGATTGCGCTCGAGATGATGATGCGCGACATACTCGCGCAGCGCACCACGCAGCATCCCCTGCCCGATCGGAATCACCTTCGAGAGGCATTCGTCACGCACGCCTCGGATCCAGCGTTCCGCGTACGCGTTCAGATTGGGCGAGCGCGGTGGCAGCCGGATGACTCGAACGCCCTCCCGCACGAGCATCTGCCGAAATGCAGCGCAGTACTTCGTGTCGCGATCGAGGATCAGATACTTCTTGCCTGCCAGCGGTCCGTCAACCACATCCAGTAGATTCCGCCCTACCTGCATCATCCAATCGGCGTTGGGATGGACCGTGATACCGGCGATACGAATTCGTCGGGTAGCGAGATCGATGACAAACAAGACGTAGTGCGTCGTCAACCCTCGCCAACTCCACACCTCAACCGAAAAGAAGTCGGCAGCCACCAACGCCTTCCAATGCGCCTTCAAGAAGACTGACCAGGGCATTCCCTTTCCGCGTTGCGGGGCCGGCTCGATACCGTGATCTTTCAGGATCCTGCGAATCGTCCCTCGGCCAAGCATATGGCCAAGGTTCGCCATCGCTCCCTGGATACGCGTATAGCCCCAGCCGCGGTTTTCCCTTGCCATCCTCGCTACTAACGCAGCAAGTTCCTCCCCCGTCCGGGGTCGGCCCGGTCTGCGACGCTCGATGAAGGTCCATTTACGCGCCACCCGCTTCCGCTGCCAGCGCAATAAGGTTTCAGGAGTGACGATCGTGCCAAGCTCTCGCAGCGTCTTACGTCCCACCGCCCTCGCCTTCTCGGCAAGAGTCCGCCGCTCGGCGTGGGTGAAGATAATGCGCCGACCGCCCAGTCGCTCGCGAAGCAAACGATTCTCGGCGATCAGGTATTCGATCACCGCCGCCTGTTGTCGGTGCAACCAACCGGCAACTACCATCAGCAGGAATTGCAGAAGAGTCGTGGACGCAGCCATCTCACGTCAATGTTGGCTGCCCGTTCTTGCAACGTCAACCGTGACAACGCAACTCCGTGGGTCCCGCAGGCTCAGTGGAGTTTTGGAACATTACGGCTTTGTTGTCGATGGCGATGGCTTTACACCGCTCCCGCTGGAGCTCAACGAACCCATTCCGATCGCGCGGCGGGATCTGGTCATCCTGGACGAGAGCAAAGAGGAAATGGAGGCGGTTGCGGCAGCTCGTCCGAAGCGCGGGAACAAAGCGGAACAGAGAGCAAATGCGCTGTTGATTGGCGCGCTAGCACAAGCCGCGTACCCGGACGATCTAGCGCACCCCTATCGGATTGCGAACAAGGCTTGCGGCGTAATCGAGCTCATGGGGGCCAAGCTCTCTCGGGAAACCGCGGCGAAGAAAATTCGCGATGCGCTCGAGCTGAAAGTCTCGTAGTGCTCTCGGTTTGATTTGTCGTGACCTCGACTCGACCGGACAAAACAATGACGAATCACTTTTCATTCAACGGCCGAGTTCGGACCCTCACGAGACATTCGGTGTCCCCGAAAGCTGACTTCATCGAACCAAGTAGGCAGTGAACACAGTTTTCGACTGATCACTCAGTTTGCGGCGAAACCAAGGCAATGTCGCCCCTTTGAAGTCCACTCATTTATAAAGGCCTAACCGAGATCGGCACAGGACCGGAGCCGGCCGTTCGGCTGCTTCCGCGATAAATGTACGTTTTACATTTTGAGGTGACCTGTAACAGAGGTGTTGCGCAGCCAATGCGCTATACGTCTTGACCCTCGTCGGGCGCAGTAGTATTTTTTGTACACGCACGAGCATTAGCAGCTGCGAAGAACGTGGCTGTGACGTACTAACGGTAGGCCAAAGGAGGTGATGCAGTAGACGGGTGATGCTGTACATAATTGTTCGCGTCAGCGAGCATGGATGTCGAATTGGGTCGCGAGTGTCGCGGCATATAACCTCAGATATGCGCGACGACGCCTGACCGTGGAACACCTACCAGGTAAGGAGGAATGATGAACAAGCAGAAGCTCGTAAGGTCATTTGGAGTTGCAAGCGTCGCGTTGCCGGGTCTGTTACTCAGTGCTTCTATCGCCTCGGCACAAGCGATTTCTTCCGATGGATTTCCCGCGTCGGTGCCCAAGGCAATCTGCGGTCCAACCGACCATACCGAAAGCGGATTGCAAGGCGAGACGACGCAGCAGGAACGTTTCGGCGGCGATTCCATAACCGCCTACAACTGCAATCTGGAACTCGTGGGCGAGGAGCCCCAAGACACGTATCAAGGAGCCTATTCCCAGGATGGACCGGCGTACTACGATGTGTGCGCCTACTATGGAACGGACAACGCTACCACTGGCCAAGGCATCAAGGTGATCGATGCCTCCGACCCCCAGCATCCGGTGGTGAGCGCGCACTTGACCGACACCCCGGCGGCGCGGGACCCACACGAGACGGTGTCGACCAATGCTAACACTCGCCTCCTCGCGGCCGGCCAAACCAATGGGACGAATTTTGCGGTTTATGACATTTCCGACTGCCGCCACCCGGTCCTGAAGGGCCAGGTCAACGCGTCAAGCAGCAGTTTCCACCATATGGGCAACTTCGCCCCGGACGGCAAGACGTTCTATGCCACCCAGAACTTTCGAGGCGTCGGCGGCTTCGTGTACATCTTTGACCTCTCCGACCCGGCAAATCCGAAGGAGCTCCCGCCCTGGCAATACCTGGGCGATGGCAGGCCCCACTCGCTAAATCTCAACCCGAGTGGCTTCTTGCCCGGCGTGCCCGAGGGGACACTGCTGTTCGCGGGGCAACCCGGGGAATTCGGCGCGGCGCCAACGGATTCCTCCTTCGGTCCGGATGGGCTGGTGATCGAGGACGTCAGCGACTATCAGTTCCGCCGCCCCAATCCGCAGATCCGGATCATCAGCAAGCTCTTCTGGGCAGACCAGGGGCAATCCGAGTCGATGATCCCGGTGAAGATCAAGGGGCACCCGTACCTCATCAGCACCAACGAGGCGGGCGGGGCGGGGGGCGCGGGCGGTTGGGCGGCCGCGTGTGCCCGGGGGGCGTCCGCTTTCGGGTTTCCGCAGATCATCGACGTCGCCGACGTGATGCACCCCAAGATCATCTCCAAGCTCAGGCTGCAAGTGAGCGACCCGGCGAATTGCGCGGCGCTGCTCGCCGAGACGCCGCCGGATGTTCCCGGAACCGCGCCGGGGACCAATTTGCCGGCTATTTCGGGGACGACCAACTACAGTCAAGAAACATGTGTCGCCGACAATCCCGACGATACCAAGATGCTCGCTTGCAGTTTTCAGAATGCGCAATTGCGCGTTTTCGACGTAAGCGATCCAACCCATCCGAAGGAGATCGCGTACTGGAAGTCAGGGGCCGTGCGGACGAGGGTCCTTCCCGCTTCAGGGAGCTGGGCGGCGGGCGTCGATCGAACCGTCGACAAGATCGCTCACTGGGTGCGCTGGGTCGTTGTCGGCAAGGGCAAAGGCCAGGACAAGGCCAAGCAGAATGACAACGGCAATGGCAACGGCAACGGCAATGGCGTTGGCGGCGGACCCGGCAACTCAGCCGATATCCAGCTCTGGACCGTCAGTGATGGCCACGGCTTTCAGGTTCTCCAGTTTACGAAAAGCTTCACAGCGCAACACAAGGATCTCTTCGAAAACACGGTGACGACTGAACAAACCAGGTAGCAAAGCCGGCAAAGCGCAATCTGAAATCAGGGGCAACGGGGACCCGCTTCGGCGGGTCCTCTCGTTTGCGTCTTCAGTTTATCGAGCCACGCTTCTTCCAGAGCTTTTTGCTCGTACTGGCTTCACATCCTCGGTCGTAAACATGAGCATATCGGCGCCTCTTTTGGTGGCATTTTGACTACCCGGACACATATGCTCTGCGCAAGTCGAGCAGTAGTCAAACAGCCTCATCCGATCAGTCAGGGAACAGGACCGCATGAAATTCGAGCCCGGACAGAGCGGTAACCCTGAGGGCGTACTGTCCATAATTTAGATCGGACCTGTCAAGCAGCTTTGCGATAGTAGAAATTCAGCGTTCCGCCAAGGCGCGCGTGGCGATAGACTTCACCATCAGTTGCTTGCATGGTCCCGGCAACGATCAACCGGTTTTTGAGACCTTGGTGGTTGCGCTCTGTGTGATAGTGGTCCATGAATTCGGACACGGCACGACGTAACGATGCCTGCCCGACGAAGATCATGCGATCCAGGCATTCATCTTTGATCGAGCGAACGAATCGCTCGGCATAGGCATTCAGATTCGGCGATCGTGGCGGCAGCCGGATCACCTTGGTTCCATTGTCTCGAATCAGCCGACGAAATTGCTCCGAGTACTTCGCATCGCGATCAATGATCAGATACCGTTTGGAATGCAGGGCGCCAGCCGCCGAATCGGTTTCGTTGCGCGCAATCTGAAGCATCCACGATTCATCAGGTCGAGTCGTGATTCCTGCTATGTTCACAACGCGATCGGCAAGGCTGATCACGAAGAGTAGGTAGTACGTGATCAGGTCCCTACCCGTCCATACCTCTACTGTCAGGAAGTCACTGGCAGCCAGTATTTTCCAATGTGCCTTCAGAAAGGTCGACCATGGCGTACGTCGGCTGCGCTCCGGCGACGGCTCAATGCCATTGCGTTTCAGGACATTGGCAATCGTGCCGCGACCAACTCTGTGACTGAGATTGCCCAACGCGCCTTGAATACGGGTGTATCCCCAACCCGGATTCTCCTGTGCCCATGCGCACGATCAATTCCGAGATGCGACGCATGATTCCCGGACGGCCCGGGCTTCGGCGTTCTACAAAGTTCCACTTCTGGGCAACCAAGCGTCGATGCCACCGCAGCAGGGTATCTGGCAAGACAATGGTGTCCAGCTCGAGCAAAGCCTTTCGCCCTACAGCTTTGGCCTTCCTCGCTAAAAGAGCCCGCTCAGCATCGGTGAATCGGATTCGCCGTCCGCGCAGGCGCGCTTTGAGTAACCGGTTCTCGGCCTGAAGGAATTCGATGACGATCAATTGGTGCCGCTGGACCCAACCAGCGGCGATCATCAGAAGAAACGACAGCAGCGGTGGCCACGAGCCCATGTCGTCATTCTAACGCTGCCTGTCGTTCGTATTTTTGGACAGTGCGACCTTGCGCACCGAGGACGATTCCGCGGCGCCGATCATGCGCAGCGTCCCGAAATCCGGCTACTTAAATTGCCTCTGCAACGGACTCTCCGAACGCTTTGCATCCTAGTGTGCCGCCCAGGTCGCGTGTACGCATCGACGGATTGGACAACACGCGGTCCACGGCCGTGTTCATCGCATCCCCCGTCGCAACGGTTCCGGTGCAACAGCGGGCGTCTGCAGGCGTCGGACGCGGCAGCAGCCGCGGCGCGAATTATTGCGGACCACAATGCACGAGTCGGTCACTTCCGGTCGATCTCGATGTTTTCTTTGCTGCCACTATGTGAGACTGCAATCATGATGCCAAGGCCGATTGCAATCACGACGCCGATCACTGTCCACGTTGTGCCGATGCTATCCAGAATACCCAATTTCCAGAGCGCAGCCAGAACGCCGCCAATGAGGACAACAAAACCAACGAGATACATAACCGCCCATTTCACAATTAAACCTCCTGACGGGATCAAATCCTTAAGACTGCAATTGATTAGAACGTCGATCTGCAAACTTCACCTGCTCTGATGAAGCCGGGTCGGAGTTGTTGCTCTTGGCTCTCGTTCACGTTGCTATATATAGAATACATGTCGATGCCGGTAGTGTCTGTATCCAGCCGCACGATACCGATGAGTGCGGCATTCTGCCGGAGTCTATGCCTCCAACTACTCACGGGCCATGGCCTGCGTCGTCACGCAACCGAGATCGCGTACTTCAGCATCGTCATCGCGAAAGTCGTGTCGCAGCATGTGGAACAATTGCAACCGGTGGCGGAGCTGCTGGGGGAATAGCCTGCCAGATACCGCGAAATTTCCAATTGACGGTATTGCCGACTGCACGTTCACAGCTCTGCATCCAACGGTAACAGTGAGTAAAAATTGACCTGCATCCGCTGCCAGTCGCTGCGTGCAGGCTCCCTTTCGTACTCAATGCTTCTGCCGTTTTCCTGGGTGCGCCAGAGCAAATGCGGTGACCCGCCCGCATCACCGGCTCGCAGCGCCAGCCCGTAGCTGTTTTGCGGACCTACGATCGATTCGAAGCGCACAGCAGTTTGTTCTGCCAGCTCGCGACTGTCGATGATCAAGCCGATCTCGGTGTTCAAGCTGCGCGAGCGCTCATCGAAGTTCATCGAGCCGATGTACAGCTTCTGGCGGTCGAACACGAATAGTTTCGCGTGCAATGCGTAATTGCCGGAGCGCGACGCCGCCAACGACTGACCGCTGCCTCGGGCATTACCCAGTAGCGCACGTACTTCATAGAGTTCTACGCCGTCCTCGAGCAGAGGCAGGCGATAACGCATATAACCTGAATGAGCGACTATTTCGGGTGTCGCCTCGAGTGAATTGGTCAGGACGCGAACACGCACGCCACGCTTGCGCGAGTCCTTGAACATCTGCATCCCGGCATCGCCCGGTATGAAGTAAGGTGTGACCATCAGCAGCTCGGATTGCACCGCGGCTGCGACCTCGGCCACGGAGCGGTGCATCAGCTTGCCGACCATCTCGCCACTTGCAACGCGTTTTTTGTCGGGACTGTCATAGACCAATTGCGCCTGCGCCCAGACGAGCGGCAGCCTGCCGGCGATCATTCCGGCAAGCGGTTCACCGGTTGCAATTCGGCTCGCATAGTCAGTCCCGTCAGCCTTCAACTCACGGCGATGTTCGTCCAGGGTCTGGCGATACGCCTGCAATGCGGCGCCTGTTTGCTTTCCAGTTGCAAGTCCCTCGACCGGGATTGCGATGGCGCAGTTCCAGAACTCGTCGAACGTATTGGAGAGCTGCTTGACGATCGGACCCGCGGTAAAGACATCATCATCGCCAAACTGGGAGTCCGGGTCAACCTGAAAGTATTGATCGCCGATATTGCGTCCGCCGACGAGCGCGATCGCGTTGTCGACGACCAACAGCTTGTTGTGCATGCGGTAGTCGAGCCGCGAAGCGGTGAGTGCGAATTCAACACCACGAAACAGTTCGGTATGACCGCGATAGACGAACGGATTGAATATGCGAATCTCGATCTTTGGATGGGACTCCAGCATCGTGATCTGCTCATCGCCTTCAAGCGTATCCCCGTCATCGACCAACACGCGCACGCGCACCCCGCGGTCGGCAGCGCGCAGCAAGGCGTCGGTCAACAACTGACCAGTCTCGTCCTGACGAAAGATAAAGTACTGGAGATCGAGGGTGCGCTCGGCAGCGTTTATCATTTGTGCTCGAACGAGAAACCCGTCGACACCTGCAGAGAGTATGCGGAACGCGGAAGTCTCGCCGTGATCGCGCGCGGAGCTTTCGAACTGTAGGCCGAGGCGTGTCTGCTCGGGGTAGGCGAGAGCGGTGGACGCGGTTTTGGGAAAATCGGAGCCCGGGGGAAGCAACGCGCACCCCCCAAGCGGCCCAAAAACGAGCGCGCACAATGCAAGGCGTGATGGCAGCGTACGCGCCAAGAGCCTACGCAGCATCGACCAGCACCCTATCATCCGTCGCTTCATTTCATTTCAGATAAAAGCTACAGTTGCCTCGGCTGTTTCTGAACACCGTTCCCGCCCTCACGGTGCGACCCGCCCACCGCGTGCGACTCAAGTGCAGCGTACGGCTGCTCCAGTCCGTCGCGCAAGTCCGGCCAGCGTCTGCTGTTGGCTGGGCGCCCAATAAAAACGAGGCGCGCCTGCGCCTCGTTCTTGTCCAACCACCGCCACTCTGCCGCGCAGGATGCGACGATTTAGCGCCGACTGGCGGTCCGAGTCACACTGCCCGCTCGGTCGACTTCAGCGTCGATTTCCCTGAGGCGGGAGTCGAAGGAGCCTTTAGCGATCCTTCTGGACTTTCAGATCGCTGTGGACCGATTTGACGCCCTCGGTATTACGCGCAATCGCGACCGCCTTGTCCACTGCCTCCTGGCTGTTAGCCGTACCCGTCATCCAGACACCGCCGTTCCTGTCAGTATCGACCTTGACATGCTTCATGCTCCCGAGATGATCCGCGGCCAGCTTCGTCTTGATCTTGGTCGTGATGACCGAGTCCTTAACATAATTCGCTGGATTGGAGCGGTCCGAGTCCGAATCCGCCGCGTGGACCGCAACGGGCGCCAGTACCGAACCGATCACGAAAAGGGTTGTAGCAAGTTTGTAGTTCATTCCTGATTCCTCAATATGTCTTCGCCGTGATTGCGCGGGATTGCAGACGCCCCTTCACCAACGGGACGCCATGGATTACCCGTACGACACCGACGATGCCGCTGGCGCCGGAACCCCGGCTGCGAGCGTGCGGCCGGGCGGATAGCTGGCGAGATTATCGACGACCCGGAACGTTGTCCGTACGCTGGCGCACACAGCGCGGTTGACCGCCTGGGCCTGCGCGGCAGTGGCTGGCGAGCGGTGAGACGCGATTCCATGGCGGACAGTTCGCGTCGTCGGTCGGGCCTTCGTGCCTCGCATCGAAGGAGGTTCACGCCGGGCGGCGATACCGACGACATGTGCGCAAAGGCGGAATCGCCGCGATCAATGACACGATAAAGTTCCAATAGGGCCAACAGGCCTTGCTTTCCCCGCTCGACAGTCTCGCCGCCGCGAGGTGGCGTCTTTCCAGATGTCGACTTCCAGGCGAATTTGGCGGTATCGTCGAGCCGCCGGTTGTGGCATATGCCTGGGCGGGGCGAATGCCGTAATGGGGTCTCCACGAAGGCGTGAATGTTGTTCGTCTAGCAGTGGCAGCGATGTCGGTGCGGCCGCGCACACTCCACCGCGGTGCGCGAATTTCAGCCGCAGTCGTCGTCCGAGTAGTGTTGCACGTCAGCGACCTCCTTGGTGAAGCTTCGTTCTCCTTCTAATCAGCTGTTGTGCCGACCGAGCAGATAACCAACAACGAGCGCCCCGACGACAATGGCAATCGGATGTTCGCGTATTGAAGCGCTCGTAGCCTCCGTGAGTCGTATTTGTACTTGCTTCGCCTGCTCCGGAATGGCGGAAGCCCACTCGGCGGCCGATGATGCCGCGTCGGCGGCGCTGTTGACAGCGCGATGGGCCGTTTCGCTCAAGCGGTCGACCTGCGACGCGGCCTTGTCAGCAATCCGGTCGGTTGTCTGGTGCGCTGTTTGTGCTACCTCTTCAACCTTGGCGCTCGCTGGATTCGCACCGCTACCGGTGCCACTGTGACTGCCGCCCATTGGCGTGGTTCGATCCATCTCAGTTCCTTTCAAAAACAGTTACGCGACAGGAAATCCTATAGACGCAGGCCGGCGCGTTTGCGGTCGCATTATCGGTCTTCCAACTAGCCGATACCATCAGTGGGAGCATGATTTCGTCGTTGGACAATTTCCGCAGTACAGGAGCGCGCGCCGCTCCGTTTGAACTAGCGCAGATTGAAGCGCTCGCGCATCTGCGGTACCACGTCCCACCAAGTCAACTCGCGTGAATCGGCGGCTCGCTTGCGGATGTACTCGATGCGCGCATTCCAATTGCAGCCTGTGGTGTCTGGGCTCCTGTCGCCACAGCACTACCTGAAACTCTTTAATGGTCCCATATTTGGCGATCTCTTCTTGGACTCGCGAGTCGAGCGTGCTTATGTCGAGTAGCTAAGGTTTCACCAATTGCTCGATGATCGCTCACAGCTTCCCGAGTAGGAGCAGGACTATCAGAATGATGACAATCAGCCCGACGCCGCCGCTGGGTCCGTACCCCCAGCTGCTGCTGTGCCCCCACGTAGGTAACACGCCCACTAACGCCAAGATGAGAATAATAAGAAGGATTGTGCCGATGCTCATTTGTGACCCCTTGGAAAACGATATGACTGTTCTGAGAAAATCGCGAAAGCCGTGCGGTTGCTTTCAGCAGCGTCGATTTTCGCGCGACGTAAGAGAGCTAGTATGCATCCTTACCCGCACGTCTACACCGCCGCTGGTAGCGGCCGGCCGGAAGGCACCGTTGCCGTGACTTCGACACGTTTGCCTGAGATCGCGTCGGCCCCACCTCCGGAGTTCGATGGCCCGGGCGACGTGTGGTCGCCGGAGACGCTGCTCTGCGCGTCCCTTGCCGACTGCTTCGTGCTGAGTTTTCGAGCGATTGCCCGCGTCTCCAAACTCGAATGGAGCGAACTTGGATGCCGGGTGGAAGGTGTCTTGGAGCGCGTCGACGGCGTCACGCAGTTCACCCGGTACACGACCTTCGCCAGTCTCAAGGTGTCGTCGGAGTCCGACGCTGCCAAGGCGCGCAGGCTGCTCGAGAAGGCCGAGCATGTGTGCCTGATCTCCAATTCATTGCGCGGATAGCGAGCCCTGGTTACCGAAGTTGTCAATACGGGCTGAATCTTGTGTTCCTCTAGAAGGACATCCCAAGTTCCCGCTGTGGGCAGGACATTCGTGGCACGTAAACGCCTTCACACCGCTTCTCCTGAATCGGTGAGTGGCAGCACCGAACATTCGTCTTGTCCCGTCGCCCCGAACATTCTTGCGCACGTCGGTTTCGACTGTGGGGTTAGACCGCTCAACTGATGAGCGAGCGCGCAAGAAGAACGGCATTCCGTGGATTCTCACCAATTCTGCGAACTGCGTAAGACCACCAATCCCGACCGAACGGAAGGTAAATCCTGACGCGTTCGCCACGCCGGGCCAAGTCACGCGCTACATCCGATCGGACACCCAGTTGCATCTCAAATTCGTACTGGCCAGGCTTCCAGCCACTCCGCTGGGCAACGTCAATGGCAAATTCGTGGATGCGATCGTCGTGCGTTGCAACGATGGGATAGAAGCCATTTCGCTGCGCGTCGGATGAAAACATCAATTCGACCAAGCGTCGAAAGTTCGCCTTTATGTCTTCCTGACGTGTGTATGCAATATCTGAATCTGCGGCAAATGCGTCAATTGGTCCGTTAGCTGGCTCGGATTTTAGTCAGGCGTTAGTCACCGCACAGCATGCCAGCCGGTTGCCACGTTTATGTCGCGCAGGTGCCGAGCCTTAGCGGTAATGACGGCCTGCAGCGTGATTCCGAGGGCGAGGATGAAGGGTGCTCCGAAGAGCAAGAACGTCTGCCACTTCGTGAGGTCCACCACCATCGATGCGAACATGGGCACCATGATTGACAGGCCGATCAAGATGCCGGCCATGAAACTGCCTGCATCCCGAAATCTTGCCAGGGAAGAATCCTTCACAATTGACTCCTTCCGGTTATCGAGTATTTGCGCACCACAGCCGGCAACAAGCCCGGCGACCTGATGGGGCCATGCTCCAGCACAACTGCGCGACGGGCCACGTCACTGCCTGGTCGGCTCCCCTTGTGAGATGCCAAAACGATGGGGCTTAGCGAGCGCGCAACGCCGCGACGTAACGCACTGCTAGCGATACCTGTCGACGCTTTATTTCCTCCGCAATTTGCGCGTCCGGGCGGCCGACGGAAGCCGCGGGGCTTTCTGCGCCGCTTCGGATTGCTTGGTCGCCGTCATACGGCGCGCCATTGATAACGGTCTCGTCCGCCGGGTTGGCCCGTTCGGCTTCACCCGATGCCCCGAATGTGTTAATCCTGGCCATTGTTGTTCCGTCCACGACTATCGACCATTGCCGGTCAGCAGACGACGCGGGCGATTTCCTCCGATCCGCGCTCTGCCTCTCAGCGGGTCTTCCTGGCTGCCTTGTCGAGTGCCTGCTCGATATTGCCCACTCCCTTCTGCACCTTGCCTTCCACCTGCTTCGCAGCGCCTTTCGCCTGTTGCGTTTTGCTACCGGTCAGTTCTCCTAGCTTTCGTTGGACTTTGCCTGCTACATCCTTGGCAGTGCCCTTTACTTGATCGCGGTTCATGGTGTGCTCCTTAAATGCGGCTCGTGCTAGTCCGATGCAGGCACAGCTTCAGGCAGATCCATCAAACCGTCGGCTTGATGAATGATGCTGCGCACGTCGGCGATCGCCGAGCGCAGAACGCTGCAGGCGTCCGCAATCGCGGCAAGTGATGCAACAACCTGCGCCCTTGCCGTGCTCACCCCGCAAACCGGCTCGAGGTCCATCTGTACCGCGACAAGTTTGTCGAGTAACGCCTCGAACCGCCCTGGATTGACCGAGCCTCTCGGCCCCTGATTCATTCGACTTTCCATAGCCCTTCCCCCGGTAAGGTCCGCCCTTGCCGTTTCGTTTCGAGCGGATGTCAACCCATTCGATCACTAGCAGCAAGTGCAGTTTGAAATGTTTACAAACGGGAGTCTGTTCGGTAGTCGACATAATGCCGCGTTCGATGCAGCAGCGGCGGGTCTGCTTGTTTTTGGCCAAGATTCGGCGACGCGGGGAGTGCCTAGGCCGAGTTCCCGATCAATCGAATGGCCCTGGGCACCGGGCGAAAGAGGCATGCGCGATTGTGAGCGTGGGCACACCGCTTGATAACCGCGCAATGGGCAAAGAAAAGCCCCGACGAGCGAGGCTTTCTCGATGTAGCAGTTGCCTTGTGTTTACTGACCCTTGTTGTCCTTTTCCCAGCGTCCCTCGTTGAAGCGGTAACGGCCATTTTGTTCGCGCCACTCTGGCGCAATAAAATGTTCGCCGCGCCGCTCAGCTAGGTAGTCGCCCTTGACCCAAGTATGTTCGCGACGCTCTGTGTCATACCTGTAATACCCAGGCGTGACGATATAGCCTTCACGGGCCGGCATCTGCTCGTATCTCGGTGCTGGCGGCGCAGTCTCGACGTCGATCGAAAACCTTTCTGCGTATGTCGCAAACGAAATTCCAAGCGACGACGCCGCGAGTGCCATGGCCAATAGTGTATTTCGTGTATTCATGGATTCTGTACCTCTCTGGCTACGGGCTTGTATGGTGTCAGGGTTAACTTCCCCCGTCTGGGCGCTAGCGCACACAAGTGCTCAACGGCGGATCCACACCACCAAGGAAAAAGCTGAGAGCTACTTGGCGACGTAGGGCAGGAGACGATCGAACTCCGTCTTGACCACCTGGTAGCACTCGCAGGACCGTGCCTCCAGGCCCGGGCGATCGAGCACCGTGATCTGGCCTCGCCGGTAACTGATCAACCCGGCGTTCTGCAACTTCCCGGCGGCTTCGGTGACGCCTTCACGGCGCACGCCCAGCATGTTGGCGATCAATTCCTGGGTCACGGAGAGTTCGTTCGTTTGCAGGCGATCGAGACTCAGCAACAGCCACCGGCACAATTGCTGGTCGACCGAATGGTGCCGATTGCATACGGCCGTCTGCGACATCTGGGTGATCAGCGCCTGGGTGTAGCGCAGCAGGAGGTGCATCGTCGGACCGAAACGCCCGAACTCATTCTTGAGCAAATCGGCCCTGAGCCGGAAAGCGTGCCCGGCGCTCTGCACCACCGCGCGGCTGGGCGTGGTCTCGCCGCCCATGAACAGGGATATGCCGAGGATACCCTCGTTGCCTACGATAGCAATTTCAGCGGACGAACCATCCTCCATGACGTAGAGCAGCGAAAGGATGGATAAAATCGTTGACCATTCTGCGCCGTCCCCTCCGACGTATCGCTTGCCTCGATAATGCACCCCGTCCCGAAGCTGGGCGACGAGAACCGTATACCTTTGCCGTCTGTCCCCTTCCGACGTCACGTGGCGAACGGTCACTCGGAACTGGTGCGGAATGTATCCGAGTGCCACTAATCGCGAAAAGAACGCGTCTTTCTCGTGTCGGCGTGTCAGTGCGTCATGCTCTCCAGCCCATTTCACACCATCGCCAGCGCTCGCTGATAAACCTGCGGCCTCAACTTCTTCGACCTGCAGTGGCCTATCTGGCGGTTTGGGATTCACGCCTTCAGATCGCGCGCGGGTCGGTCCCATTGTCGGTTCGGTGGTTTACATACGCACGCCCCCTCGGTACATCCTGGTCGCGCCCGCGGCAAGCCCAAAACTAGCGCGGTGTTCATCAAATTTGCGGAGCAACGCGAATGACTGTTTTCACGCACAGCAGCCGGTCGATCTTCTCCATACCAGACGTTCAACGGTCCGCATAAGGGGCCGCCGAGGCAAGCTGTGCCGAGGGCATCGCAGCCGCAACGACAACTGCGTTTGCGACGGCTGCCTTAGACCTGCACGACCGAACGCCAATACTCAGGCTCGCGTGATTGAAACACTTATCCGTAGCATGACCACCCGTGTGGCGCCAAGGCTGAAAGTGCTCGCTCATAGAGACCGAGTCGAAGCCGATCTCCCCTCCACGAGACAGGACGGCGGCAATAACTCACGCGGGCCGAATTGTTCGGCCGACGCCTTGTATCCCAGTTTGAGCAGCGATGACCACTTGATTGGCTATGTCGAACGAACATTTAGCTGATAGAAGTTCGTGCCCTTCCACGAAAGATGGACGTCCAAACGCCGACCAAGGTGCCGGTTCGTGCGCCAGCGAACAGACCGTGCTGCGCGCGGGTGCTTTAATGCATTCTGAGCTTTCACTGCTCGCATAGCGTGGGCATCCAGAAGGAGTCCAAGATGTATATTCGTATGAAACGCATTCTCATCCTTTCGCTCTTGGGCGCCTTGCTGGGCGGTTGTGTCATCGTGCCTGCGGGATACGGTTACCGTGGCGACGGTTACTACCGGGGGGACGGTTATTACCATGGGGACGGCTACTATCGTGGGGACGGCTACCGGGGGTACGGCTACCGGGATCACGGCGGCTAACGAGCGGTCGTAATAAGCGCCAACCAGGATCGACGTTAGCCGGTCCTCCGAAAGCGTAGCTACTACTGCTAACCAATAGAGTCCACATCAACCACGGCGTCGACATTCATGATCCAGCGTCAGTCGAGAACGAACTCCAGCTTTTCGTCCGCCACTTCGAACACGTCTCCGCTGTTTAACATGCGTGATCCTCTGCCGATCGATTGATGGTTCACGCGCGGGAAGCGAAGCCCTTCGACATGAGTGATGAAGTATCCATGTGGTCGGCGCGTGACCACCGCCAGCTGATCACCGGACTTGCCGAATAGAGCCACGACGCGATCGAGTTCTATCGTCTTGCCGGCCCGGCTACCTGCGATAGCACTCACCCGGCCCCTGGGAAAACGTATCCTCGCGGCACGCGCAGACGGGACTCGAACTTCTGCTGCCAGCGAACCTCGCTCGTGCCGCGCATCGTCGCCGCTCGCGTAGAGCCCGGCCACAAGCATGGTGCGCTCCAAGTCAATTTCCAAGGTCGCCCTCGGATTCAGATAGCGCAAATAAAGTGCACCGAACTCGATCACATCCCCGTGCTGCAATATGTGCCGCAGTACGCGACGGCCGTTGACGAACGTGCCGTTCGTGCTGTGCAAGTCCTCAAGAACGTGGTCGTTACCGACCTGGAAAATCGCAGCGTGCTCGCCGTTAACCGCCGCATCATCGACGACAACCTGATTGTGGGGTTCCCTGCCGATGCCCACGCGATCCTTGTCGAGAAAGCATTGGTACAGGACGGACCCTCCCGAGCTCAGGACCAGTTTTGCCATCAGCTAATCCGTGCGTCGCTCATCTGATCCAGCCGAATAGTCGACTCAGCCATCGCGAGCGCTTCGTCGCCGGAAAGGGCTTCAGGACCTTGGCAAGAATTACAGAAACGTTGTCGTAACCGCCGTTGTCAGTGGCAGCCTGGATGAGGTGGTGCGCCGCAAGCGGCAAATTGGTCTTGAGCGCTCTAACGATGAGCTCGATGTCCGTATCCTCCACAACGTCATTGAGACCATCGGAACAGAGCAGGAAGAGGTCGCCCGGAGAAGCGTCTTCTTCGCGCACATGGGCTGCTGCGTTCTTGTCTATGCCCAAGGCCCGCGTCACCAGGCTCCGGTTGTGCGACGCGCTTGCATCCGCTGCCGATATGAGTCCGAGTTCGACTTGATCGCGGAGCAACGAATCATCGCGGGTTAGCAATTCCAGTACCTCTCCTCGCAGTCGGTAAATTCGCGAGTCACCGATGTGCCCTAGAGCGACACGATTGTCATGAAAGAGTGCAACGACGAGCGTCGTTCCCATACCGCGGTATGTGGATTGGGTCTTGGCTGCCTCGTAGACGGCCTTGTTGGCTCGATTTATGCTTTGGTCAACTGCCCGCATGGGTGACAAATCGCTGGCGCGTGATCCAAACTTGGCTACATTGGCTCGGAGACTGCTCAGGATGATTTCGGTTGCCATGTTGCTGGCGATTTCCCCCGCGCGGTGCCCACCCATGCCATCGGCCAAAGCCATGACCCCTTTATTGCGATCGATCGCGATGCTGTCCTCGTTGTATTGGCGGACACGGCCTGCGTCGGTAGTGCTCACGACTTCGAGAAAATGGTGCGCCATTGTTCGGAATTTTCGGAAGCGTAATTGGAAATATCTGAGCGGCCCCTGCCATTGCGTGCGGAGTGAAGGTATCACACGCGGGCGCGCCCTCCATGCGGTTGCGAAGCGTGCCGCGGCCGCCCTGCGTTCATGTGGATCGGGACGTGCCTGGAATCCGCTGCCGCGCCTCCAATGACTGCCCGCCTTCGCTTATGCGACTCGACCATGTAGGCCGCTACCAGATCATCGAGGAATTGGGTCGCGGGGCAATGGGGGTGGTCTACAAGGCACGCGACCCTCTGCTCGATCGCACCGTTGCCATTAAGACCGTTGATCTCACCTTAACGCACGAGGAAGCTGAATCATTCGAGCAGCGCTTCTACCGCGAAGCCAAGTCCGCGGGCAGTCTCAACCACATCAATATTGTGACGATATACGACGTCGGTAAGACCGAGGATGTCGCTTACATCGCCATGGAACTCCTGGAAGGACGATCCCTGAGGCAAATCCTCGACTCGGGCGCGGTTCTTCCGCCCAACAAGGTTGCCGATATCGCGGCGCAGGTCGCCGACGGACTGGCATTCGCGCACAAACACGATACTGTGCATCGCGACATCAAACCGGCGAACATTATGGTGCTCGACAGTGGCACCGTCAAAATCACCGATTTTGGCATTGCACTCTTACTCAGAGGATCGGGCAGCGCGGACGGTGCTGTTTTCGGCTCGCCCAAGTACATTTCGCCGGAACAGGTCGTGGGGCATCACGTGGATCGCCGCTGCGATATTTTTTCCCTGGGTGCCGTCCTCTACGAGATGCTAACCGGCCTCCCTCCGTTCGATGCCGACGACCTGAACGCGATCCTCCATAAAGTAATCAACGAAACGCCTTTGCCGCCGACCAGTCGCAACAGGGGTATTCCCCCTGTATTCGATCGCATTGTCGCCAAGGCGCTGGCGAAGGATCCTGAGGATCGTTACCAGAGCGCACAGGAGATGGCCTCGGGTTTGCGCCAATTTCTTCACATCGAATCGCCGCGCGACGACCGAGAAGTACCACGATCACCTGAGCAGCGTATGGGACGTCAGGCGGGGGCCACGAGCGGCCAGCGCGGCAACGCCGCGACCGACTCGGCGCCAGAGCGGGATGGTCCACAAACCCTGGAAGCAGTTGGCAACACCGGGTTTTGGCGACGGCGAAACATGCTTCTCGTTGCGGTGCCGGCGGCTTTAATCGTAGTGGTTGGCGCGTGGATCTTGGCGCGGAAGCGTGGATCGGAGCAACACGCGGCGAAGATCGCAAAGTCTGCCGAGCCCCCGTTCGTCGCGGCCCCGAAACGCGAGCCCGTAGAACGCGCAGCGCCCGTCGAAACAACTGTTCCTCCAGCCGCCCCCGCCCCCGGCATCAAGGAATCGC
>Ga0210402_10001455_pt1 | contig 24389 bp, 41 predicted proteins | sample IncBWC7MmetaG_FD_161055 | JGI IMG/M metagenome (GOLD analysis project Ga0210402, IMG submission 161055) | Forest soil microbial communities from Barre Woods Harvard Forest LTER site, Petersham, Massachusetts, United States - Inc-BW-C-7-M | ecosystem: Environmental > Terrestrial > Soil >... | reverse complement strand
GCTGTTCAGACAGGGACGACCGGCGGCCAGACAGGGACGACCGGCGTAATGTAGCTTACGCCGGTCGTCACAAAGTTGACGGGGGCGTCAGACATGGGATGACCGGCGATCCGGCAGGGACGACCGGCGAAAACCGCCGTGTGAGGCCCCTGGGGTTTGAGGGCTTCAAACGCGCCCCAATATACGCGTGGGGTCCGCCACGTTGGCACGTCCACGTCCACGTCGGTCGTCGCCGGGCAGGCCACGTCCACGTTCACGTTGCCGGGGGGTAGGTCTGCGTTCACGTCCAACCCTCTTTTCAAAATTCGTTCGTCAAGCGTTCGTCGTTGTTCGTGGTTCACCCCCTAAAGGGGTGAAACCACGAAAACCACGATCACTTGGACTTGACCAGAAAATAAACCACGATTTCAACGCGCTAGAAGACATTCCTCAGTCCTCCAAGGCCATTTTGGCCGCGTGCATTTCTGCCACCTTTGCACCCGCCTCAGTTGTCTCCCAGACAGCGATTTTGTTCCGTGTCTGGGTCCAGTGCTCACCCTTCATCAGGAGCCCCTTGGCGAGGGCGGTCTTCAGAAGTTTCTCGGCGTCGGCCACCTCCCAGCTCCGAGCCTTGGCCAGCACGTCAGCCGCGTTGGGGAGGTTGGCCCCCCGGCGAACCCGAAGGGGGTTCGTCTGCCGGATAGCCTCGGCCACCGCAGACACGGTGAAGCTGAGGTTGTTCTCGTCCTCGGCCACGGGCGTCAGCTCCATGGGTTGTTTCGCTCTGCGAACGTAGACAGGGACGTCCTCGTTCAGCGAGCGCCCCGGGTAGAACTTGGGGTCAGACACCGGCACCGGGACCAGTTGCTTCTCCCACCACGAGAGCCCGGCAACCGCCGTGTGGTTCGACTTGGCACCCTCCTGCTTGATCCAGCACTTGGCTTGGGCTTTCGAGGCGAACTTTTCGATTTCTTTCTCAGACAGGCCTACTTGGGTAACAATCTTGCGTGCGGCACCAGCAGCGGCTCCCGAGCCCCTGACATTCGTCATTTGGCCCGATCCGCCGTCGGAGCCCTGCGCCTTCTGGGTGTGGTGCAGTATCTCCACAGACACGCCGAGCCGCTGCGCCCAGCTCCGCAGCAACCCAATCGCCGCCCCCATGTCACCGGCGGCGTTCTCTTCGATGTTCTTGAAGGTGGTCGCTTGGGTGTCGATGAGCACGAGGGCCGCGTTGAGGCGTACGACTTCGTGCTCTACTTCGTCCATGTCCGTAGACAGCGTGACCGGCGAATACTTGTCTGCCTTCTCACAGACAGTCATGCCGTTCCAGTCGTTCACCACGATCTCATGCTTCATGGGACCGGCCAGTGCCGAGTGCTGGGTGTGCCACTGCCGCCAGCCGCGCGCTCGCTTGGCGTATTGGTCCGGCGTGTCCTCGTTAGACAGGATAATCACGGGGCCTGCCCTGTCCAGCGTGTGGCCGATCAGGTCGCCGCGCTCGTAGGCGACGGCCAGCGCGTAGGCCAAAGCTATCGCTGACTTGCCGCCTGCGGGAGCGCCCACTCGATACGAGACCTCGCCCCGGGAGTGGACGTCCGTAACCACGAGTTCAGCCTGCGCGGGCGTCGTGTCTGCCGCGTCGAGCTTGCGCCATTTGCCCCGCCCGGGCTTGGCCGGGTTGGGCGTCACGGGCGGCGGCGTCGTCCCGAAGGCGTTGGCCGCGCAGTCAGACACCAGCTTCTCCCACTCCGGCACCCCCAGATTGGCCAGCAACCACGTGCGCACGTCGGCGTGGCTGTAGTGTTTGTCCTGCGGGAGGCCGTCCGAGTGCATGCACTTGAACTCGCGGCGCTCGGGTTGGTACCCCGTGCGGTCGTCGCGGTTCGTGTGCGTCCCCTTCCACGGGCACTCCACCTCGATCCAGCCTTGGCCCTGCGGACCCTTAACCATCCCCAACATGTGCAGCCCGGCCAGAACCGGGTCCGTCTTGATGTAGTCTAGGATGGCGTGCGTCGTCAGGGAGCCGGGGCCTGGAGCCGTAGACACGCTCACGTCGGCCGTCTGCGTCCACGTCGCGCCGAGGGACATGGCTAGGTCCAGCACCGGGTCGAACCTGCGTTCGGGATGCCACCCGGTGAGCCTCACGGGCGGCGGCGGGTTCTTGCCGCTGTCTGTGTGCTTGTCCTTGTCGTTCACGCCGCCGGGCAACCGAAGATACTGGACGGGGGGCTCATGGCCCGGGTCGCCACCTGAGGGGTAGAACGCCAGCGTCGCCGCGCGCTGTAGGCGGGCGATCAGGTTGATGTCTTTCACCTCGTACGTGAAGACGTAGCCCCACTGATACGACTTGGGGGATGTCTGGACCACGAACGTCGGCGGCCCCAGCACGTCGAGGATGCGAAGCGGGTCCACGCTCTTCTCGCCCACGTCGTCCAACACCAGCATCGTGCCGCCGTCCCACGTGGACAGGGCCTTGCGGGCCGCATCGGGCTTGATGAGGCCGAGCGAATAGTACCACCCGGCGGCGCGGTCGAACGGGATGTCTCTCGGTCGGCCGCCGCGCCAGCCTGCGTTGTGCCTGATGCCCGAGTGCGTCTCCGACTTGACGGAGCAGACCCACGCCCGGTCGGTTTGGCCGAGGAACACGGTGTCGAGAAATTGCTTGACAGAGACGGGCATGTGAGTTACCTTTTCCGAGTTGGGTTGACGTTGCATGATGGAAACTTACCTCCGGGGCTTACGCCCCGGGGGTTTTTTCATGCAAGTCAGCCAGATAGTCGGGCGCAAAGTGCGCGTAATGCTTAATGACCGTCTGTACGTTGTCGCCCAGCGCGGTCGCCACCTTGAGTATATCAACTCCCCGCGCCACGGCCAAGGACGCGAACGTGCGGCGAAGGTCGTGGCGGGTCAGATCGCGCGAGAAGCCAATCTCGTCTAGGAACTTCCCCCACGCATACTGCGAGACAGGCCCCACCACGTGGTCCCACTGATCGGGCATCGTGCGCGAGAACTCGCTGACCAGCAGATTGCTGAGCCTGTCTGAGCACGGCACCAGCATACGGCGCTTGGTAGTGACCGGCTTGTTCGGGTCGCGATAGTCAATCGACCAGTTGCCGCCCCGGCCGTTCTGGCCCACTTGCTTCCAGAGCAGTTGTTCGATGGATGCCGCCCGGCCGCCCGTGTCTAGGGCGATCAGTCCGAAGAGCGCCGCTGCCTTGTGCTGCGAGCACGCCAGAACCTGCGTCTCCGCCCTGTTCCAGAACCGCTCCGCCTCTGACCACGCAAGGAAGTTAGTGCGCGGCGGGGACATGGGCGGCAGGTCCGCGGTTACGAGCCTGTCTACCATGCCGCGCTTGTGCGCCCACGAGAGCACTGCGTTGAGCGCGCCCAGCTCCCGGCGAATGGTGCCGTCCTTGGCGGGACGTTTGCCGTGGGCGTTCGTCCACAGTCCACGTCTGCGTTCGGCCGCGTACCGGGACACCCCGTGAACGTCCACGTTGGCCACGTCCACGTTGGCCCAGAACCGGGCGACGGGGGCCAGCGCGAAAAGCTGCGTGTCGCAAAGTTTCCGCACCGTGTTCAGTCCGCCCGTGTAGTGGCGGATTAGTTCACCGACTTTCATTTTGCGATGTCCTTGAACAGAGAGTTGAGCGAGGGGGCTTCCCACGTCCCGGGGTCCTGCGCCTCGGCAATCTTGATCGGCTTGGGCTTGCGCGAGATAACCGGCTTCCGGACAGCGGTGGTCGTCATGGCCGCGTCCCGTGCCCAAGCGTGGGCACCGACGAACGCGCCATAGCCGTTGTTGGCGCGCTTGCCCCAGCCACGGTCTACAAGGTGCCGCGCCCAAGCGTACCGGGACTTGCCTAGCTTGGGGCTGGCGTACGTCTGCCAACCGGCCTCATACATGACGGCGGCGTAGAGGTTGTTGATGCCGAGTAAGGTTGGTTTCATGTTCGGGTTCCTTTGTTGCACCCCTCTTGTACGAGTTTACACCCTCAGCGTCAAGCGAGGTTGACAAATTATTTTTGGTGGGCTACATACTGCCTATGAAGTTTCTATCCCTCGAAGCTGTCTTGAAAGAGCTAGGGGGGCCGAACGGCCTACGGCGGCTCCTGTATCGTGCAGAGCAGCCGGTTCCCTCGCATCGCAACATCCATGCGTGGCGCGAGAAGGGCTGGATACCGGACCACTGGGTCGGGTGCGTCCTCTGGGGGCTGCACCTGAAGAACGTGAAGATAGAAAGGTATGTCTGTGAGTACATCAGTGCCGAGCCTCCTGCTGGGGATTGACCCCGGCCTGTCTGGCGCGCTCGCTCTCTACGACCCGGTCACCGAGATACTGTCTATCTGGGACATGCCCGTACGCGCGTTCACGCTCAAGTCCGGCAAGAAGCGCCGGGAGATTGACGCGCGCAGGCTGGCTGTGCTGCTGGATAACGAGTGCGCGGGCCGCGACGTGCGCGCCTGCATCGAGAAGGTAGGCGCGATGCCCGGGCAGGGCGTCACGTCCATGTTCACGTTCGGCCGCGCCGTGGGCACCGTAGAGGGCGTACTGGCGCACATGGGCGTGGACCCTGTATACGTGGCCCCGCAGAAGTGGCAGAAGCACCAAGGCGTTCGAGAGGGCGGCAAGGACGCGCACCGCATGGGCGCTATCCTGCGGTGGGGACCCATAGATTATTTCTCTCGCAAGAGAGACGACGGGCGGGCCGATGCCGCGCTAATCCTCGCATGGTTCATGGAGAACCTAAATGGCTGAGACATACGAGATACCTCTGGACTACGATCAGGAAGAGTTTCTAGGGGCCGTCTTGGACCTCGCCAAGAAATACGCTCGGAAGATCAAGTATCACCCAGACCCCATCTTGGCGGACCTCACGGCGAACCTGTTGGGTGTCGCCATGGTGTCTGAGCACTCCGAAGACCTGTACCCGCAGATCATGGCGAAGGCCCAGACACAGGCCGAGGCGCAAATGCGCCAAGCCGAGATCGAGCGCAAGAAAGCCATCTTGCGCGACACCATCCCGAAAGGATCAGCATGAACGCCTCCGACAGCGCCCGGCAGTTGGCTTACGCGATTGCGGCGGCAGCCATCAACGACGCCCTACAGACGGCGGAGCAAACCCGGATCAACGGCCTGTACGTGCTGGCGGCCATGTTCGCGGCGTCCTACACGTTGCTGCGCAAGAACGGCCTGACGCGCGAGAACATCACGAACGGCCTAGACACGGCCGACCGTGTAGACCGGCCGTCAGACATCACGCCTATCGACAAGAGCCGGTTGAACTGACATGACCCGGCTCGAAGACATCATGTATGAGGCGAGGGCGATCTACAACGTCTACGCATCCGAGCGACCGTTCCTTAAGCGGCTGCTGGAGAAGATAGACGCCGCGCTGGCCGAAGAGCGTCAGCGGCAGTTAGACGAGATCAGGAAGCTAGGCACGTGACCGACCCGCTGTTCCAGTTCCAGACAGTCATGCGGGACTTTCTCGTCGCGCGTGATCGCGGCTTCATGGCCGCAGACATGGGCCTCGGGAAGACGCGCGTCGCCATCGAGGCGGCCGGGGTGCGGGGGTTCAAGCGCAAGCTGGTGGTGGCCCCGGCGATTGGGTTGGTGAGCTGGCCGGGTGAACTCTCCAAGTGGTCCGACGAGGCGTGTCTGGCCGTGTCTGACCCGGCGCTTCTGCCAGACAGCACGAGCGAGAGCCTGTGGGCCATCGCGCCGTTCAGCGAAGTCCAGCGTAACCCTCGGGCTTGGGTGGAGGCGGCGCACCGTTTCAGGGCCGATCTCACCGTGATCGACGAGGCGCACTACGCCAAGGAGCAATCGTCCGCCCGCGCGCAGGCCCTCTACGGCTGGCGCATGGACCTGAAGAACTCGATCTGTCTGCCGGAGCAAAGCATATGGCCGATGAGCGGTACACCAGCGCCGAACTATACGAGCGAATTGTGGACGCACTTACACGCGCTCGCTCCTGTCTCGATTACCTCGCCACGGACGCGCCAGCCGATGAGCTATCAGGAGTTCTTGGAGAGGTTCGCCGTCACAAGGACGAGCAGCTACGGGCAGCACGTGACTGGATCAAGGAATACCGAGCAGCTACGGCTCGCGACGAACTCGTTCTTTCACAGGATCAGGAAGACAGAAGCCCGGCCAGACATGCCGCCGATCCTGTGGACGGCGGAGCCGATACCGGCCGGAAACGTGCCTGAGCTAAACGTGCCCGAAGGAATAAGCGATGAAAACCTCGTGGCATATCTCGACACGGCGTTTCCTTCTGGATCATCCGAGAGAAAGGCTGTGGGTCTCGCCAAAGTGCCGGGTGTCGTGGAATGGGCTAGGGCGTTCCTCGCTGGATCAGATCGCAAACTTATCATCTTCGCGTGGCACCGGGACGTGGTTCGACAGATTACTCGCGCGCTGGGGCCGGAGTTTGGCGCTGTGTCTATCGACGGCGACACGTCACTCGCGCTTCGGAACGCGGCCGTGTCTAGCTTTCAGCTCCCGGCTGGTCCGCGAGTGTTCGTTGGTCAGATGCTTGCGTGCGGGACTATGCTCACCCTTACTGCCGCCTCCGACGTCGCCTTCGCAGAAGACGACTGGACCCCGGGAACTATGGAGCAGGCTGCCGCGCGAGCGGATAGACTGGGTCAACTTAGAGGGGTACGCGCTGTCATCCTCCACGCGCCCACGAAAAAAGATAAAAGAATAGCGCGGGTGAGGGTTGACAAGGCCAACGGCCTTGAGCTAATGTTCGGGCAGGACAAGATAAAGGAAGAGCAATGGAAAGCCTTCAGGCGTTCGCCCGAGAAATAATCCGCCTTAGCTGGTACGACGCCCCGGACGGGGCCGACATACAGGAGGCGGCCGAGAAGCACGGGCTAATCAGGCGCAAGCCGCATGACCCGAAAGACGACGGCGAGGTAGACTATGCCGAGCCGGGTGACGATATTTTTGTGTTCACTGAACTGTTGAAATAGGAGCTGAAACATGACCGTATCCATCAATATCGAACTAGACGAACGCATCAACGTCTACATCACGGAGCCGACTGCCGCAGAGGCGCTTGCCTCCTATACCACGCTGCGCGCGGCGCTGGACGCTAAACCCGCCAAGGCCCAGAAGGCCGCCAAGGCCAAGCCGAGCGCGCCCGTGCAGATTGCCGAGCCGTCCGAGCCTGTTGCCGACGAACCGGCCCTGCCGACGCCCGCCGACACGAACAAGGAAGATTTCACCGCCGCGCTGGACCTCCTGCGCAACGCCTTCGCGGGCGGCAAGGCGGACGCCGTCAACGAGATCGCCAAGTCGTTTGGCGTGAAAAAGCTGGGACAGGTCCCCGTCGAGCGGGGCTCTGAATTGCTGGCCGCAGCGAAGGCGCTGTAACCATGCAGCCGATCATCACGGGGGACGCCGCACTCGCCGGGCGTCCCCCCGTCCTCAAGCCCGCTTGGACGCACCCTTGGCGTGGGAAGCGTAAAGTGGACCCTCTATTTGATAACGACGGCGTGGTGGATGCCTCGCTGTTTGCCGAGAACAACGCCAGAGAGCTAGCCCTGTGGGGCGACGACCTGTCAGACATGCGGCTGCTGCGGCGACGCGGCTTCGCTGTCTGGGCCGGTCCCGGCGGACCCCACAACGGCGTGGTAGTCAACGGTAAGACCATCACCACTCGCGAGTTCCGCAAGCTGGCGGCCCGCGAGCGGAGATTGACGGAGAGCTAGTGAGCGATTTCGACAGCATCTTCGATGGCACAGAAGAGGGCAACCGGGCTCACTCCCGGTTCGCCCCTTCTTCGCTGGCGCGCATCCTGGTCTGCCCTCAGTCGGCACCCGCCCCCGGCCAGACGTCGGGCGCGGGCTCTGTCTACGCGGCAGAGGGCACCGTCGCCCACACTGTGGCGGAGGCGATCCTTCGCGGCGTGCAGCCCCCGCCGCTGGGCAGGCAGGTAACGGTGGACGGCCACACGATCAACGTCAACGCCGACATGGTGTCCAACGGCCTGAAGTACGCACAGTACGTGCGTGGCCTCGCTTCGCACCCGGCGGACAAGGTTTACGTCGAGCTGACCGTCAACATGGACGCAGCCCTGCCGGGCGCGGGAATGTACGGCCACTTGGACGCCGCTGTCTGGTCTCCGTTCACGTCCACGTTGAAGATCATCGACTACAAGTACGGCCGGGGCGTGACTGTCTCGGCGCTGGATAACGCGCAGCTCAAGGCGTACGCCTACGGCGCGCTCACGAGCATCCCCGATCTGGACCCGGACGACGTGAAGTTCGTTGAGTGCCACATCTTCCAGCCGCGCGTGTCTAGCCCGTCGCCGCCAGACATGATCCCGGTGGTGGACCTGCTGATGTGGATGCAGGGCACCGTGAAGCCGGTCATAGACGCCATTCAGCTCGACGGCGCGGCGAACTACCCGTACGTGACCGGGACGCACTGCCGCTGGTGTCCCAAGCAAGCTGTCTGCCCGGCGCTGCGAGAGCGGGCGCTACAATCGGCTCGCAAGGCGTTCGCTGGCGCACCTATCTCGCCGCACGCTGCGAGCACCAAAGAGCTGGTCCAGACGGCCGACGAAGCGGCGATCATCCGCCCGTATCTGGACGCCGTCGAGAAAGAGCTAATGGCCCGGATTAAAATATCCGGCTCGCAGGGCGGCTGGTCGCTCGTGCCTACGCGCCCCGTGCGTGTCTGGGCGAAGTCGGACGTAGACACGGTGGCCGAGCTGGCCCGCCGGGGTGTTGTGGGCGTCTTGGAGCAGCGGCTCCGGTCCCCCGCGCAGGTCGAGAGTATACTTCCGGATGGGACGGATATATCCGACCTCTTGACAACCAAGAGCGGCGGAGTTAAGTTGTCGAAGTCGGCCGGTAAGGGCGCAACCGCAGCCGAAGTTTTCAGCAAGTCGCCGCTAGCGCAGAAGGACCCTGATTAACATGATTACTCCCATTGGCAAGCTGGTGTGCTTCGGGCCGACGCTCTTCGTCGCCAAGCGCAACAAGTTTGACCCGACGAAGGACCCGCGTTTCGACGCCTTCCTCATCTTCGACAGTGCCGTGCAGGCCACGCCTGAGTATGCCGCGCTACGTGCCGCCCTGTCTGGCGAACTGGTCAACTGCTTCGGCGCGCGTCTGTCGCAGATAAAGGAGAGGCTGAAGCTTCCGCTCAAGCCCGGCGGCCTCGGCGAGAAGCCGATTGGCGTGCGGGGCGACATGGTCCTCCGCGCGTGGTCAGCCACCCAGCCGCAGGTCGTGGACGGCAGCCTTCAGACCATCACGGTCCCGGGCGACGTCTGGAGCGGCCAGTTGGCCCGCTTCGAGGTGAACTGCAAGGGGTTCGACAAGGCCGGTTCGGTCGGCGCGAACTTCTACCTCAACAACGTGCAGATCACCTCGCGCGACATGCCCCGTCTCGACGGCCGCGTGTCTGCGGACAAGGTGTTCGGTAAAATCGACGAGGAAGTGGACGGCAGTGCCCTCGGCCGCGCGTCGCGGGAGGTTGAAGATGACATGCCGTTCTGAGGACCTAGTGATTGCGCTCGCGGGCGCGGCTGCCATGGCCGTGCTCGCTGCCTTGGCCTTCAACACGGCCAAGGCGCAGGTTCCCGACGCCAACGGCATCGTTCAGGGGCGCATCCCCATCGAGTGTCTGGCTGACAAGGACCTGAACCCGGACGTCACGTTCGACAAATGGGTCGTGGACGGCGCAGACCGCGAGTGGGGCATCATGGCCCTCAAGGGTGCGCCCGGCGTGATCGTAGCCCGCAAGGGCGGATACACCTGCTTCGTGACCGAGCTGCCGCAGCGCCACGACGGCTAGAGAATGAGGGGCCGTCCCTGCGTGCGCCCAGCGGGGCCAAGAGTGGGACGGGGTAACGTGATTGAGGGAAGCGTCTCTTGCCCCCGTGAAAAAAAAGTGAAAGGCCCCTTGACCGGGGCCTTTTTCTTTGTTAGATAGAGAGTGTTGAACAACAAACCCCATGAGGGCGACGACATGAATATCTTGGAACACATCCTCGCCGGGCATTACGCTACCGACGAGCAAGGACGGCCGGTGGTGCCGCGCATGGCGCGCGATTTCGAACCTGTCACCGTCCTCGCGGTGGACGGTCCGGACATCGCCTACCCGATCATCGCCGTGGGCGAGCGCACCACGGCCGAGTACAGCCAGACGGGCGCACTCAAGCCGCGCCCCGGCGAGAGCGACGAGTTCGTCCTCGCGAACTGTCTGCGCCTGCCAGACATGGTGAAGATCACGCAGTATGTGTTGGTCGATTGCGGCGAAGTCCTAGCCGTGACGGACAGCGAGGACGGCGAGGGCGGCCAGAACGTCAAGCTGACTGGCCAAGCCTACCCCGGCCCGTGCGTTGCGCCGTTCCCGGCGGTCCTTGAAATGCCGAGCCCCGTGGACGTCCCCGCCGAGAACTCCGCTCACGGCGGCGTGGTGTTCGTGAGCGACTTCTCCCGCATCCCGGCCTACGGCCCCCACGAAAACTACTGGCGGAGGACAGGCCTCTAGACACGTCTCTACCCCCGGGGCTCAGCCCCGGGGTCTTCACCCTGATAACAAGGAACCAGACAATGCCATCGCATGTGATCGTCAGACAGAACCCCAAGACAGGCACCTTTCACCTGTTCTCCTACTTCGGCCAGTTCTTCGAGAGCTTCTACAAGCTGAAGGACCTTGCCGCGTTCTTCGACAGACACGACTACCGCTACGTGCCCGGCACGTTCGGTGAGTGGAGGCTCCCGTCATGACCCGCACAGTCTTCGCGTGGGCGCTGCTGGCAGGTCTCGCCGTATGCGCCTTCCTCGCCCTCGTCGGCCTCTACGTCACGTGGAAGCTGTTCCAGATCGCCGCCGTTGTGGTGGGGTGGGTGAGCCATGTCCTACAGTGACGGCTTCCGCGACTTCATGTGGCGGCTGGGGTTCGTTCTCCACCCACGGACACAAAGGTTCGTGGCTCTGCCGCTTATGTTCAGGAGTGACCTATGAACATCGACATCAATCCTGCGGAGCTGCGGCTTCTGGCAGAAGAGCTTGCGGCGGAAGTGGACCGCCTCCGCGCCGGTCACGACGCGCTGCATCTGAAGTGTTCTAACTACGTCGCAGAGATTGGCAAGCTGACAACCATCAACGCCGAGCTGGTGGCGGCGCTGGAGCAGATAATGAACCCATCGGCTGGCTATCCGCGTATTGCTCCTGGTCTTAATGAAATTGCCCGCGCAGCCATCGCCAAGGCCAAGGGGCAGCCATGAACGCCGAAGCTGGTAAATTTGAAATGCACCGGCCGCAGCGGAACTCGCCCGAGCGCAAGCTGGCGCTGTTCAACCGCCGGATGGACCAACTCCGGCGGGACGCCAAGGTCGGCATCCGGGGGCCTATGTTCACCCCGAAGCCGCGCAAGACGAGGTTCAAATGACCCTCCACCTAGACTTCGAGACGGTGGCGACGGTGGACCTCCGGCGCACTGGCGTCTACCGCTACGCCGAGGACCCAGACACGGACGTCATTCTGGCGTGCTACACAGACACGGGGGACGCCCAGACATGGCGTCCCGGCATGCCCATACCCGAGCGTATCGAGCAGGCCGTCAAGACCGGCGAAACCATCCACGCATGGAACGCGCAGTTTGAGTACGTCCTTTGGACAGAAGTCTTGTGTAGAAAGTACATGTGGCCCAAGCCGAATTTGCGCCAGTTCGACTGCGCGATGGCTCGCGCCCTGTATTGGGGCTACCCCGGCAGTCTGGGGCTGTGCAGTCAGGTCATGGGCCACGGCTACCATAAGAACGCGGTAGGGCACGCGCTGATGCTGCGCATGTGCCGCCCCCGCTCCTTCGCCGCCAATGGCCGTCCCGTCTTCTGGCACACGCAGGATGCGGTCAAGTACGACGAGTTGGAGGCCTACTGCAAGGACGATGTGTACGCCGAGCGCGCTTGCACGGACAGACTTCCGCCGCTCCCTTCGTACGAGCGTAACCTGTGGGTACTGGATCAAACTATGAACTCCAAAGGCGTGCCGGTTGACAGCAAGCTGGTGGCTGCCATGACCACGCTGGCGACCGACGCACAAAATGCCCTAGACACGGCAATGTACGCCATCACTGGCGGCCAAGTCAGCGGCCCCAACGCCACTGCGGCGCTGCTGAACTGGCTGACCGGCGAGGGCGCGAACCTTCCTGATCTCCGGAAAGAGACCGTCAAGGAAGCCATTAGGCTGCTCCCCAACTGTCCCGTGCGGGACGCCCTGATGCTGCGCCGGGACGGCGCGCGGGCCTCTGTGGCCAAGCTACAGGCGTTTGCGGAGGCAGTCTGCAAGGACGGGACGGTGAAGGGTATGCTGCGGTACTACGGGGCCGGGCGCACGGGCCGCTGGAGCGGCGCGGGCGGCGCTAAGGTCCAGCCCCACAACCTCGTCAGGGGAACCATCACCGGGGTCGATCACGCCATCGAAATGATCCTTGGCGGCTGCTCCCCGGCTGACTTGGAGTTGTTGTTCGAGGACAGCGCGTTGGGCGTCATAGCGTCGTGCATGAGGGGGTGTTTCTCATGTCTGTAGACATGTCTGACGACGATTGGGACCGCGAACTGATCGGAGTTCTCAAGTCGTTCACCGAGCCGGGCAACGATGCGTACGTCCCGGAGACCAACCTCATTCAGGAGGGAGAGGATATTTTCACCCCCGACGACGTGAACCACATGTCCCTCGTCGCCGCCGACTTCTCACAGATCGAGGCGCGGTGTTTGGCGTGGCTGGCTGGCGACAAGGAGAAGCTGGACGTGTTCGCCAGACACGAGGATGTCTATGTCTACGCGGCCAAAAAGATCGGCTCAGACAACCGCCAGTACGGCAAGGTGTGTGAGCTGGGCCTCGGGTTCGGCATGGGCTGGGAGAAATTCATCGACACGGCGAAGCTGCTGGCCGGGCTGCAGCTTGGCGAGACCGAAGCGCAAATGATCGTGTCTGCGTGGCGCGCGACGAACGAACCTATCACGCGGCTGTGGGGCGACTATCAGAGCGCGTTTCGGACGCTGGTGGACGCCACGCCGGGGAAGTCTATCGAGGCCGGTAGCGTGCGCTTCGAGCGCGGCAAGGACGCCATGGGCATCCTCCTGCCCTGCGGCAAGCGGCGGCTTATATACCGCAACCCACGCCTCATGGAAGACGACACCGGCCGCAAGCAGGTGGTCTACGACGGCATCCATCAGTTCACCAAGCACTGGGGGCCGGTCAAGACGTACGGCGGTAAGCTGGCGGAGAACATTACGCAGGCGATGGCTCGCGACGTCATGGGCTACGCCATGCTGGCACTGGACAGAGAGAGGATCGACCTTCGCCTGACCGTCCACGACGAAATAGTATCTCTCGCGCTTGACGAGAACGCGAAGGGTGTGTTAAACACAATGTTGAGAGTGATGAGAACCCCGCCCGCATGGGCACCCGATCTACCCGTGTGGGCCGAGGGTTGGGTTTCAAAGAGGTACAGGAAATGAACTCCAAGATCATCAATGTCAAGACATACTACGTGGGAGTGGACATATGACCAACGGCATGAAGCAGGACGACGAGGGGCCTGTGTACCCGACCCCCGAGTGGGTTACGGGCCTGACCCCCGAGTGGATTACGGGCCAGACCCCCGAGTGGGACCCGCCACCCCAAGTCGGCAAGTGGGAGAAGGTAGTGCCGCCGGACGCCATCGTCCGGTGGGTGGAGCCCGACACTGCCACCATCACCACAGACAGCAAGGCCCGCAAGGCCACCCCTGTCTACAGCGGGTTTCTTAACTACTTCCCCGAGGCTGTCGCGGCCGTCGCGCAGCTATCGTTCGACGGCAACGAGAAGCACAATCCCGGGGAGCCGCTGCACTGGTCGCACGACAAGTCCAACGACCACAAGGACTGCATCGCCCGGCACCTGCTTGAGCTGGGCGCGTACGACCCGGACGACCGCTACCTGCACGACGTCAAGCTCGCGTGGCGGGCTCTGGCGAACCTCACCACGGTCCTGCGTAGCGGGAAGAAAGCGAAGCTGTAGTGCCCAAGCGTGCCCCGACGATTAAGACCCCCATCATGGAGGCACGGCTCGCCGCGTTCGAGGCGGAAAAGCGTCTGATACTGGACGGCTTCTCAGAGCGCGTCCGGCCTATCTCCAAGGTGGCCGCGCCCAGGGGCAAGCTGGTGGACGGCTGCGCCGTCTACCCGGTGGGGGACTACCACACGGGGCAGCTCTCGTGGGCCATCGAGACGCGCGGGGCCAGCTACGACCTCCGCGTCGCACGCAAGCTGCTGGTGTCTGCCATGTCGCACCTTATTACCAAGCTGCCTAAGTGCGGCACGGCGTTCATACCGTTCATGGGCGACTTCATCCACTTCGACGGCTTCCGGGCCGAGACGCCGCAGCACAAGCACCTGCTCGACGCCGACAGCCGGTTTCCGAAGGTGGCCCGCACGGCCATCCAGATCGCCCGGGCGGCCATAGACACGGCGCTCCAGCACCACCACGAGGTTCACGTTGTCTGGGAGCTGGGCAACCACGACCCGACAGGCGCGATCTGGATGATGGAGTTGCTGGCGTGTGTCTACGAGAAGAACCCGCGCGTCCACATCGACACGCACCCCGGCAAGTTCCATTACTTCGAGTTCGGCCGGAACCTGATCCAGACACACCACGGCGACATGCGCATCAAGCCGGAGAAACTGCCGCTCATCATGGCGTTGGACCAAGCCGAAGCGTGGGGCCGCACGGAACACCGCTGGACCCTGCTGGGCCACCACCACCACGAGAGCCGGGTGGATGGCGGGACCGTGATCGAAGTGGTGCCGGTCCTGACGCCGAATGACGCCTACGCCGCCAACAGCGGCTACCGTGCCAAGCGGCAAATGCAGGCCGTCCTTCTGGACCCCAAGTACGGCGAGGAAGAGCGGCACACGTTCAACGCCACGAGGTTCGTGCTGTGAGTGACCGGGAGTTCGAGGTGGGCTTCCTGAGAGCCCCCCTGCTGATCCGGGTGGGCATCAGCGGCGGCGCGTCGCTGATGGCCCGCGCCCTGACGCTAGACGAGGCTCGCGCTCTGGTTCGCAAGTTGAGCCGGGCCATCGAGGACGGGCAGGACTATATCAACGCGCTCCCCAAGACGGAGGCCGCAAGTGGCTAGGTTCCATGTGATCCTGAACACGCACCAGAACCCGCAGGGGGCTATCGCGGCGCTCCACTGTCTGCGGTCGCAGGAGAGCGGCCAGCACGCCGTGGCGTACACGATGTGCTACGACAAGGAGGACTTCATCAGCCCCAAGATGATGCGCCTCCTTCCGCTGCCGTGCGTCTTCAACATCGAGCCCCGGCCAGACAGCGTCTGCAATGTCTGGAACCGGAACCTGCGCGCCCGGTGCGGCTACGACTATCACCTGTGCGTGCCGGACGATGCGTTCTGCGCGACGGCGCACTGGGACGTCTACATCCACGAGAGCATGACGGAGGGGAACACCCTGCTAATGGGCTGGAACGACCTAGCCAACCCCCAGCAGTTCACGCTCCCGATCATCACGGACAGGTATCTGGCCGCGCTGTCTGAGCCGTTCTTCGACCCCACGTTCAAGATGTGGTTCGGGGACACGGCGGCGGCCGAGGTGCATAGCTTCGCGACGGGCCTGCCTACCACGGTAGGGACGCACCTCATCATGGCCGGGCCGATCCGCCCCCGGCAGGTGACCCGCGCCGCGTGGGATGAGTTCACCGCTCGCCGCCCCCGCCGTGCCCTTGAGGGCCTGTCTGTCCGCAAGAAGCTAGGCCTCGTCGTAGAGCCGGGGGCCGTGCAAGAGATTGAGTGGCTGTTCCAGAAGCGCGACAAGCGCGGCCGGGCAGGCTGCCGTGATTGAGTACGCCCTCGTTTTCGCGTCCATGCTGGCGCTGGATTACGTCTACGCCAAGTACACGCAGGCGGCGGCGCACCACAAGCCGACGGCTGCGGGCCTCTGGGCCTCGGGCATCCTGCCCCTGAACTACGTGGTAATCACGGGCTATCTGGATAACCCGTGGATGCTCCTACCGGCCGTAGCCGGGGCGTTCTGCGGAACGTGGTACGCAACAAAAAAGGCCCCGTGAGGGGCCTTTTCTTTAGAAGCGGAACGTGAGCGATAGATAGATACCCCATACCTCAAGGCTAGAGTACCAGAAGTAACAGGCTAGTGGTTCCATACTTTCAACGCCCTCTCAATGAACTTGTGTTCCTCCCGACCTAGCGCGGCGCACCCCTCGGAGCGGGCCTTCACGGCCGCCAGAATCATGTCTGCCATAGCGATGTGCAGCGTCTCGTGTCTGGCGACTTCGACCGGGTGCAGCGCGTCCTCGATCCCGTAGAAGTACGTGATCTTCACGTGTCTGGTCTCGCAGTCGTAGAAGACTTCGGCCTCCCATGTCTGCTTGGGCTTGGCCTCCTTGACGTGGAACTGGTAGGTCCAGTCCTTGAGGCCCCACAGCTCTTGTTGCTTCAGCATCTCGGCGCGGAACTGGGCCGCGCCCTCGTTGGCGGCGTTCTTCACTTGCCAGTCTTCGCCGACAAACAGGCACGCACCGCCGCTCGCATTGAGCCGTAGTCCGGCATGAATACGGTGACTATTACCCCCGTCTGGGGGAGCGTGTCTAGCTCGTCGGCAGCCTGTGTCTGTAGCTCGGGGCTATAGATGGGCAGGCTGGGGCAAGTGGCGTTAGAAACCGCCGGAGCGGAGCAACTTGGTAACGTCAGCAGGAGACTTAGGGCCAGCAGCTTGCGCAGCATCAATCTTCCCTTGGACCGCCGTGGTTGTCTTGACCACGACAGCGTTGGCGGCGGCCTCGCCTTGCCCGTATATGTGGGCGTAGAGGCCGCCGAGGATGGCGAAGACGAGTACGGCGACGATGCCGTACTCGACTAGCGAACTCATGCTAGGCCGCCGGGGGCGGGGCTACCGCTGCCACGGCCGTCGCGATGTGCGGCGGGAGGATGGCTGCCGGGACCGGCGCAGCGGCCGTCTGGTTGGCGACCACCAGTTTTCCCACGTTGTAGACAGCCTTCACGTTCGAGCCGATGGCGGCAAGGAACGTCCACGCCTTCGGCACGTAGTGGCCGAGGATGACGCCGGAGGCGATGTAGACGACCGGGAGCCCGACGGGCTGGACGGCCGCGAGGACAGAAGAAGGATCGAAAGCCATGTGAGATTTCCTTTACAGTCGTGTCTATGTGTCTGGGTATTATAACACGGGCGGCTGGCCTGCGCCACCGCAGCCCGGGCGTTTCTTTTCATGGTCCCACTGGGCGCAGCGCGTGCCCAGACAGTACGAACCCTCGGCGGGGTCGCCCCCGGCCGAGCGATTGCCGGAGCCGCCAGTGGTCTGCATGACCACCGCGACCGGGCACCACAAGTCAGCCGCCTCGGCGTCTGTCATGTTCGTAGCAGTAGCGAATGTGGGCGAGCAGGGCCTTCGTCACGCAGAACAGGCCAAGCGTGAGCATGATTACGGCTCCCGCCATCACATCCACGGCCAGCCACAGGGCATGCACTTCAGCGTTCATCCGAATATCCTCTCCAAGAGGGGCAGCTTATCGGGGAACATGGCCGCCTGCGTCTTGGGGCCGACGAGGCCGTCAGCGACAAGCCCGTGGTTGGCCTGCCAATGGGCTACGGCCGTCGCTGTCTGGGGACCGTAGGTGCCGTCGGCGGGGATGCCGAGGAACCTCTGGACGTCCGCTGTAGACACGGTGGGCGGCCGGACGATCCCGGTCTTGACGCCATCGAACATGGCGCGCTCACGGACACGGCGCTGGATGAGGATTGACGGAATGTTCCACTTGGGGAACTCAGCCGACGCCGCCGCGAAGTCTCCTTTCGCCAGATAAGCCATAAGATGGCTAGAACGCATAGCTCCCGTACCGACATTGAAGCCCCAAGACAGCACGGCGTCGATCTGGTTCTGCTTGAGCGAGACGTACGGCGTGACGAGTTCATCCAGCACAGCCTCGCGGCTGCGCAGATCGCTAGACAGCGCGGCGAGCACCTGCGCATCCGTCCAGACAAGGCCCTGATAGACCTCCGGCCCGGTGTGGCCTACGCCGATGGTTGGCGTCCGCCAGCCCCAGACAGGATCGGGATAGGCTTTATTTACTTTTCCCTCTTCCGTCATCAGAGCGTTCTCGCCCGCTTGCGACATTGTGCTCATCCATATTCTCCTGTATCTGGGCGTGCAACTTGCTGATTGCATCGCGCAGCCGCGTATTCGTGTCGCGGAGGTTTTGTTCCAGTGCCTCGTACTCTGCGAGCACGGGGGCTACTATTGCAGGTAGGCCAGCCATCACTTGATCCTGTCTCCAATGCGCTCGATAGCGGCTGCTAGGGCCGCATTGGTCTTGGCCGTCTCAGTGAGGGCGGCTGCGTATTGGGTGCCGAAGGCTTTCACGTCAGAGAGGTGAGCCTCGGTTACAGCTTTGATGTGGTTCCACTGTAACCACACGGTTCCGCCCAGCGCAAGAACAACAGAACCTAATACTCCGTACTGCGCCCACGGGGCGATGATGACGTTGGGGTCCATTATGCGTAACATCCGCTGCTGTCTGGAGACGAGCGCGCTGTGCCCGCCAAGTCGTAGGGGAGGACGGGCGTCTTGAACGCGCCCTTGCAGGGTGAGGTGCCTTGCAGCGTGTAGGTGCCGCCGCCTGCCCCGGCCGACGGCGTACCTGCGCTGCCGCCCGTGCCCTGATAGTTCGTGAATAGAGGATCGTTACGGACCGTCAGAGACGATCCGATGTTGGCGTCAAGGCCGTAGTAGACCTGTGCGAAGTCTGCGCCCGAGCCCGCCGGATTGAACTGCATGAACTCGCCCCGGCAGCCGACGCCGTAGTAGTAGCCCCAGTTGCCGACGTGCGTGCCGTCTGTTATGAACACGTCGCCCTTGTTGGCGACAAGCACGTGGATGTTGCCCTTGAACGACTGAAGAATGTGCGTGCGCAGCGTGCCGCTTGTTTCGTCGTATAGGGCGTTGCTTCGGCCACCGACGCCGTAGCCGGTGAAGGCGTTGTTGTGCAGGATGAGGTGCGTAGAGTTGCCCTTGAGCCCGTCGTTGAACAGGCCGAGCAGGGGGAAGCTGGCCGTCCCGATGTTCTCGAAGAGGTTTTGTACGATGGCGATGCCAGTTGCGTTCTCGGTCGCGCCAAGGTCAATGACTGCGTCGCCCGTTATGATGGGGTTCAGGAACTTGTTGAACGCGGTGATGGAGCCTGCGGCGGTGCGTCCGACCGGGGTGTTGCCGGAGCCGAAGTGATCCAGCTTGCCGCTGCGGGTCCACGTGTTCCCTACGTGCAGCCACACCTCGCTGACGTTACCGTTCAGGTCGCCAGTGCAGCCGCGATAGCAGCGGTGTTCGTCGCCCACGCACGTAAAGACGGTGGTCCCCACGTTTTGGAACGTGCAGCCAAAGAAGTAGTCCGAGGTGTTAGCCAACCACGTCGTGGCTACGCTCTGGTTGTCGAACGTGACGTTGTCGAAAATAGCTTCGACCTCGGCCCCGGCGCTCTCTCCGAAGAGCACGTTGGCCCCGGACCGCTTGATCGTCAGGTCCGTGAAGCGGACGGCCGGGGACGTCAGCGGGGAGGTTAGGGCGCTGTTGACGAAGGGCCGGAAGGTGTTGTCCAACGTGAAGACGGCAGTGGCCTGCGAGACGCGCGGGTCTCGCGTGATAACCAGCGCTCCGACGTTCTGTGTGCCAAAGCCCACGAAGCCCGAGCCGGTGCCGACCGTGTTGGAGATGTAGATGATGGCGTTGTCGTAGACCCCGGCAGCCATCAGCTTGCCGAGAGCGCCGTTGACAGTCAGACACGGCGAGGCGAACGCGGTTGCGTCCGTCGTGGACGCGACGCCCGTGCTGTCGTTGCCCGCCGAGTTGACATAGACAACGCGGGGGGTCGCGACGAGTGTCGTGCTCTTGAGGAAGTACCGGGGCGTGAAGCCGCGTGTGGCCGAGCCGAGGCCGGGTGTGTTCGTGGAGCTATCCAGCACGCTCGAAGAGTTGCCGAGCCACGGGTAGACCTTGGCGTTCAGCGTGATGAGCGCGTTGTTGTTCAGAGAGGTAATGTCGAGAGAGCAGGCATAGACGATCACGGCGTTCTGGTCGCCGGTGCGGCCAGACACGGTCGCCGCAGACACGGTCTGCGTGACCGTGGTGGTGCCGTCGGTCGCGCTGAATACGACACAGGCCACCTGGGCGTTCTTGCGTGCGTCCCGGTGGAACGCTACGATCTCGGCCGTCAGCGTGTTGCCTACCGTGAGCCGGTGCGGCGTGACCCAGTTGGCGACCGGCTGCGGGCTCGCTACCGTAGAGTTGTTGGTGACGCCGACCACCGTGTCTGTGCTGTAGACATACTCAGACATGGCACAGCGGGTCGCGTCTAGCGACGCCTGCGAAGGGTACGCCTGCCGGACGCGCTGCGTCAGGATCAGGTAGTCGTTGTACGTGGTCGCGTTGCCCCCTTGATCGTAGCCCGCCCTAGACACAGCGACGTACAGCGGCGTGTTCACCGGGTCGAACGTCGGCGGGCTGGTGACGTGCGCAGACCATCCCTCCGTGTTGATCGAGGCAACGCTGGCGAAGGTGACAGGGGGAGGGGCGACTGTCCCCGAAAGGAACAGCGCGAGCGGGGAGACCGGCATTTGTCTAGTTCAAGATTTTCTGCGTGAAGATCGTCAGGACGCGATCCGCGCCCTGATTGACGGCGGAACCGCTAGTGCCCGAGCGGAAGGCAATCGTGCGGCACCCGGCCAAGTCACCCGGGGGGATGGCTAGGTAGGTCGCAGCGCCCGTGGCGATGCTACCCGACGGGATGCTGTACTCGCCTGCGGCGTTGTAGACGCTGCCCATGTTCGAGCCGTCCCCGGCCTTGAACGTCAGGGCGGCGGCCGTCCACGCTGCGGGCATTAGGATGCCGACGATGGTGGCGTTGGGGCCGATGTCGAGGTTGCCCGAGAGGGACGTGCCGTTGGCGATGGTTGCTGTGAAGGTAGACATGTGGTTCTCCTAGAGGGAAAGTATAGCATTATTGGTTGGTGTCTGTCGAGGGCGTGTACTGTCTGGCCCGAAGGGCGTTCGTGAGCGTGTCTGCCGTGTTGCTCATGCCGCGCATGGCCTGACCGGCCCGGAACTTCTGCCACTGGACTAGCCGGGGGCTGGTCACGGGAGCGCCGAGGATGGCCGTCGCTACGGCTGCCCCAGGGCTCTTGCTGACGAGGGCCGGGAGTAGCCGCCCAGACAGGCCGTACGGGAGGACGCCCTGCCCGATCTGGCCCGCGAGCTGGTGCGGGAGCGTCGGGGCGTACTTCGAGAGTTCGTCTAGGAGCGCGGCGCGGTAGCCGCCCCGGCCAGACACGTCCGACTTCATCGCGCTGTGCAGCTTGCCGAGGGCCGTGTCTACGCTGGCCCTCTCGGTCAGCGACATGGTTTTCCGCAGCTCTTGTAGCGTCTGAAGGGCGTCCTGAGACTTGGCCATAGCCCCCGCATAGTTCGGGGCGGCGTCTACGATGGCCTGCTTGATGGCTGCCTGCACCCGACCCACGTGGACACGGGCGGCCGTGTTCTCCGGCGCGGCCTTCTCGCCGCCATAGATGATGCTACCCACGGACTTCTTCATCGTGTCCGCGCCTTCCACGTTGTAGGCGGGGCCGGGGCCGTGGACCGCCGGGACGGTCTGGGTCGGCACGGTGGGCTCGCCCGTGAGAGGGTTGATGGGGTTGTGCGGCCCAGACGGGTTCCGAATGGTCTTCTCAGGGGTGAGTTCCGGGCCGGGCACGGCGAGGCGCTTCGTGATCTCGTCGTTCACGGCGTTCACGGGGCCGTGGACGCCCTTCACGGGAGCGCCACCTGCGTTGGCTGCCGCGTCGGCGTCCGCCATCGCCTGTAAGACGCCGTTGTACTTGACCGGGGCTAGGTTGGGCGGGATGAAGCCGCCCTTGCCGTCGGGTATCCAGTTTTTCTTGTTGGCGAGGTAGTCGGCGCTGTTCTTCTGGGCGCTTCTGTCTGCCGCCGCGATGGCGTTGTCCACGGGCTTGCCCTTAAGGTCCATGTCGTCGGGGTTGCCGTAATACTGCTCTTTGAAGTCTTCGGCGTACTTGCCGCCACGGCGGCCCGCGTCATAGGCGGCGTCCATGTACTTGCCGCCCACGCCGGACGCCCGTTCCACGAGCGGCTGGACGACCTTGTTGACGACCGAGAGGGGCAGCGTCGCCCCCGCCTTTAGCCCTGCGCCTACGAAGCCGCCCACGCCCGGAGCCCCAGCCGCAGTAAGCCCGGCGTTAGCCGGGTGGGCGGCGGTCCAGTTGGCTATGCTGTTGGCCGTGTCTACGGGGTTCTTGACGGCGTTGACGACAGTCTTGCCGATGCGCTCGTGCAAGCCGCCGAGGCCGTTGTAGAGGGTGAGCGCGTCCTTAGTCAGATCGACCGGGTTCACGACGTCGTGGGCTACGCGCCCCACGGCGTTGCCCGCGCCCTGCACGATGCTCCCGGCGTCGGCCCGGGCCACGGCTCCCGCGCGCTGGGCGGCCGGGCCGTTGGGGTCTTCCGCGAAGGGGTCCGCGACGCCGCTGGACTTGTCTGCGGGCATGGCGTTCCGCACGGCGAAGCCCATGTGACTGCCGCCCGTCGCCCTGTCCGTGCCGCCCGTGAGGACGGTGTGGAGTTCGGCGTCAGACATCTTGGAGTAGTCCGGCTCCGCAGCCTTCGGCACCGTCTTGCCCTGCAAAACGGCGTCCAGCTCTTCGTCGGACATCTTGCTGTAGTCGGGGTCGGCCATTTACTGTATAACCCTGCCCCGGCGGCGAGCCTCGTCGATGGCGGCCTGCGGGACCTTGTATGCGCCCGGGTGGGACGCGTTGGCGGGAGCCGTCGGGGTCGCTTCTATGGGCGTCTGCTGGTTGGCCGGGGCGGCGGCGGCAGCCGAAGGGCCGACACGGAGGCCCTTCGGCTGCCACGTGCGGATATACTCAAGGTTCTGCTTGACGTTGGGCGCGGCGTTGGGGCTGTTGTCCCGCTGGTCGCTGCCGAGCAGGTCTTCCGTGGTCTTGTTCGGCATGTGGTTGAGGGTGCGCCACTTGTCCGCGATGGGCGCGGCCTGACCGGTCATGAACTCGGCGGCCTTCTGGACGACGGAGTGCATCTCCCTCGGCGTAGACACACCCGCTAGCATCTCGCCAATGGTCTTGATCTTGCCCTCGCGCTCGGCTTGGTCGGTCGTGCCGCCCGTGCCGCGCATGGACTTCGAGAACTCCGTGAAGAAGTTGTTCTTGGCCAGCTCGAACGCGGCTGGCTTGCCGGTCTGCTTGATGGCCTGATCGGCCTTCGTGCGGAGGTTCTGCTGAAGCGCGTCGAGACCGCCGAGGACGGTGCCGTCGGGGTTATCCGGGGTGATGCCCGTGTTGTCTACGAGGCCCATGTTCTCGGCCGCATTGATGGCCGTCACGCCGTGGTTGATGGCGCGCTGGACCGGGTAGATGAACTTCTGACCGAGCTGCCCGCTGTCTATGGACTGGCGCATCGCGGCGCGGTCCTTGTAGTCGTCAGTCTTGAAGCCGGGCATGACGCGCGGGGCGTCGCCTTGCAGCGCGAGGTAGAGCGGCGAGCGCGGGTTCGTCGGCATGGGCGCGAGGCCCAGCGCCGTCTGCGTGAGGATGGAGCGGTAGTTCGGGATGCCCGCTCCCGGACCCTGCGTAACGGCAGCGTCCAGCTCGTTGTGGTTGAGGCCGGTCGCGCTGTCGATGCCCGTGGTGGGGTCCACGGTGGCGGGGCGCTGGGGCGCAGCGGCCGTACCCCCGGAGCTGTCTGCGCCGCTGGGGTGCTTGCCAGACATGTCTACAGACATGCCGTACTGGTTGACGTACTGCTTGGTGCGCGGATTGTAGACGCCGCCGTAGGAAACCTTCGGCTCCAAGGACTTCTGTATTTCGATCATGGCCGGAAGGTTGCCGGTCTTGGCCGCGAGCTGATAAATCTGCTTCATCTCGTCGGGCATACCCTCGATCAGCTTGGGGTCCTGACCCATTTGCTCGACTAGCTTCTGGTTGTCGGTCTTCAGCTTCTCGGAGATGAGCTGCTGGTTTTGCCGACGCTGTGTGATGATGCCAGTCTTCTCTTCGTTCATGCCCTGCGGCACCTGCCCGAGGGCGGCCAGATACTTCGCCCGGTCGGCACCCCACATGGGCTGGCCGCCCGCCATGAGTATCGCTCCGAGGTTCGTGAGACCGTGCCAGCCGACCTGTGCGCGGTCATTGTTGGTCAGCCCAGTGCTGGGGTCGGGGGTCTGATCGTCGGACTGGCCGAGGATGTCTGAGAGGAAGCCCATGCTAGATGCCGAGGATGTTGGGGGTGTTGGGATCGGTCTGGGTCGTGTCGGCTCCC
>Ga0210402_10001454_pt1 | contig 24396 bp, 17 predicted proteins | sample IncBWC7MmetaG_FD_161055 | JGI IMG/M metagenome (GOLD analysis project Ga0210402, IMG submission 161055) | Forest soil microbial communities from Barre Woods Harvard Forest LTER site, Petersham, Massachusetts, United States - Inc-BW-C-7-M | ecosystem: Environmental > Terrestrial > Soil >... | reverse complement strand
GTCAACAGTCTGTTTTCAGGTGGCAATTTCGCGTCCGCTTCGGCTGGCCGCGTGCGCGGGCCGGTCTTGCATTACTCTTTGTTGACACTTCTTTGCAAAGGTCGGTTGACGTCGGACTGCGCAAAAATTTTTTCAAGTACAGGTTTTCGCAAATGACCATGGCTGCCGCGCTCGGACGCCGGACGGCGGAGGCGCCGGCACGGCCGAAAGCAAGCCGCATCGCACGCGTCGATATCATCGGCGATCTCGACCAGGCGGAAAAGGCCTGGCGCGCACTGGATGATGGACGGCAGTTCGCAACGCCCTATCAGCGCTTCGATTTTCTCGCGGCCTGGCAACGGCAGGTCGGCGGCCGCGATGGCGCCGCACCGTTCATCGTGGTCGCCCGCGATGCCGAAGGCAAGCCGCTCGTGCTGCTGGCGCTGACGCACCGCCTTGGTGTCCGCACCGCCTGCTTCATGGGTGGCAAGCACACCACCTTCAACATGGCGCTTTGGGACAAGGCCTTCGCGCGGGAAGCGACCCTCGCCGATCTCGTTGCGCTTCTGTCGCAGCTTCGCGGTCACAATGCGGCGGACGTGCTGGCGCTCACGCAGCAACCTCTGCGCTGGCAGGATGTGGCGAATCCGCTGTCGCTGCTGCCGCATCAGCCTTCGGTGAACGCCTGCCCGCTGCTGACCCTGCCGCCCGGCGGCGACCCCGCAAGCCGTATCAGCAACTCGTTCCGCAAACGCTTGAAGAGCAAGGAACGCAAGCTGCAGGCGCTGCCAGGCTATCGCTATCTTGTCGCCGGCACGGATGCCGAGATCACGCGGCTGCTCGACTGGTTTTTCGACATCAAGCCGCAGCGCATGGCCGAGCAAGGACTGCCCGACGTGTTCGCCGAACCCGGCGTCGCGGATTTCATTCGCACGGCCTGCCTGACTTCGCTCCCCGGCGGCGGCCGTGCGATCGATATTCATGCACTCACGAGCGACACAGAAATCATCGCCCTCTTCGCAGGCGTCGCCGACGAGCATCGCTTCTCGATGATGTTCAACACCTACACGATGTCGGAAAATTCCCGTTTCAGCCCAGGCCTGATCCTGATGCGCAACATCATCGATCACTGCGCGGCCCGCGGCTGCCGCGCGCTCGATCTCGGGATCGGCTCCGACGATTACAAGCGGATGTTCTGCAAGAGCGACGAGCCGATCTTCGACAGCTTCATTCCCTTGAGCCCGAGCGGCCGGTTCGCGGCGGCCGCGCTGTCCGCCGTCAGTCGCCTCAAGCGGAGTGTCAAGCAGAACGAGCCGCTGCTACGCCTCGCACAACGCTTACGGCATGCCTTGCATTGACGATGCGCAGCGGCCGGTACGCATGCGGCGGCTCACGGAGGCGACGACTGACCCGGCCGGTCATGATATCCGCGGCCCTCTCGGCGATCGCAATCACGGTCGCGTTGGTGCGGCCTCTCACGATGCTCGGCATGACCGATGCATCGACCACGCGCAAGCCGTGGACGCCTTGAACATTCAGCAGGCAGTCCACAACCGTGCCGATGCTGCATGTGCTGGTCGGCTGGCAGGCGAGGCCGGCATTTTGCTGAACATACGACCAGATGTCGTGATCACGATCGGACAGAGGCGCGTTCTGAACCTTCCGCTGGATCGCCCTCAAGCTCGGTTGCCCTACGATTTGCAGGCACGTCCGCACGGCGGCGATCATGACCTCCTTGTCCTCCGGCGTGGTCAGCAGGTTACAGACGATGCGGGGTTTTACGTCGGGGCGCGCCGATCCCAGCATGACCTTTCCACGGCTGGTGGGTTTCATGACGGAGGGCGCAAAGCTGTAACAACGATCGCAGGACGCTGTCGGACGTTCATCGAAAGACAGCCCTTCATCGAGAGACAACCCCGGCCTCATTGCGATCTCGATATCCGGCGCATCGAGCCCAGCCCTGCTCGCGATGAATGCGCCCGCCACCGGTCCGTGCTGCTCCTCGTTGAAGAGACCGACATATCTGTCGCCCACCGCCGGCAACGTCTCGCGATCGGCGAGGTAGCTCAGCAATACCAAGGGATGATCCTGCAAATTCTCTCCGACAGGCAGATTGACGATCGGATCAATGCCAAGCGGCCCAAGCTGCTCCGGTTGACCGATGCCCGACAGCATCAGGATGTGCGGCGTTCCGTAAGCGCCCGCCGACAGAACGATCTCGCGGTCGGCCAGCAATGTCAGCTCTTTTCCATCGCGATGCGCGAGAATGCGGCGCGCATGCCTGCCATCGAACTCTATTTTGCGCACGCGCGCGTTGGTGAACACACGCAGGTTGGAACGCTTCGAGGCAAGATGAAGATAAGCCCGCGCCGCGCTGCCGTCGCGCCGCATGAACTGATAGCGCCCGACGCCGAATTGCGATTGTCCATTGAAGTCGTCGTTGCGCGCCAGACCGGCGGCAATGCCGGCCTCCACGAAACGATCGACCAGGCGATGCATGGACCGGCTGTTGCTGACGTTCGGCGGGCCATTCCTGCCGTGCAGATCGTCGCCACGGAATTCATTCGCTTCGGACTTGATGAAATACGGCAGTATCTCGTCATACGACCAGCCGGCCGCTCCGTGCCGAGACCATTCGTCGAAATCGGCCCGGTTGCCGCGGATATACGCCAAGCCGCTGATCGACGAACCGCCGAGGCCTCCGCCTTTCCGCAAATCGATGCGGCGCTGCCGCAGCGCGGGCTCGGGCTCGCTCATCAAATCTCGGTCGAAGTCGGCCTCGCGCCAGCCGGAGCCATCGATGGACAGGCCAGTCCCGGGGCCGATATCGCGACCGCCCGCCTCGACCAGCGCGACGGTGACGTCGGGATCTTCGCTCAACCGGGCTGCCAGCACGCAGCCGGCGGAACCTGCTCCAACGATGACGTAATCGAAATTGACTTTCATCTTGTCTCCCAAGTTCCGTCTATCGCGCGAGGTACGCTCGCGGTGACTCACGGAAAGGTGAGCTGTTGGGAGAAACTAGGGTGCAAACAATGATCATCGCTTGCACATTTCGAGCCTCGATTGACTGAAATGTGCACACTCACCAGCTACAACACGTCATAGTTGATAGAAATTTTATCTTCAATTGAAGGGATTCGCGACTTCAGCTGATCAAATTCGTGTCACGCTCAAATGACGTCCTTGCGAGTTGTGCGCCGGAATTTCGTGCCCGATACTCACCACAGTTTGTTTCGATTCTGCTGTCGGCTCTGACTTGGAGTCCTGGAGTGTTTGTCCTATGGCAGTTGAGGGGCTTTTTGGGGATCGCTTAGCGAAGCTCCTTCCGGTCGCGAACGGGCCGATACCGGTCCTGGTCAAGTCGATACGGAGAAGCGATTTCGCAGCGGTCAGATTGACCTATGACGGCGTGAGCGCCGAACGAAGCGAACCCTCGCCTCCCGATGAAGCGTTCGCGCTGTGCTTGAGACTGAAACACCAGAGGGTGGAGATCTGGTATGATGGACGCCTGGCCACCAAGCGTCCCTTCAAGCACGAGACCAGCATCCATGATCTGCGGTCCGAGATCGAGGTTCGTTTTCAACGACCCCTTTGATTTTCTTTATCTGTACTTTCCGCGATCCGTGCTGGCTGAACTCGCCGATCAGGAGGGTGTGACCGGCCTCGATCTGGCGGTCGCGCAAGGCAAAAGTTTCGCCGACCCGATCATCGCTCATTTGGGCGCGTGCCTGCTGCCGGCACTCGACGATCCGCATCAGGCAAACGACCTGTTCGTGGGGTCTGTCGCGACGGCCCTGCAGAGCCATTTTCTGGCGCATTACGTCGGCAAGCCACACATCGTCCAATCCCCGCGAAGCGGACTGACGGAGCGTCAGCTTCGGATTGCCAAGCAGGCGATTTGCGCGAACCTGGATGGCAGCGTGCGTCTCATGTCCATCGCCCAGGAATGCGGCCTGTCGGCCAGTCATTTCGCGCGAGCTTTCGCCATCAGCGTCGGCACGCCTCCGCATCAATGGCTGCTGGACCAGCGTGTCGACCTGGCCCGCCAGCTCCTCGGCGAGTCGGCGTTGCCGATCGCCGAAATCGCCATCCAATGTGGCTTTTCGGACCAGAGCCACTTTACGCGCGTATTCGCCGCCAAGACGGGAATGCCCCCTGGCCGCTGGCGACGCGTTCGCAAGCTCTAAGCAGAAGCTCGTTGCAAATTGGCCGCCTGCGATCTCCGAACGGAATTCTTACGCGCTCCCTGCATTTCGGATCAGGCCGCCGCGACGCTCGGCGCGGGCTCAACGGCGTTGGCAGGCTGCGCCGGCTTGCTCAGCATCGTCACCTCGCCAAAGCCGGCGGCCTGGAGCTGGTCGCGCATCAGCATGCGGTCATCCCGTGGCATCGCCGCATCGGGGACCACGACCGCGTGCGCCTTCGCGGTCAACAGGTCCGCGGGCAGGTCGGGTGCGGCACCGGCATCGAGCAGGACGTGGTCATAGACCTGCAGCAACGCATCGATGGCCAGCGTCAGCCGCGGCGACCGCAGCAAGGCGCGGTCGAAGCCGGGACACCCGGCGTTGACGAGCTGGACGCGCGACAGCCGGTCCCTGGTGATGATTTGCCCGAACGACGCTTCACCCTGCATCAATTCCGCAAGCCCCGGCGCGGCCGAGTCCACCGAAATCGCCGGCATCATCGGCGAGGACGCCGCCAGGTCCACCACAACGACCCGCGCCTCGCGCGCCAGCAGCCGGGCGAGCGTCAGCGCGGTCAAAGTGACGCTCTCGCCAGCGGCAGTGCCGAGGATCGTCACCTTGCGGGCGGATTCGCCGGCCACGTGCAGCGTGTTGGCAAGCTGCTCGATTTCGCTGAGGCCGCCCGCCACCGGCCGGGGCGGCGGCCCGATCACCGATGCGGACTCGGCGGTTTCGGCGACGTCGCCGGTTTCGGCCGGAGCAACCTCCGGCGCCTGCGCCGGGAGCGCGGGCGACGCAAAGGCTGCGACCGCGCCAGGCGCCGTCATTCGCAGCAATGCACCGGTGACGATCACCCCCGTCGAGAGCAGCATGGTCGCAAGCGTCGCAAGCAGCACGACGGGCAGCTTCTTCGGATAGGCCGGCATATTGGAGACGATGGCCCGCGAAATGATGCGTCCGTCCGCGGGCACGGCATCGATGTTCTCGCGGGTATTGGCTTCGCGATATTTCGCGAGATAGGATTCCAGCAGGTCGCGCTGCGCCTTGGCTTCGCGCTCCAGCGCGCGGAGCTGGACGTCCTGGCCGTTGCTGGAGGACGCCTGCTTCTTCAACTGATCGAGGCTCGCCATCAGGCTGTCGACCCGGCCACCCGCGATGCGCGCATCATTGTCCAGCGAGCGGGAGATCTTGCCGGCCTCGTCCCTGATCTGATGATCGAGATCGGCAAGCTGCGCCCTCAATTCCTTGATGCGCGGATGATTGTCGAGCAAGGTCGAGGACTGCTCGGCAAGCTGCGCCCGCAGTGTCACACGCTGCTCGGACAGCCGCCGCATCAACTCGGAATTGAGCACCTCGGAGGCCTCGATCGGCTTGCCGCCCTCAAGCATCTCGCGGATCAGCCGCGCCTTGGTTTCGGCGTCCGATTTCAGCGCACGCGCATTGTTGAGCTGCGTATTGAGCTCACCCATCTGCTGATTGGAGAGCGTCGTATTGTTGGTGCCGACAAACAGGCTCGATTTCGAGCGGAAATCCTCCGCCCGCGACTCCGCCTCGGCGACCTTGGCGCGCAGATTCTCGATCTCGCCGGACAGCCACTGGCTTGCGGATTTCGCCTGCGCCTGCCGCGCGTTCTGCAGCAGGACCAGATAGCCGTCGGCGATCGAATCGGCGACGCGCGCCGCCAGCTCCGGATCACGCGACTGGAACTCGACGACGATGACGCGCGACTTGTCCACCGCATAGGCCGTCAGCCGGTCGAAATAAGCATCCAGCACCCGCTCTTCCGGCGACATCGAGAATGGATCGCGGCCGATGCCGATGAGCGACAGCAGCGACTTCAGCGGCGAGATACCCTGCAGCACCGGATCGAATTCCGGCCGCTCCGCAAGCCTGTTCTTCTTGATGATCGCGCGCGCGAGATCGCGAGACAGCACGAGCTGAACCTGGCTCGTCACCGCCTCCGGATCGAGTGCTGCGCGCTCCTCATTGCGCTCGCCATTCGGCCGCAGGAAGACGTTCTCCCGCCCGTCGATCAGGATACGGGCCTCGGACTTGTAGCGGGGGGTCACGAGATTGACCGCGATGATCGAAAGCGCTGCGGCGAGCATCGTTGGAACGATGATCCAGTGCTTGCCACGCCCCAGCGCCTCGCCCAGCATGCGCAAATCGAGATCGCCGGCTTCCGTCGGACCGATCGCTCGCGCGGACGCGGCCGCCGGCTTGGAAACAGCCGTGCCGGCGACCGCCTTGTCACCATCCCCATGCCGAAACGCCAACAGCGCGGCGTGCCCCTGGAGCCGCCACGGCCTGAGCGCGCCTCGTGTCCAGCTTCCGAAGTTGATCATATCTCGCAACGACATTCGAAACGAACTCGCGAGTCAGAGGAGCGCGCAAAATTCTCAAGGCCCGAAAACACCATTCGATCTGCAGGTCCCCATATCGACGTGCGGCGGCTTGCGCGCACGGCGAGATCGGCGGCGCAGGGTGATTACACTCCATTAAGGTTGCCGCTGAGTTAATCGGGCGCATCTGACGCACACCGCAAAAGACCGGAATGAAGGATCATGCTTTGTTAATTAGGGAAGCCCTTAATCGATCGGTCATTTTCAAAGGACTGTCCGATGCGGGGCCCGCATATCGCCTTCTCTGGTTGCCTCACCGCCGCCGCGCTCGGCCGCAGGCGCGCGCTTCCGCCGTTTGCAGTGGCAAGGCGGTGCGGTCGCCAGCGCCGTTCCTGATTGCGGGTCCTCATTCATGGACCTCTCCTCGGATCAGCCGCTTCGTATCCTGCACGCCGTGCGCACGCCGGTTGGCGGAATCTTTCGCCATATCCTCGATCTCGCCAATGGCCAAGTCGAGCGCGGCCATCATGTCGGGATTGTCGCCGATACGCTCACCGGCGGAGACCGCGCCAAGGAGGCCCTGGCGCAGATTGAGCCCCACCTCAAGCTCGGGGTGCATCGCCTGCCCATCCGCCGCGAGCCGTCGATTGCGGATATTGGAGCCTGGCTGCATTTGCGGCGCCTCATTCGCGAGTTGAAGCCGGACGTGCTTCATGGCCATGGCGCAAAGACCGGCGTCTTCATCCGCGTCAAGGCGCCGACCAAGGACGCCATCCGCGTCTACACGCCACATGGCGGCTCGCTGCACTACCCGCTGAACACGCTCAAGGGCGCCTTCTATAGCCGTCTCGAACGCGCCCTGATGAACAGCACGGACCTGTTCTTGTTCGAAAGCGCCTTTGCCCGCGACACCTACCAGCGCATCGTCGGCGCGCCCACGGGATTGGTCCGTTGCGTCTTCAACGGCGTCACCGCCGACGAATTCGATCCGGTCGCTCGTGCCGGCGATGCCACCGACGTCGTCTATGTCGGCGAGTTCAGGCACATCAAGGGGGCCGACCTCGTGATCGACGCGCTGGCACGGCTGCATGCGGACGGCAAGCCGATCACGCTCACATTGGCCGGCGACGGCGAGGAGATGGAAGCGCTCACAGCGCAGGTGGCTCGGCTTGGCCTGACCAACGCGGTGCGCTTCATCGGCCATGTCAAGGCGCGCTACGGCTTCTCCAAGGGCAGGCTCCTGGTCGTCCCCTCGCGCGGGGACTCGATGCCCTATGTCGTGATCGAGGCCGCGGCCGCCGGCATGCCGATGATCGCAGCCGATGTTGGCGGCATTCCCGAAATCTTTGGCGAGCACGCCGACGCGCTGTTTGCTCCCAGCGCCGCTGCCGCCATCGCCGATGCGATGGCGGCTGCGCTAAAAGATCCGCACGCGGCACAGGCGCGCGCAAATTCGCTGCGGGAACGCATCCTCCGACATTTCTCGCAAGAAGCGATGGTGGATGGTGTCCTTGCCGGATACCGCGACGCATTTCTCGCATCCCGGCCGTGGCATTCGGGGGCGGTCGCGGCCCGCGTCAGGCCATGATGATCGCGACAACAGAACGTTAACCTTCATTTGCCGAGCTAACGCTTTTTTCCGAATTGTCGCGTAAGTCCAAAGCCGATGAATACCGCCTCAGCGCACAAGCCCGGGACGCGCGGCCAGAGGCTTGGAAAGCGGATTTGAGAAGCGGACGGATCGTGGAAACTCTCAAGGCACGCTCGATGCTGAACGACGCGGCGTCAACCGCAAGCCACGCGCCTGTCGAACGGCGGCGCCGGCTGTCGGAGGCGGCGCTTGCCGTGGCCAGCCAGAAGGTGCGCCCCGCCTATTCGCCGATCGTGATCGCCGGCCTCGTGTGCCTGGCGGATTTCGCCTCGTTGAGCCTTGTCGGCATCGGCATCTATTTCGCTTATGTGGTGCCGATCTCCGGTTTTCATTGGGAGTATCTCGCGGCGATCCTGGCCATGACGGCAGCCACGGTAGTCTGCTTCCAGGCAGCCGATCTCTATCAAGTTCAGATGTTCCGCGGTCAGCTCGGCCAGATGACCCGGATGATCTCGGCCTGGGCCTTCGTGTTCCTGTTGTTCATCGGCGTGTCGTTCTTCGCCAAGGTCGGCAGCGAGATCTCGCGGCTGCGGCTCGCGGCCTTCTTTGTCGTCGGGCTCGCCGTCTTGACCATCGAGCGGTTGTGCCTGCGCGCGCAGATGCGAAACTGGGCACGCCAGGGCCGGCTCGACCGGCGCACGGTGATCGTCGGCTCCGACGAGAGCGGCGAACAACTGATTCAGGCGCTGCGCAGCCAATGCGATTCGGACATCGACATTCTCGGCGTGTTCGACGACCGTAACGACAGCCGCGCGCGCGAGACCTGCGCCGGCAGCCCAAAGCTCGGCAAGGTCGATGACATCGTCGAATTTGCCCGCCGCACCCGCGTCGACCTTGTGCTGTTCGCACTGCCGATTACGGCCGAAACGCGCATTCTCGACATGCTGAAAAAACTTTGGGTGCTGCCCGTCGACATCCGCCTGTCCGCTCACACCAACAAGCTGCGCTTCCGGCCGCGCTCTTATTCCTATGTCGGCGAGGTGCCGACGCTTGACGTGTTCGAGGCGCCGATCACCGACTGGGATCTGGTGATGAAATGGCTGTTCGACCATGTGGTCGGCGCGCTGATCCTGTTTGCGGCATTGCCGGTCATGACGCTCGTAGCGCTTGCCGTCAAGCTCGACAGTCCCGGCCCCGTTCTGTTCCGCCAGAAGCGCTTCGGATTCAACAATGAGCGCATCGACGTCTTCAAGTTCCGATCGCTCTATCATGATCAGGCCGATCTGCTGGCCGCGAAAATGGTGACGCGGAACGATTCCCGCGTGACCCGCGTCGGCCGCTTCATCCGCAAGACGAGCCTGGATGAGCTGCCGCAGCTCTTCAACGTCGTGTTCAAGAGCAACCTCTCACTCATCGGGCCGCGTCCACATGCGGTGCAAAGCAAGGTGCAAAGCCGGCTGTACGACGAGGCCGTCGATGGTTACTTCGCGCGGCACCGCGTCAAGCCGGGCATCACCGGCTGGGCGCAGATCAACGGCTGGCGCGGCGAGATCGACAATGAGGAAAAAATCCAGAAGCGGGTCGAATTCGATCTCTATTACATCGAAAACTGGTCGGTGCTGTTCGACCTCTACATTCTGTTGAAGACGCCGATCGCGCTGTTGACCAAGCGCGAGAACGCCTACTGAGCTGTTCGTCTTGACGTTGCGTAGGTTCGTGTGAGCTGGCGTAGGACATGACCAAGACATCCCTCATGTCCAGATTCGACGATCATGTGATGGCGTATGCTGCAGCGGCTACGCCAACTTCAGCCATGGCCGCGCCAACCCCGGCCAAGGCCGCACCAGCCAAGACCGCGCCGAGGGTACTTGCGCTGCAACGCGCGTTGGTCTGGCTGGCCGGCGCGTCGGCCGCCATCGTTTTCGTCGAGCCAAGTCCCTATGAGCTGGTGACCGTTGTCGCAGCCGTCATTTTCTTCACCACCGGACTTCGGCTGCGGCTCTTGTTCATGCCGCCCCTTTTGCTGCTGGTGCTGATCAATACCGGCTACAGCATCGGCGCGATCCCGCTGCTCGACAATTCCATCATCGCAAGCTGGATCGCAACCTCCTGGTACATGGCGCTGACCGTGATATTCCTTGCGATGGTCATGTCCGAAGACACGATGGCGCGGCTCGACATGCTGCGGCGCGGCCTGATCGTCGGCGGGATCATCGCTTCGCTTGCGGCGATCGCTGGCTACTTCAATCTCGTGCCCGGCGGATATGATCTCCTGACGCTGTATGGCCGCGGTCGCGGCACATTCAAGGACCCGAACGTGCTCGGCGCGTTCCTGGTCCTGCCGTCGCTGTTCGTGCTGCAGGACGTGGTCACCGCGTGTTTTGCAAAGGCGCTGCGCAGCGCGATCGCGCTTGGCATCATGGCATTGGCGATACTCTTGGCCTTTTCGCGCGCAGCCTGGGGCCAGCTGATCCTGACCGCCATGTTGATGCTGGCGCCGATGGTCATGACCAGCCGATCGAACGCGGAGCGTTCGCGTATCGTTGTCGTGACGATCATCGCGGCGCTCGCCGCGGCGCTATTGGTCGCGGTGCTGCTGTCGTTCAGCTCAGTGGCCGACATGTTCGAGCAGCGAGCCAGTTTCGACCAGAGCTATGACGAAGGCCGCTTCGGCCGGTTCGGTCGCCATCTTCTCGGCGCCGACATGGCGCTCGATCTGCCCTTCGGCATCGGCCCGCTGCAATTTCACCGCTTCTTTCCGGAAGACACCCACAATTCCTATCTAAACGCCTTCATGTCGGGCGGCTGGCTCTCCGGCGTATGCTATCCGGCGCTGGTGTTCGTGACGGTCATCATCGGCTTTCGCCATGTCTTCGTCCGCGTCCCCTGGCAGCGAAGCTATCTTGCGGTTTTCGCGGCGTTCCTCGGCACGGTCGGCGAAAGCTTCATCATCGACACAGACCACTGGCGCCATTTCTTCATGATGCTGGGCGTCATGTGGGGCCTGTTCGCCGCAGCGCGGCCCTACAAATTCGGCCACGCGGTCGCCGCCGAGGCCGACCGGGCTTCCTGACCCACGGCGCTTGCGTGATGCACGCCGAGAGCCTACGTCTCCACCGTGAACGTCATCCCGGCATGAGCGACAAGCCGCCTGATCAGGCGGTCGCCCATGGCGGCGCCGGGAGTCCAAATGCCGGCAGGAACTTCCGGCGCATCGCGCAGCAGGCAGATCGCGCATTCGGCGATCATCTTCGATGTCGAGCCATAGCCGGGATCGCGATCGCCGCGCACCGCCACATGAACCTGGCGCCCGTCCGGCGCCAGCGCGACGAACAGCAGATCGTAGGAACCGTTCTCGCGCTCCTGCTTCGACGGTCCCTCGCCCGGCTTCGGTCCGTCGGACGCGCCCATCTTGTTGTTGGCGGCCATCACCAGCTTGGCATTGGCTGCACCCTGCTCGCCCGCGCCGGTCAGGACCATCTCGTCGTACACAAAGTCACGGCCATAGGGAAAGCCCATCAACATGTTGGAGCGATGAATGCTGCGCGTGTTGATGCTCGACATCACAAACGGTGCAGTCCAGGACTTCAGCTCCTCATCGAAGACCGGCTTATTGCCCGGCGGCTGCTTCGGTCCCTCGAAGCCCGGCGTCAAGACGAAGGGATTCTTCAGCAGGGCGACCAGGCTCAGATCCTTGGCGGCGGCCGTGAAGGTCGCCTTGATACTGGCATAGGTGCCTCCGGAGAACGTCCCCTTCAAGTCGCGGACACGGCCCTTGACGCGATGCGCCGGCGCACCGAAAACCTTCTTGGCCTCTTCCTGGCAGAAGAATACGCCGAGCTCGAAGGGCAGCGAGTCGAAGCCGCAGGAGAACACGATTCTGGCGCCGCTCCTCTGCGCCGTTGCGTGTTGGGCGTCGATCATCTGCCGCATCCAGACCGGCTCACCGCAGAGATCGACGTAATCCGTGCCCGAGGCCGCGCAGGCCGCGAGCAGCTCCGCGCCATAGAGCTGATAGGGGCCGACGGTCGATATCACGAGGCGTGTCTGCGCAATCATCGCCTTCAGCGAGGCGGCATCGCCCGAATCGGCCGCGATCAAGGGCGTATCGGCCGATGCGCCGATCGCATCGCGAACCGATTTGAGCTTGTCGAGGCTGCGCCCGGCCATCGCCCATGTCAGCCGCTTGTCGTCCCTGTAATGCGTGGCGAGATATTCGGCGACGAGCTGGCCGGTGAATCCGGTTGCGCCATAGACAACGATGTCGAACTTCGACGAAGAATTCATATTCTACTTTCCTGACGTCACTTCACTGTTGCGAGTCATTATTGCAAGCCGAATTGCGAGCCGACAAATCGGCACGATGCGCCGCCCGAGGGCTCGCAACGATGTCCTGCTATTTCCTGCCATAGGACACGCCCATGCCGGCGCGCACGTCGCTCTGGATACCATAGGGCGCGATCGGATAACGCAGGCCGTTCCTGGCGAGCTGCTTCATGCCGACAACGGCCTTCGCAAGATCGGGCGGCTTGATCGCCATCAGCATCTCCTCATCCGGGACGCCCCCATAGCGCCGCTCCGCGAAGCAGGGCAGCGACAGGCTTGGCTCGCCGGTCTTGAGCGCCCTGCCCCAGGAATCCGCGCAAGCGGTTTCGCCGACCACGCCCCATTCGAACTTCTTGTAGCCGGTATATTGCAGCCCGTTGATCAGAATGATCATCTGCCCCGGCGTCGCATAGACGAGGCATATGTCCGGTGGATTAAGCCGGCCGCTCGCGAGCGGGCTCACCGCCATCGCTTGATACTGGCCGAACGGCACGACGTCGAGCGCCTCCTGGCGCCTGCGCGCGTCTTCGGCCGTGCCGTGCCAGACGCCGACATAGTTTTCGCCTGCGAGCCATTTTTCGTCCTGCGGCCCCAGCCCGATCACGGCGCGGCATTGCGCGCCGACGAGATCATTTCCGGTGATGCCGACGGTCCAACCCAGCCGTGAGGCCATGCTGACGATCTGGTCGGTGGTGTGGATCGCGCTCGGCCTGCGGATCTTTGGGATCGCCTCCATGTCCTCGACACGCGCGAACATCTTGATACCGGTGACGGTGGTCTTCAGCCGCAACAGGCTGTTGAGGTCGGCCACCATGGCGGCCAGATCGATCTGTTCCGGCGGGCTCTGCTGCATGTTTCTCCCTCCGATGGGCGCTCATCGAGCACGCATCCACGTCGTCTCGATCCGACCCCTTGTTAGACCGTCGCGGCGGCGGCTTCCAGCACTTCGATCCGGCGAGTATCGGGCCTGAGGAAGTGCCGAGAATCACTGCTATCCCGGCAATTGGGCCAAATCTTTCCCGATGGTGTCAGAATCACCTATCAATTCATCGCCAAATCACGCTGAAACGGGCTGATGAACCGCAGGGAACGCCGAGCCGCCGGCAAACGCGCGAAGATGGATCAGGGCGCGCCGGCGGCACCGACGCCTGCCGCGCTCTACGAGACCGGCCTTCAACATTTGCGAGCCGGATGGCATCTCGACGCTCAGATCGCCTGCCAGCAGGCGTTGGCGATCGACCCAGGACACGCTGACAGCCTGCACCTCATGGGCCTGTTGTCGCTTCGGACGCAGCAATATGATCACGCGGTCGCGTGGCTATCGGGCGCCATCCGGCAAAATCCACGGAGCGATTATCTCTCGACGCTTGGGATCACGTTGAAGCAGATGGGGCGCCTCGACGATGCACTCAGCGTGTTCGACAAGGCGCTGCAGCTCAAGCCTGACGACGCCGAGCTATGGAAGCATTTCGGCGGCGTGCTCGCGGCGCTCGATCGGCCCGCCGAGGCTCTCTTGAGCTTTCAGCGCGCCCTGCAACGCGACCCGCGCCATTGGGAGGCTGCTTATCAGAGCGGCGTTCTCCTTCATCAGCTCGAGCGGTTCGACGAGGCGCTTTTGCAATTCGATCTGTGCTGCGCGTTGCGGCCGGATTACGCTGCGACGCTCCAGATGCGCGCGCGGGTGCTGCGCGTCTTGAAACGATACGAGGAATGTTTGGCCGACAATGAGCGCGCGCATGCTCTCGACCCGGCCGATCCCGTCGTCTGCAACAATATGGGCGATGCGCTGCTCTGGCTCGGCCGCTATGACGAAGGCCTGCGCTGGTTCGACAGAGCGCTCGCGCTGCGACCGGATTTCATCGAGGTCCTGCTCAACAAAGCTTTTGCGCTGCTGCAGGTTCATCGCTTCAACGACGCGTTCGACACCTACCGTCGCGTCAAGCTCCTGGACCCGAACAACGCCACCGCTGCCTATGCGAAGGCTGCGTGGCAGCTCGCCCATCTTGGGCTGTTGACCGGCGACTTCGCGGCCGGCTGGGCCGAGCGCGAGGCGCGCTGGATGGTTCCTGATTTTTCGCCGGAATATCCGAAATTCCCGCAGCCCAAATGGCTCGGACAGGAATCGATCGACGGCAAGACCATCCTCGTTCACGTCGACGAGGGCCTTGGGGACACGCTGCAATTCGCCCGCTATCTGCCGCTCGTGGCGGCGCGTGGAGCGCGCGTCGTTGTCGTCGCGCAGGACGCGCTGTGTCCGTTGCTGTCCGGCGTGTCGGGCGTCTCGGACTGCATGCCGTTCTCGTCGCGGGCCTATCCTGCCTTCGACATGCACTGCCCGATCATGAGCCTGCCGCTCGCGTTCGGCGCGACGCTTGCGACGATTCCGCCGGCGAACTATCTGCCACCGCTTCCAGCCGAACGCGTCGCCCTCTGGAACAGTCGCCTCGGCGCGCGTGATCGCATGCGGATCGGTCTGGTCTGGTCCGGCAATGCCAAACAGGGCAACGACCGCAACCGCTCGATGCCCTTTGCGCAGCTTTTGCGCCTCCTCGACATTGATGCGACCTTCGTGAGCCTGCAGAAGGATCCGAGGCCGGACGACAGGGCGCTGCTGGCGGGGCGTACCGACATTATCGACGTCACGGCCGACCTGACCGACTTTGTCGAAACCGCCGCGCTCGTCTCCTGCCTCGACCTCGTGATCACGGTCTGCACCAGCGTCGCGCATCTTGCCGCGACGCTGGGACGCCCGACCTGGGTCATGCTGCCTTATCTGCCCGATTGGCGCTGGCTGCTCGATCGCGACGACAGCCCCTGGTATCCGACCGTGCGGCTGTTCAGGCAGGACGACACGCGGGACTATGCCCGGGTGGTCGAGTCCGTCCGATCCGAGTTGCTGGCGATGATGTCGTCCCCCAGGTCCGGACCGTAATGGCCATGGCCAACAGCGGCTTGCGGCCTCGCTATGATCCCTCCGGCCCCGGAAACAGCGCGTCGCTCCGGCCCGCAAGCCAATAGGCAAGCAGACCGATCCATTCGCGCGCGGCCGTGTCGGTGCGGGACAGTCCATCCGAGGCCGTCTTGGTAAAGTCGAAGAGATCGTCGCGCCCGCCGACCCGCCAATCCACCGGGTAAGGCTCGACCGCAAAGCCCGCTTTGCGAAACAAGCCGACCGATCGCGGCATGTGATAGGCGGATGTGACGAGCAGCCACCGCTCGCCCGCCTTTGGCTTCACGAGTTCCTTGGAGAAGACGGCGTTCTCATAAGTATTGCGCGAAAGCCGCTCCAGGATCAGCCGTTCCTTGGGAACACCGAGGCTCACCAAGATTTCCGCCGCGTAGTCGGCTTCCTTGGCATCGTGCGAAAGAAGGTTCGCGCTGCCGCCAGTGAAGACGATGCGGGCGTCTGGATAGCGGCGGGCAAGCGCCGCGGCGGCCATCAGGCGGTCGGCCCCTGTTCGTGTGACCGGCATGTTATGCGCGATCGACACGTCGGGATCGATCGGCCCACCTAGAACGACGATGCCGTCCGGTGCACCGCGGGCGGCATTCCAAGGCGGAAAGCGAGTCTCCAGCGGGAATATCAGCCAATTACTGAGCGGAGAGAAGCCGCAGATCGCAAGCAGCACGATCGAGATGACAAGCAGCTTGCGGCCCAGCGGCGCGAACCGGTTGACCAAAAGCAGCATGCCGATCAAGCCGAGCCCGATCAAAAAATTTGTCGGCATCGCCATGACGCCGGCGGTCTTGGAAAGCACAAAAAACAAGCAGGAACCTCTTTGGCAGGGTGTAACGCCGAATCGTGCGGCCCTAAAATGCCACATGCGGACTTGACCCGCCTATCCATCCGTCTTCACAAAGGACGCAAGACCCCGGCAGTCAAGACCGCGATCCATCCAGTGAGTTGCCCATGGCTCATCACCACCTGCGCTCAAGTCCCGAAACCTGTCATTGGGGTTTCTTCGAAGCCAGGCTCAAGCCGGTGCTCACGGTCGAAAGCGGCGACGAGGTGACCGTTCACACCATCAGCGGCGGTCCGGATGTCGTGCCCGACAAAACAAAGTTTCACGTCCCGCCGGAGCTCTTCGATGTCCATGCCAGGAGCGAGCGCATGGTGCCCGGCCATATCCTCACCGGGCCGATCGCGGTGCGAGGCGCCGAGCCCGGCGATGTGCTGGAGGTCGACATCCTCGACGTGAAGCTAAGGCAGGATTGGGGTTATAACGTCATCCGCCCGCTGGCCGGCACCCTGCCCGACGATTTCCACGAGACCCGGCTGCTGCATATTCCGCTCGACCTTGAGCGCATGGTCGGGCGGCTGCCATGGGGGCTCGATCTGCCGCTCGCACCGTTTTTCGGGGTGATGGGGGTCGCGCCGCCGCCGGCCTGGGGCCGCATCACCTCGCTGATACCGCGCGCGATGGGCGGCAATCTCGACAACAAGGAACTGGGCGCGGGTGCCAAGCTCTATCTGCCGGTGTTCGTGCCGGGCGCGCTGTTTTCCTGCGGCGACGGTCATGGCGTGCAGGGCGACGGCGAGGTCTGCGTCACCGCGATCGAAACCGCCCTGCGCGGCCGTTTCCGCCTGACGCTGCGCAAGGACCTGCGGCTTGCCTATCCCCGCGCCGAGACGCCAACGCATTACATGACCATGGCGATGGAGCCCGATCTGGACCAATGCGTCGTGCGCGCGCTGCGCGACATGATCGCGCTGCTTGGCGAAAAGCGGAACCTTTCGCGCGAGGATGCCTACACGCTCTGCAGCCTTGCAGCGGACCTGCGGGTGACACAGACCGTCAATGGCTCCAAAGGTATTCATTGCATGATCGCCAAGACCGTCGTGCACGGTTAGCACTGCGCGGTGCGAGATCCGGACGTACACATCCCTTCGCGGCAGGGCGCTTTGTCACACCACCGTCAAATGCCGCAGGGAATTTAATAGACAGGAACGAGACAAGGATACGTAAGGATACGAGATGCCCCCCTCAGACAGTCACCGGAACCAGGAGCAGTCGGTTCAAGACCAGCTCATGCGAGAGCGGATCGACGCAGACCTCCGGGACAGTCTTGACGAAGAGCTCGAACTGGAGCTCGAAGACCGCGAGATCGAGGCGTTTCGGACCACGCCGTTCAGTCAGGACCGGCCCCCGGCGATGGACCGTTCCGTCTATTTCAAGGAGCTGTTCCGCCTGCAGGGCGAACTGGTCAAGCTGCAGGATTGGGTGCTGCGCAACAGGCTCAAGGTGGTCATCCTCTTCGAGGGCCGCGACTCCGCCGGCAAGGGCGGCGTGATCAAACGCATCACCCAGCGTCTCAATCCGCGCGTTTGCCGAATCGCCGCCCTTCCTGCGCCCAACGAACGCGAGCGCACGCAATGGTACTTCCAGCGTTATGTCGCGCACCTGCCGGCCAGCGGCGAAATCGTGCTGTTCGATCGTTCCTGGTACAATCGCGCCGGCGTCGAGCGCGTGATGGGATTTTGCACCGAAGAGCAGGTCGAGGAGTTTTTCCGCTCAGTGCCGGAATTCGAGCGCATGCTGGTCCGCTCCGGCACCATCCTTCTCAAATACTGGTTTTCGATCACCGACGAGGAGCAGCAATTCCGCTTTCTGATGCGCATTCACGATCCGCTCAAGCAATGGAAGCTGAGCCCGATGGACGTGCAGTCACGCGCCCGCTGGGAGCAGTACACCAAGGCCAAGGAAGAGATGCTGCGCCGAACGCACATTCCGGAGGCGCCATGGTGGGTGGTCGAGGCCGACGACAAGAAGCGCGCCCGGCTCAACTGCATCTCGCATCTCTTGGATCAGATCGGCTATGGCGAAGTGCAGAACGCGCCCGTGCTCCTGCCTGAGCGCATCCGTCATCCCGATTATCAGCGCGAAGAGATCTCCGCCGACATGTACGTGCCGGAGCGTTTCTGAGCGCCGACTGAACTCTTTCCATCGCTCCCGGTGTTCGCTAGCATCATCCCCAACAACAGAGAGGGAAGCGATGCTGAAGGAGAGACCGTCGCCGGCCGAAGAGGCCGCGCGCGAACGTGATATGCGAGACGCGCTCGCGTCCTGCCCCCGCATTCTCGATCTGATCGCGCGTGGTCCCCTCGCCGATCCGGACGCGGACGCAATCATCTATCTGCGTTCGCTGCTCGATCCCCATCCGGTCAGGCTCTCAAACAATCATTTGATGGGATCGATCAAGGTCGCCGAGACATTCTTCCGCGCGCAAGGCATCGGCGGCAATGACGCCGTCGCGATCCTCGTGCCGACCTGTCCTGCGACGATCGCGGCGATCTTCGGCGCCACGGCCTGCGGCATCGCCGAGCCGCTCAATCTCCTGTTCACGCGCGAGGCGATCATCGCGCAGCTCAATGCCGTCGAGGCGAAGCTTTTGCTCGCGCCGTCGCCCGGCCTGCCGGGCGGGCTCTATGAAAAGATCGAAGGCCTGCAAAAGGACGTCCCATCGCTGCGGCGGATCGTGATCGTTCCGCTCGACGGCACGATCGCGTTCGACGGCGAAGTGCTCGCACCGGATTCCGCCTGGCGCGAGGACTATGGCAAATGCCATGACACTTCGCAGGCCGACCGTGTCGCCGTCATGTTGCCGACCGGCGGGACCACCGGGCATCCGAAGGTCGCCCGCCTGTCTAACCGCGCGATGGTCGCCTCATGCGTATCGTCGCGGATGGCGCTGGATTATCGAAAAGGCGACCGCGCCATGATCCCGCTGCCGCTGTTCCATGTCGGCGGCCTGTTTGTCGGCGTCGGTGCCTGCCTGTCTGCCGGCACCGCCTTCGTCATTGCCGGCCCGGCGGGCGCGCGCGATCCGGCATTCATCACCCAATATTGGGAGATCATCGAGAGGCACCGCGTCACCCACGCTGGTGGCGTGCCGACCACGCTCGGCGCACTCGCCGACGTCCCGGTCGGCGAGCACGATATTTCCTCCTTGCGCGTGACTGGGTGCGGCGCCTCAATCTGCCCGCCGGAGATCGAACGGCGTTATCTCGCAACATGGGGCGGCCCTTGCGTGCAGCAGGTTTACGGCATGACGGAGCTTGCGGGTGCAATCACGCATGATGTGGCCGGCGTGAAGCCGCGCGCCGAAGCGGTCGGGACCAGGAACCCGATGGTCGAGCTTGCGATCCTCGCAGGCGGCGAGCTCCACACCGGGCCATGGCCCTCTCCTGTTGGCGAACTGCTTACCAGGGGGCCGCAGGTGTTTCCGGGCTATGTCGACAAGCTGCAGACCAAGGACGCCTTCCACGACGGATGGCTGCGCACCGGAGACATCTGCCGCATCGACGCGGACGGCTTCGTCTACATCATGGGCCGTGCCAAGGACGTCATTATCCGCGGCGGCCACAATATCGACCCGCGCACGATTGAAGATGCCGCGCTGGCATTTCCAGGCGTCGCGCTCGCCGCAGCCGTCGGCCGGCCCGACGCCTATGCCGGCGAAGTCCCGATGCTGTTTGTCTCGGCGCAACCCGGCACCAACATCGATCCACAGGCGCTTTCGGCATTCGTGCTGGAGAAAATCATGGAGCCGCCCGCGCGGCCGCGTGCGGTCTCGATCATCGCCGAGATGCCGGTCACGCCGGTTGGAAAGATCTTCAAGCCGAAACTGCGAGAGATCGCCGCAGGCGAAGCCGCGCGCGAGCTGCTGGCGGCCGAGGGTGTCTCGAAGGATGTCAATGTCGAGGCGGTCACCGATCCGTTACGCGGGCTCTTCCTGCGGGTGAAGGCCGCGCCGAGCCAGGCGGAAACGGCGCGGCAGCTTCTGCAGCGCTTCCCCGTGAAGGTCGAGCTTTAGAGAATGATCCGGAGAAGCCCGTCCCGCACCGGCCCGGGCGGTAAGCGCGGGCTCGACACCATTGCTTGAGAATGAGTGATCGGGGGCGTCACAACGAGTGATCGACTGTCTCCTTATCGGCGCGGAACGCGTTCGCTACCCTGCCATCGGGTGATGAACAGCGGAAGCGATGGTGAGAGACATGTTGAAGAACAAATTGTCGCCTGCGGACGAGGCACTGCACGAGGAAGAGCTGCGCCGGACGCTGGTGGCCTGTCCCCGTATCGTCGATCTGTTCGCGCGCAACCGGATCGACGATCCCGACGCGGACGCGATCATCTATCTTCGTTCGCCGCTCGACGAGAATCCGGTCAGGATCTCTGGTGATCACTTGATGGGCTACATCAAGGCGGCGGAGAACTTCTTTCGCGCGGAGCAGATCGGCAAGACGGATACGGTCGCGATTCTGCCTCCGTCCTGCCCGGCGTCGATCGCCGCGATCTTCGGCGCCACGGCCTGCGGCATCGCCGACCCCCTCAACCTCCTGTTCACGCGCGAGACGATCATCGCGCAGCTCAATGCCGTCAAGGCAAAATTGCTGCTCGCGCCATCTCCGGGGACGCCCGGCGGTCTGTATGAAGAGATCGAAGGCCTGCAAAACGAGGTCCCATCGTTGCGGCGGATCGTGACCTTTGCGCTCGACGGCACAGTCGCGTTCGACGGCGAAGTGCTCACGCCCGACCCGGATTGGCGCGAGGACTACGGCAGATGCACTGCCTCCACCGAAGCTGAACGCGTCGCAATGATGTTGCCGACCGGCGGCACCACCGGCCAGCCAAAAGTCGCGCAGATCACCAACCGCGCAATGGTTGCGTCGACGATGTCGACGCGCCTCGCGCTGGGCGCTCGAAAAACCGATCGCGGCTTGATCCCATTGCCGCTGTTCCATGTCGGTGGCCTGTTTGCCGGCCTCAGCAGCACCGTGGCGGCCGGGGCGGCATTCGTCATTGCCGGAGCCGCCGGCGCGCGCGATCCTGTTTTTGTTGCCCAATATTGGAAGACGATCGAGAAATACCGCATCACTCACGCCGGCGCCGTTCCAACCACACTCGGCGCGGTGGCCGACATTCCCGTCGGCGATTGCGACATCTCATCGCTCCGCGTCTCGATCGTGGGCGCGTCGCTCTGCCCGCCGGAGGTGGAACGGCGCTATCTTGCGCGATGGGGCGGTGCTTGCATCCAGCAGATCTATGGCCTGACCGAGGTGGCCGGCGGGATCCTGCATGATGTCGTCGGCGTGAAGCCGCGCGCCGAGGCCGTCGGCGTCAGGAGTCCGATGACCGAGCTTGCGGTCCTCGCCGACGGCAAGGTGCATTCCGCGCCACGGCCCTCCCCCATCGGCGAACTGCTCATCAAGGGGCCCCAGGTGTTCCGGGGCTACCTCGACAAGAAGCAGACCAAAGACGCCTTCCACGAAGGATGGCTGCGCACCGGAGACCTCTGCCGCATCGATGCCGATGGATTCGTCACCATCATGGGCCGTGCCAAGGACGTCATCATCCGTAGCGGCCACAACATTGACCCGCGCACGATCGAGGATGCGGCGCTCGCATTTCCAGGCGTGGCGCTTGCCGCGGCCGTGGGCCGGCCCGACACCTATGCCGGTGAGGTGCCGATGCTGTTCGTCTCGGCGCAGCCGGGCGCCGATATCGATCCGCAAGCGCTCTCGGCGTTCGTGCAGGAACGTATCATGGAGCCGCCGGCGCGGCCGCGTGCGGTCTCGATCATCGCCGAGATGCCAGTCACGCCGGTCGGCAAGATTTTCAAACCGAAGCTGAGGGAGATCGCCGCGCGTGAAGCCGCGGACGAGCTGCTTGTGGCCGATGGCCTTGCCGAAGATGTCAGCGTCGAAGCCGTCACCGATCCGGCACGCGGCCTCTATCTGCGCGTGATGGCCGCACCTGACCGCGCAGCGATGGCTAAACGGATTTTGGAACGTTTTCCAGTGAAGACCGAGATCCAGGCTTGAAGCGACTTTCAGCGTTACAACCTGATTGAGCATGATCCTTTCGGAAAACCGCTACACACCCCGCAACAAGTGCAACAAGCTTTTTCCGGATCATGCTCTCAAGAGCGCGACCAGGCTTCATCCTGAACCTGATCGCGCATAGGCGGCCCGGCGCATATCGCGTTCCCTGAAGAGCCAATACGCCGCGAATCGGGACCCCCGGATTCGGCGCCGATGGCGCGCTGTCCGCGTGACGGCCAGCCCCGGCATTTCTCTTTTCCACGGCTGGTTTTGGTCTCCCCTCCCGCCTTTACCGGCCGGGGCTGTGGATAACTGTGCCGAATTCGCGGTACAATTGTAGGGAATTCAATGCCTTAACTAAATGAGGCAAGCAGCCTATACAAGATTCGGGATTCCCAATAGAGTCGAAAAAGTTACTTTTAAGTATCTTTATTGCAGACTAGCCTTTCCCATGGCCACGGAAAAAGCCGAGACCGACCGCGTTCCCGTAACCTTGTCGCTCGCAACCATCGCTTATCTCGAAAGGCTTGTGAGACAGGGCACCCACGGCACCAGCGTTCCAGGTGTCGCCAGGACATTGATCGAGGAAGGCATCAGGCTCGCCATCAAGGACGGGCTGTTGTCGATCCGCGACAATGGCAAGCCATAACGGGAGTGTTGAAGCGCGCGGGAGGTACGGTCGGATACGAGGCCAGGACGATCCGAATGGGGATCAATTCTGGAAGCTATCGACATGCCCGCTGATCAAACGACCAATCCATCATCGACGCGCCAACCGACCCACCAATTGACCTGGACCACCGAACGTCTCGAATTGCTGAAGAGCGGCTTTGAAGCTGGGCTGTCCTGCCGCGAAATAGCGGCTACCATCGGTGTCAGCCGCAATGCCGTGATCGGCAAGATCTCGCGCCTCAACCTGACGCGCGACAAAGCCGGCGTCAGAGGGCCGGCCCGGAAGGTCAGCGACAACAGGCCTCGCACGAAAGCCCAGGCAGCGCTTCGGCACTTTCTGTTGAAAGCCGTGCCCACCGACCTGGAGGAGCCCGTTGTCGAGATCGACACGATCCACAACGGGCACTCCTGCTCGCTGTTCGAGCTCACCAAGGAGCGGTGCCGTTGGCCGATCAGCACACCGGGCGCTGCGGATTTCTGCTTCTGCGGCAACACGCCGCTCGAAGGCATGCCCTATTGCGCAGGCCACAGCCGCATGGCCTACCGGGTGAGCGCACGCGAGCGCTAGAGCCCCCGTTCCGATTCAATCGGAACGGAGGCTCTAGTCTGTTGTTCTTACCGTTTTCTTCACGCGAACCGGCACCTACCCCCGGAGCAAGTCCGAGGGCATGCTTCGCTCGAAAACGCTCTGAAAGTCACCCACGCGGCAAATTGCGAAATGAGCTTTTCGTACCTGCGTTCTCGTTTCTATCCCAGCCGCCAGCCGATCTCTTCGGCGATGCTCCGGAAGAACTCCTCGTCATAGGCGCGCTCCGGAGCCTGCCGCACCATTTCGTCAAGCTTGTGCGCGTCCTCGCCGACCAGGATGCGCCATTTGCCGGCCTTGACCCCATCGAGAATGATTTTTGCCGCCGCCGCTGCGGTGGTCGGCGCTTCTTCGCGGAAGGTTCGCGCCCGGTCGAGCGCGATCTGTTGAATCTCCTCGTCCGACATGACCGCGGTGTCGACGCCCCTGCCTTGCAGGCGCTGGCGCGTCTGCATGATCTCGTTCGGACCGAGCCGCTCGGATCCGTCGCCGCTCTGCACCTTGCGGGTGTTCGATACGATCGAGGTGCCGATATGGCCGGGCATCACCACCGAGCATTTGATATGCGGCGCGTTCAGCCTGAGATCGTTCATGAGTGCTTCGCTAAATCCCTTCACCGCGAATTTCGCGGCGCTGTAGGCGGTGTGCGACACCCCCAACCCCACCGACGCCCAGAAGCCATTGACGCTCGAAGTATTGATGATGTGCGCCTCGTCCGCCTTCACCAGAAGCGGCAGGAAGGTGCGAACGCCGAGATAGACGCCACCCCAGCAGATGTTGAAGGTCCGCTCCCACTGCTCGCGCGTGCTGGTAAACAGGCTGCCGCCGCCGCCGATACCGGCATTGTTGAACAACAGATGGATCTTGTCGGTCGCCTGCTGCGCGATGAG